>ERZ778020.1474-NODE-1474-length-20219-cov-4.201399_pt1 | contig 20219 bp, 17 predicted proteins | sample MGYA00375750_ERZ778020 | MGnify/ENA primary metagenome ERZ778020 (study PRJEB29350, sample SAMN05389818) | bioreactor metagenome | isolation source: Ammonium sulfate bioreactor | place: South Africa: University of Cape Town | collected 2014-03-17 ...
CCGTGTCCGGCGAGCCGCGCGATGCGACCCGGTTCGTTACGGTGCTCGGCTACAACGGCCCCCCCCTGCCGGCGCCGCGCATGCCGGGCGGTCGACTCAAGCCGCGCAACCCCCGATAGTTCCCGCCGCGGCGCAAGGGCCAGACAGCACGCCGCCCCCGGGGTGTGCATCCAGCAGGGCGACACGCCGGGCACCTGCTGCAGGACTCACACCCTTCATGGAGGCCGGGGGTGCGACCCGGACAGGAGCGTGGCGCCGGCGGCACGAGCCCACACCCGCACGCCGCCCCCGGGGTGTGCATCCAGCAGGGCGACACGCCGGGTGCGCGCTGCAGGACTCACACCGTTCAGCGTGCCCGGCCAGGGAGCGGGCATCGCGATCGGGCATGCTGAACACATGGACACGAACATCGAGATCCGGCACGACGAGGAGCACAGCAGGTTCGACCTCTTCGTGGTCGGGCGGGCTGCGGGCGTCCTCGAGTACCCGCTCGAGGGGACCGTCGCGACTATGTTCGATACGGAGGTGTTCGGCGAGTTCGGCGGTCATGGGCTGGGCACGGTCCTGGTGCGGGAAGCGTTGGGCGTAGCGCGATCTCGCGGCTGGTCGATCGTGCCGGCGTGCTGGTTCGTGCGGGACTACATCCGCGCGCACGAGGCGGACGCCGACCTCGTGGCCGCCACGCCGTCATAGGCACGAACGCCGTCACCGCCGGGCGCACAGTCAGGGACGGGCGCATTGACACAGCCACGCGCATGGTCACAAGCGTCGTCATCGACGCGTACATCGGCCGCGACAGAGCCGGCGCCGCCGCGCGGCGCGAACAGCGTCATAGGCGGTGGGACAACCCCAGGAGGGTCAGCGGCAGGCCGTCCGGGCCAGGGACAGAAACTCGTCGCGGGAGCGGCCGTCCGTGCGCAGGATTCCGCGCAGCGCGGAGGTCACGGTCTTCGCCCCAGCGACCTTGACGCCGCGCAGGGACTGGCACATGTGCTCGGCCTCGATGACGACGCCGACCCCGCGCGGCTGCAGATTCTCGTCCAGCCAGTCGGCGATCTGCGCGGTGAGTCGCTCCTGAACCTGCAGGTCGCGGGCGAACATCTCGGCCACGCGGGCCAGTTTCGAGATCCCCAGGATCCGGGCACCCGGGATGTACGCGATGTGCGCGACCCCGAGGAAGGGCAACATGTGGTGTTCGCAGAGCGAATGGATGGGGATGCCGACCTCTACGACCATGTCGTCGTAACCCTCGTCGTTGGGGAACGTGGTGAGATCGAACTCCTTCGGCGTGATCATCTCGATCAGCGCGTCGGCCACCCGCCGTGGCGTGTCGGCGAGATGTTCGCTGGACGGGTCGCGTCCGAGTGCCGTCAGCAGCTCGGCGACGGCGCGCTGAGCGGCGGCACGGTCCGGCTTGGCGACGCCCGTGGTACGCCGGATCCGCCGACGGAACGGCGTCACCGATCCGCCGAAGGTGCCCGCCGCGCCGATTGCGCCGGCCGTGCCAACCGCGCCGACGGTGCCATCCAAGTGCCGGTCGATGGTGTCGCGCACGCCGTGGATCTCGTCGCGAGCATCGTGCAACTCGCGCGCCTCGCGCGCGCCGCCGCGAAACTCTCCGTGCACCTCGTGCACCTTGCCGCTCGAAGCGACGTCATGCAACGTCATATCGCCGACCATCGCATCGGGCCTCACATCAGGCATTGAATTCTCGTCTAGCAAGCTCACGTCCTCACGGTACGGCCGAAAAGCCTCTTTCGTCAAGTTAATTTGTTGATAGAATGGGCTTGTGCAGAAGCGACCGCTCGACGAGCGCCTGGCCGCGGTGACGGCGCTCGATGATCCGACCCGCCGCGCGGTGCTCAGCTTCGTCGTCCGCAGCCCGGAACCTGTCGGCCGCGATGCGGTAGCCGACGAGTTCGGTCTGCCGCGATCGACCGCCGCGTTTCATCTGGACCGCCTTGCCGACCAGGGTCTGCTCGAGGTGGAGTTCAAGCGGCTGTCGGGACGCACCGGCCCGGGCTCCGGCCGCCCCGCCAAGCTGTACCGCCGAGCCTCCCGCGAGATTACCGTCAGTGTTCCGGAACGACACTACGATCTTGCCGCCGAACTCCTCGCGACTGCGGTCGAGCGATCCGGCGACGGCACGATCGGCGTCCTGGACGCACTCGCGCAGGCGGCGCACGCCGCCGGCACGGCGCTCGGCGCGGACGCAACCAGCCTGTCGGATGTGTTGGAGGCCAACGGTTTCGAGCCACGCACGGAACCGGACGGCACGGTCGTGATGGGCAATTGCCCGTTCCACCAACTCGTCGCCGACCATCCGACGACGGTGTGCACGATGAATCTGCACCTGCTGCGCGGTGCGGCCTGCGCGTGCGGAGCGGACCCGGATGCGCTGCAACTCCGGCCGGCCCCTGGCCGGTGTTGCGTGACGATCGAGCCGCAGAACTAGGGCAGGCACCGCGGATCTGCGGACAATCGGCACCATTCAAGATGGACGCCAGCTGCCGAAACGGGGAACCGGCGCGCAACGAGACGCCGATCCTTCACGTGATCAGCGCGCATGGTCACCGATTAACCTGTCGGATATGACGCCGCCCCCCGCCGAACCACCGTCGAGCGCCCTGTTGGCCCGGATTCGTGAGTCCGTCATCGGGGACGATCAGGTGATGCCGGGCCCGTACGGGCCACGCCGGGTGACGTATGCGGATTACACGGCGTCAGGTCGGTCGCTGGCGTTCATCGAGGAGTTCATCGCCACCGAGATCCTGCCCCGGTACGCGAATACGCACACCGAGTCGTCCGGTACCGGGTTGCAGACCACGCGGCTGCGGGAGGACGCGCGGAGCGTGATCCGCGAGTCGGTCGGCGGCACCGACGAGGACGCGGTGCTCTTCTGCGGCTCAGGTTCGACCGCAGCGATCGACAAGCTGATCGGGGCGTTGGGTATCCGTATCCCGGCCGAACTCGACGCGAGATACGGCCTGTCCCAGCACATCCCGGCATCCGAGCGGCCGGTGGTGTTCATCGGCCCGTTCGAGCATCATTCGAACGAGCTGCCGTGGCGGGAGTCGATCGCCGATGTGGTGCGTATCGGTGAGGATCGCGACGGGCACATCGACATCGCCGCGCTGGAACAGCATCTCGCCGCATACCAGGATCGGCCGCTGAAGATCGGCTCGTTCTCCGCCGCCTCGAACGTCACCGGCATCGTCACCGACACCTGCGCCATCTCGGATCTGTTGCATCGGCACGGCGCGCTCTCGTTCTGGGACTTCGCCGCCGCCGGCCCCTATGTGGACATCGACATGCACCCGGTGTGCGCCGAGCATCCGCAGGCGGGGATGGACGCAATATTCCTGTCCCCGCACAAGTTCGTCGGCGGGCCGGGCACGCCGGGCGTCCTAGTGGCAGCGAAAACCCTTTTCACCAGCCCCGTCCCGGTAGTGCCGGGCGGCGGCACCGTCGCCTACGTGAACGCCGAGGAGCACCGCTACCTCGCGGACATCGAACACCGGGAGGAGGGCGGCACCCCGGCCATCATCGAATCGATCCGCGCCGGGCTGGTCTTCCAACTCAAAGCGGCCGTGGGAACCGCGACGATCCGCGCGCAGGAGGAGCGGCTGCTGCGCCGCGCGGTGGCCGCCTGGTCGCAAGTCCCGACCATCGAGATTCTGGGAAACCTTGCTGCGGAAAGGCTCTCGATCGTCTCCTTCGTAGTGCGCCGTCCGGGCGGCAAATACCTGCACCACAACTTCGTGGTCGCGCTACTCTCCGACCTGTTCGGCATCCAATCCCGCGGCGGCTGCTCCTGCGCCGGACCGTACGGACACCGACTGCTCGGCATCGACCTGACCGAGTCACACCGCTACGAACGGGAAGTCACCGGCGGCTGCGAGGGCATCAAACCGGGCTGGGTCCGCGTCAACTTCAACTACTTCGTCTCGGACACCGTCGTCGACTACATCATCGACGCCGTCACCCTGATCGCTATCGACGGCTGGAAACTGTTGCCCGACTATCGTTTCGACCCGAGCTCCGGCCTGTGGCGGCACAAGTCCGGTCCCATCGAGCCGCCGCTGCGCCTGCACCAGGTCGTTTATGACGAGTCCGGCGCCATGCGCTATCCGCACCACCAGGCCACCGCCGACGAATCCGCCCTCGCCGGCTACCTCGACCAGGCCAGGGCCATCGTCGCGGCACGCGACGCGAACAGCGTCATTCCCCCGCAAGCGGGAGGTACCCCCACCGACAACCCGGCAGACCCCGAAACCGGCGGCCACGCCGGACGTTTCACGCCCTCCACCGCAGCGACCACCCTCTCCGACGACTTCGAAGCCCTCCGCTGGTTCGAACTCCCCACCGCCTGCCTCACCTGACCCGCCCGACGAGTACCCGCTCGCGAGATCACCAACCTTTCAACCAACCCGCGGGCGGATTCAGGCCTGTCGCTGGTCGGCGCGGCAGCCCACCCGGGCCTTTCCACCGGAGCCGACTTCGTGGCAGGCGGCGCGTCCATGCACGACGACGCAGAGTCGGAGATCATTGCGCAATGACTGTTGACATCGCCGAGGCGGAGACCACGCTGGATCGCATCCTCAGTTCAAGCTTGACGACTGACAACGCAGACGCTGCACTGGCCGAATTGCTCAGCGTCGCCGCCACGATCAATGCGGCCATGAGTGACCGGCCGTCAGCGCCAGCGAGCACGCCTCGGGCCAGTGGACTGCCCGATCGTTTGGCGGCGGCTGTCGGGAAGTTTCGCGAGGCGGCGCAGCGCATCGGGCAGGCGTTGAAGGCCAGCCAGGTCACCATCCAGGTCGGTGTGCCGCTGGGCGTGAACGTGGGGCTGACATTCCCGGTCGAAGATACGAACTGACCGTCAGCGTGGCCACGGGATGCGTCGGACCGCCTACTCGCGCACCGACCAGCCCTGAGTCTTCGAGTGTGACGCCGTTCGCGCCGTAGGCGGGAACCACCGACTCCGACGGCAAGCGCAGGGGGCGACGCGCCTACGCGAACCCGGTCTCGGCGCCGCGATCACGCGATTAGCAGAGTCGATGGGCAGCGGCGCTGAAAGCGGAGGAGATCTTCACCCGCGCCCTTCAACTCGTGTAACCGGCCGTCGATAAACGTTTCGGCGGTCCCGCCGCATCGGCTGCGACCAGCCCGACGTCGAAGGAGCCCCGGTGCCGTCCCACGCCATCCGATCGAACTCCCACATCGCCTTGTCGATGCGTTTTCGGTTACGAGACTGGGCGGCGGGGCTGACTGCCGTTTCGGCGACGATAGCGATGGCCGCGATCGGGGTGATCGGGAGTGCGCCGGCTGCCGGGGCGACGACACCTGCCGCGCCGCTGCAATGTGACGGCTCCGTCGTCTACGCGCAGGACGCCAACGGCAACGTATACCCGTTCGACGTTGTCACCCACGCGGCCGGTGCAGCGGTGCTCACCGGCCAGCAGAACAATGGCCTCGGCCTCAGCAACGCGTGATCTACACGCTGAACAACGGCACGGGCGGCGCGACCAAGCGGCTCGGCGTCTACCAGGTGGGCACGGGCGACATCAGCCCGAGCCAGTTGGGCGACAGCGGCGCACCGGCCACGATCATTCGCGGCGCAGTCAACCCGGCCAACGGCCTGTACTACTACGCCGACAGCGGTTCACCGGTGGTGTATCTGGGCGCCTACAACCCGGCGACCGGCACTGCCTTCAAGGTCGGGACGATCGCCGGGATGAGCGGGTCCAACGGCGATTTTGCATTCACGTCCAGCGGTCAGCTGATCGTCGTCGCGGATTCCAACATCTACAAAGTCAACGAGCCGATCCCGGCGACGGCCGGCAACGTCGCGTTCACCACGTCACTCATCACCACCATGCCGGGCGGGGTCATGGGCAACGGGATATCGTTCGGCAACAACGGCCACATCTTCGTCACGGCGGCGACCCCGTCGAAGAGCATTACCGAGGTCGATCCTGCGACCGGGACTCTGTATGGCACCTATCCCATCTCATTCAGCCCGACGGATATGGCCAGCTGCGCGTATCCGAATTCCGTGACGCTGAGGGCCGCCATCGACCCCGGCCGGGTGAACAGCACCGACCAGTTCACGCTGACCATCGGCGGACCCGCTTTCCTGAACGGTGTCGCCGCGGCCACGGCCACCACGGTCGGCACGAGCATCGGGGTGCAGAGCAGGTTCGCCGGCCCCGTCTTCGTCGGCGGCGGCCTCACGATCAAGGTTTCGGAAACGGGCGCGAGCGGCGCGGACCTGGCTAACTATCACCTCGCCCTGGACTGTGTCGACAACCTCGACCCGGCGGCAACCATCACGGCTACCTGGGACAACGCGACATCGTCGTGGAGCTTCGTGCAGCCGACGGCACTGAAAGGCAGCGACGTCGTCTGCACGATTCATAACGTCGCTCCGTTGCCCACCGACGACTCGTCGACGGGGAACGTGATCGGCAGCCCGGTCACCGTCGACGTGCTCGGCAACGACGGCGGCAAGAATCTGGATCCCGCCTCGGTGCAGATCGTGGGCACCGCCAATCCGGGCGACCCGTTGACAGTGCCCGGCGAGGGCACGTGGTCCGTCGACACGGCGACAGGCAAGATCACGTTCACCCCGTTGGCCGACTTCACCGGGAACCCGAGCCCGATCAGCTACACCGTGAAGGACGTGAACGGCACCGAATCACGCGCGACGACGATCACCGTCGCCTACAAGCCGCTCGCCGGCAGTGACTCCTCGTCCGGAAACGCCATCGGCGACCCGGTCACGGTAGAAGTCATCGGAAGTGGTATGGGCGACGGCCTGGATCCCGCCTCCGTACGGATCGTCGGCACGGCGAACCCGGGCGATTCGTTGACGGTGCCCGGCGAGGGCACGTGGTCCGTCGACACATCGACGGGCAAGATCACCTTCAGCCCGTTGCCCGGCTTCACCGGGAACCCCAGCCCGATCACGTACACGCTCAAGGACAAGTACGGCGCGGAATCCAACCCGGCAACCATAACGATCACCTACCGGCCGGCATCGCCGCCACCTGTCGACCCGCCTCCCCGCGCCCCCCGCCTCCCCGACAAGCAATCCGACAGGCACCGCGACGGTCAGTTACGTCGACGGCAACGGCGCCACGGTTGCCCCGTCCGTCGTGAAGACGGGCACCGTGGGCGATTCCTACAGCACCGCACCGGCGATCGTCGCCGGCTACAAACTGACCAAGGCTCCGGACAATGCCAGCGGAACGTTTACCGCCGCCCCACAGACCGTCACCTACGTGTACGAGAAGCTTCCGGCCGCGCAAGGCAGGGTGACGGTCAGGTACCAGGACAGTGACGGCCGAGCGTTGACGGCACCGACCACCCTCACCGGCGACATCGGGAAGCTCTACATTGCCCGTGCCGCGGCGATCCCCGGCTACCAGCCGGTCACGACCCCGAGCAACGCCACCGGGAAGTACGCCGTCGCCGCACAGACCGTTACCTATCAGTACGAGAAGATCGCCGCTCCCCCCGTCATCGCCGCGAAGGATGTCAGCTCACGAGGGAACGCTCCCGGCGGTGCGGCCAGCGTCTCGATTCCGACCAGCGGCAGCGGTGCGGTCCCCGGCACCCTCCGTATCGTCGATCCGGCGACCGGCCGGCTCGTGACGAGGCTCGAGGTTCCGGACGAGGGAATCTGGGTGCTGGGTGTGCACGAGTCCATCACTTTCACACCCGAGGGCGGATTCGGCGGCAAGCCAGGGGCCTCGTCACCGTGACGTACGCGCGTCCGTTGGCGTACACCGGCGTCGACGTCGTGCGCGCGCTCGAATGCGCGTCGGCATTGCTGATCATCGGCGCCGGGTTCCTCCGTATCGGTCGCCGGCGTGTGCGCCGCGGGCCGGCGTAGGCGTCAACCGACGTGCGACGCGATCGAACCGTCGACATTCGCGTCGGCGACCAAGCCCTCGCCGCCTCCGAACCACCCTCACCCGACCTCGCCGAAGCGCTCGCCACGATCCACAACGCCCAGAAAGCACTAAATGGGCCCCGGTTGCCCGGTTCGCAAGGTCTCCGTTCGCGGCGACTCGAAATGCTCCGAGAAAAGCGATATCGATATGTCCACCTCGGATCATCATGAGGGGGTGGGCGCACACAGCCTCAGCGCAGAGCAGGGACATCCTGTTTGCGATCGGCGAACCCCACCCCGTCGGACGTCCGACTGCCAGCCTGACTACATGTAGTCAGGAGGAGCTTGATGACCGCTCACGATGTTGCCCGCTCGATCCGGCCGTGGTGCGCGTCTTCAAGGCTTCTCAGCGGACCACTCGGGGGCCTGTGACGTCCGCGCGCGGGCGGATTGGCGCGTCATCCTCGACATCCGGCATGGGGAACTTGTCATCATCGCGATTGACCTCAATCACCGTTCGTCGATCTACGATTGGTACACCGCAGATGACGCCGCCGAGGAGGGAGCACGGCGGAAACCCCTGCCGCGCCCGATGCCTCGAATCAGTGCAGCAGCTGGTGCGCCCGCTGCCGCGAAATGCCCAGCACGGCCCCGATATCGGTGGAATTGAGCCCGGTCGCCCGGAGTGCTCGCGCGGCCAGTCGGGCCTCTTCCGCGCTCTCGCTATTGGCACGCTGGGCCTCTGCGCGGAGGTCCCGCGACCTTTCCAAGTGCGCCTCCACGGCGGGCTCGAGATGCCATGCGATGTCGACGGCCACCGCCGCCGCATCCTGATTCGTCATGACGGCGATCAGGTCGCGCGCCATCCCCTCGACGTCACTCGCGCGTCGGGCCTGGGTCGCCCGCTGTACCTCCGGGACGTCGATGAACCAGTATTTTCCATCGCGCCGGACGGCGACGCGATATCGCCGCCGGGCCTTCTCGCCGCTCATCACTCCACCTCTCCGATGATTCGTTCCGCTTGTCGGATGATCGACCGTGCGAGCATCTCCCCGATTTCGCGATGCCGAGGAATGGGCACCACCTGACCGCCGAGCAGGAAGACCTCGTGCGGCCCTCGTTGCCGCCCCGGCCGCGGCTGCCAACTCATGCCGTGCGTCCGTGCCAGCGCCGAAATCTGCGCGATGAGCTCCCGTCGCTTCCCTTCCAAAGTCTACTGCGCCATTGACACAGTGCGTCAATGGTGACCTAGACATATTGAGGCACCGAAGATGACGGCGCCGAGGATGTTGCCCTGCGCGGAGATCGCGCCTGCGCCGGCAGTGCTCGCCGCAGCAGCGGTGACGTCATGCGGAGCGCGTCACGGCGTTGAGTCGGTCGGTGGCCCAGGTCCAATCGATGCGCTCCTGCTCCAGCTGCACGCGTTCGCCCCAGACATCGGACACGAGCCCGCTATACACATCCCGCTCCGCGGTCGTGAGCCGAGTGAGAGACGCTGCAGTGGAATGGCTGTCGGAGCCCCAACGATCCCGATGAGCGAGCAGGGTTTCGTGATCCATGAGCACGGACCGGGTCCGGGGAAGCCCGGCGCGCAGCCGGTCGAGGATCGCGAAGCCATGTGTATCGAGATCGCCCCAGTAGTGCACGTTGGCGTCGGCCAGCCATGGCAACCGACCGACAAGGTCAACCGCGAACCCCTTTCCCCACAGCACCACGCCGTCGACAGGGACCGGTGCGCTGAGATAGGTGATCTCGTTCTCGATCACCAGGGCGGACCGAGCCGCGAGCCGCAACGACCCGAGCTCCGTTGCCCTGACGGCAATCTCGCTGAGCGGAGCAGCCGTCTCCAGAGCGGAGCCAGCCGATTCGCCTGGCGATGTGCCGGACGATGTGCCCAGCGCGAGGTTCAGCGACGGCGACACCCGCATTCGGACGAACTCGGGCTTGTGGCGCAGCCCCAGATCCGTCACGAACCCGGCTGCTGTCGCGGAGACGCCCAGCAGCGTGGCAAGCACACCGCGATGCGCCTCGGCGAACTTGGTATCCACGCCCGGCGCGCTGATCTCGCGGAGGTAGCGGCCTGACCCGCGATGCGCATCGAGCCAGTGGAACGCCGCGAGCAGCGGCGGAATGTCACTCGCCAGTTCCAGCGCGCGCCACGGATGCGCGACGACCCATGCCCGCACCGCCGGGCTGTCCGCCACCGCCGTCAGGATCCGGTCGAACCGGCGCACCGGGCCGGAAACGCGCAGCAGGGTCCACGCCTGATCCAGCGTTGTGATCACCGCGCGGGCCGGAATCCGGTTACGGCCGATGGCCCGACCGCCGATGGCCGCCCACTCCACTTCGTAGGCTCGGCCGCCCAGACCACCGGCTTCGAGCCCTGCCACCCAGTCGCGAGCCGCGGCAAGATCGTCGCCGATCTGGGACGGCTTCGGGCCCCGCAGCAGCACAGTGATCGGATCGAGCGAGCCGCCCGCGGCGTGGGCGCGGAGCAACGTGCCGTCATCCCAGCGACGTCGCACTGCCGCCTCGATGTCGGCCGACGTCGACCAGCGTGCCCCGCCGACCGAAGCATCCGCGCTGCGGCTGCCCTCATCCGGCACTGAACTCACCACGCATCGGCCTCACCACAATGTCCGCTCTTACCGCCGCGCGTCACGCTGCTCGCGGTACTCGTCGATCGTCATCGTGTGCACCCGGGAGGACATGCCGGTCACGTTGTCGACGAACCCGATGGCCCGGACGTACGGCTCGATCACGTGCACCTTTTGCAGCGGTGTGACGACGAGCAGCTGCAGGCCGAGCTTGGCGAAGAGCTCCAGCGCGTAACGGGTCGACGCGTCGGACCCCCGGCCGAAGGCCTCGTCGATCACCGCGAAACGGAAGTCCTTGGACTTCGCGGCCCCCCATTCCAGACCGAACTGATAGGCGAGGGACGCGGCCAGGATCGTGTACGCCAGCTTTTCCTTCTGACCGCCGGACTTTCCGTCGGAGTCGCTGTAGTGCTCCCATTCCTGATCGGTGTCGAGGTCGCGCTCGGAGGCCGAGAACACGAACCAGTTCCGGACGTCGGTGACCCGCCGCGTCCAGACCCGGTCAGCATCCGCAGAGCCCTCACGGCCGCGGAATCGCTCGATGATCCGCTTGACGTCCGCGAACCGGGCCTCCGAATACGGGTCACCGTCCGCGACCAGGCTGTCGTCGGTCAGGTCCCGCAGGTCGCGGCGAAACTGTATGACGTCAAAGTTGCCGGTGGGCTCTTTCTCGAGGCGAAGGTACCGGCCCGGGTTGTACGGAACCGCCTTGAGCCCCTCGTTGATCCGCGCCACGCGGTCGTCGATCCCGGCGGCTTCGCGGCCCAGCCAATTGTTGAACCCGGCGAGTTCCTGGATCGCGTTCTTGTGAAGCTGCTCCTTGAACTCGGCTTCGAACCGCGGCAGATCGTCGGTGGCGACCCGATCACGGAATGCCAGGAAGTCGGCGCGCGCGTCGACCGTCGCGTCCATATCGGCGCCGAGTTCGGGCCAGTGACCGAGAACGGCGTTCATCAGTTGCACGAGCCGCTGCCCCAGCGTCGCCAGATCCTTGGACAGCTGCTCGATCCGCCGATGCAACGCTGCGACAAGCGTCGCCTCTGCCTGGGTGCACGCGGCGGATTCGGTCGGTCGCGCGGGCCCGAGTCGGTCGGCCAGCGCCGCGTACGATCGGCGCGCCGCGGCGAGTTCCTCGGCCGGATACGCGTCGATCCGCGCGTCGTCCTGCTCCTTGAGCTGCTTGGCCGTGCGTAGATCGCGCGCAGCGTTCGCCATCGTGCCGGTGAGATCGGTGACGGTGCTGGCGATCTCGTCCGCCTGCTGCTTGTTGCGAGCCAACGCGCGCTCGATCTCGGCAAGCCGCGTCGAGCCGCCGGCGAGCCGGGAGCGCTCCGCGTCGTATTGGGCGGCGCGGGTTTCCGCCTCGATCGGATCGATATCCGTCCAGACGGTGAACTCGTCGAGACGCAACAAGGCATCCAGCTTGCGTTGCACCGCGCTCCGCTCCGACTCCAGTTCCGCCATCACGGAAACCACCGCGGCCGCGCGGCTCTCCGCGTCGACGAGCTCATCCTCCAGAGCCGCGATCTTGTTCTCGTTCGCCCAGCCGAGCACCCATCGACGGGGATCGTCGACACGGTGCCGATCGTCCTTCTCGTGCCGCTCCCCGGAGCGGACCTGCCCCTCGCGGGTCACGGCGCGCCGCTCGGCGCGGAACTCGTCTAGGGTCATCGCGCAGCGGAAGTCGGCGCGCCGGACCAGCTCTCCGGTGAGGTAGTCGGCGAAGGGCCCGTCCTTCACATCCAGGCAGTCGGACAGCAGCAGCCCGTCGTGGCCGGGCAATTGCACGCACACCTGTCGTGCCGGGACACGTTCGAAGACGAGCTTCGCGCCGACCTGCTGCCCGCCGCGACCGCGCACCGTCAGGCGCCGATCGTTGACCCACCGCGATACGGCGTCGTAGTGGCGCTGCGGGACGAGCAGCGAGAGCGCGAACCCGTGCAGCACGCGCTCGGCGGCACCGCGCCACTGCGCGTGATCGTCCAGGACGTCGAGAAGTTCGCCGGCATACGGTAATTCGCCGATCGGCACCCGGATGTCGGCGCACATCAGCTCGCGGATCTCGACCTGCGCCAGCGGCAGGTTGCTCGTCCGGTGTCGAAGACTGTCAATCTCTTCGCGGAGCGCCGCCATCGTTGCCCGCACCTGTTTCTCCGCGCCGATCGCCTCGGCCACTGCCACGTCGAGAGCGCGTTTGCTGTCGTGCAGTGGGGAGCGTTGCTCAGCTACGGACACCGCGAGCGCGTCGAGTTCGGCGGCGTCCGTGACGGGGGCAAGCTGCGCGTCAACGACAGCAGCGTCGAACCGTGTTCGTGCCGTGCGGCGCCGGTCGGCCTCCTCGCGTGCCTGCTTCGCCAAGCGTTCCAGCTCGCCGATACGGTCCCCGCCCGCCCCGGCCCGCGCGGCGATCAGTGACTCGCGCTCCTCGGTCGCGGACTCCGCGGCCGCCACCGCGGCGTCCCGCGCCCGGCCAAGTCGCTCGCCCTCGGCGGTGAGCTCCTTGATCTCCGCGGTCAGCAGCCCCGATCGAAGTTCCGCGATATACAGGCCCACGGCGGAACTCTCAACTTCTGCGGCCTCACGCTCGGCGAGCGCGGCGTCGTATCGAGTAGCCGTCGCGAGGATCGGATCGAGGGCGGCGAGCTGCTCGCGGGCGCGTTTCACCGCGTCGTATGCCTTGGTGAGGTTGTCGAAGTGGCCGATGATGTCGCGCACCCGGCTCGTCGAATCGCTCGGTTCGAGCATGTGGTCGCGCACGAAGTCGTCGAGGTTGCCCACGGACTTCATGGACACCGTCTGGTGGAAGAGTTCCAGCGCCTGCTCGGAGCGAATGCCGAGGAGACGCCGCAGGGAGGTCGCGTATTTCGGATACTCGTCGAAGATCTCGGCTCCGGAGGACCGCAGCCGCCTTCGTAAATCGTTGAGGCTGGTTCCGAAATCGGCGAAATCTTGGGCAATGGCAAGGGGTTTCGCGGCCGTGACGAAGAAGCGATACGGCTGGCCTGCCGTATCGCGTTGCTGGAAGACCTGCGCGATCGTCGCGCTCTCGCCGTATCCATCATTGACGAATTGACCGAGGATGACGGAGTACGTGCCACCGCTCGTTCGTAGCCCGATGGGTCTGGAGCGGCCGGTCGACTCGGTGCGTTCCGATTTGTAGTGGCCCTCGACATAGGTGCGGAGCGTGCGCTCCCGGGCGCCGGCGCCCGCGGCCTTGTTGTACGTGATGCGTTGCGCCGGCAGCAGCAGCGTCGTCAGCGCGTCGACGAGAGTCGACTTCCCGGAACCGATGTCGCCGGTGAGCAGGGTCGTGTCGGCGCCGGGCGCCAGCGCCCACACCTGCCCGTCGAACGTGCCCCAGTTGAAGACCTCGATCCGCTGCAGCCGGTAACCGGCGCGGCCCGGTGCCTCCATCTCCACCGCGGAGAACAGGCCGTCACTCATCGCCGGCCCGCGCGTCCGCGTAGTCGCGCAGCATTGTCGCGAAGTCGTTCATGGTCTGGGCGTCGACGTATGCCTTGATGATGCGGCGCACCTCCCAGTGGTCCGCCTCTCCGCGAAGCGCACGGAGGAAGCCGAGCTCGGCGGCCTTCTTCACGGTCCGTTCCGCCTGGTCGGCAAGCCGTGCGTCGTCGGTTGAATCGGCCTGGAATACCCGGAGCATCTCCGCGATCTGCTCCCCGGAGACCACCAAACGCCCTTCGCCGCCGGCGGTTTCGAATTCGACGAGGCGTTTCCGGAGGAGCACGAGTAGCAGGCTCACCGGGTAACTGAGCGCGCGTCGATGCACCAGCCGGGGCAGGGCCGGCTCCCCCTCGACCTCCGGCTTCGAACGAAGGTATGCGTATCCTTCGACGTCATCGACGACGACGTCGACCCCGATCGCGGCGAAGTGATCGCGAATCGGGCCGGCAGAGCGCTGCAGGGTGAGCCAGCTAACCTCGTCTGCCTCCTGGTAGACGACGCCCTGCATCAGCCGGATGATGGCGCTCGAGACCGCGAAATCGTCGTTCATCGGCGCCGCACCGTTACTTTCGGCAGCCGCGCCACCAGGTGCAGGTCCGGGTCGGCAGGGTCTCGGTAGTTCAGCTCAGTCTCGTCGGGACCGACTGCGGCGCCGCCGTTCTCGCGGTCGACTGCGCCATTGATGTCTACTGTCAACTCCTCGTCGTTCAGCGCCAGATAGCCCACGATCTCGGCGGCGCCCTGCTCGATCGGGTAGAGCGCGACGATGTCCTCCAGGCGTGCGGAGGATCGTTTCGGCAGCACCGACCGGATGTTACCGGCAAGCCGCGCCAGATCGACGAAGCTTTGCGCGAAGAGCAGGTCGGCGTCGGCCTCGCCCTCGGTCGGCGGAATGAGGCTCTGTACCGCCGGCGTTTCGGACCGCCGGTAGAGCGGACGTTCGAAAGGCAGCGCGATATCGATTCCGACCGCATCGACGTGCAGGCCGGCGTGCGGTGGGTGATCGCGGACTTCCAGGGCCGCCGCCTCGATGGCGGCCGTCTGCGCCTGGGCATCGATCGTGATCCAGGTCGATCACCCGCCGATTCTCCAGCCACACCTGGTCGTCGAGAAACCGGCGTAGTTGTTCCGAGATCTGCCGCACGGTGCGCTGGGCACGCTCGGCGGCCTCGGACCAGTAATGGTGTATGCCGTGCATCCGTTCGTCCTGGTGCACGCTGTCCAGCGCCGCCACCTGTCGCAGCAGCTCCGTGAGTTCGTCCTGCCGCGACTGCGACAGCAGATAGTCGTAGAACGCTTGGAAGCTTCGCCCCTGGTCCGAGCCGCTGATCTCCGAGCGGCTGCCGACCAGGTCGGCCAGAAGGTCGCCCTTGGATCCGGCCCAGGCCGCGATCTTCTCGCGGGCGGCGCGGTCCAATAGCCGGAAGTTTTCCTCCACCTCGCGGAAATCCGCCAGCAGCTCGCGTGCGGTCGTGGAGAACTGCTGATAGCGGTCCCGCACCCCCGTCGGGTCGAGCATCGTCATTCGCCCGGCCTCGACGGAGGCGATCTCCGCCTCGATCTCGTCGCGGCGGCGGCGCAGATCCGCCAACCGGGCCTCGGGATCGGTCTCCGTGCCATGCACGATCTGCCGCAACAACTCCACCACGGTGTGCAGCCGAGACTCGGTACCCACGAACGACCGGGCCTGCAGGGAGGACACCCACGCGTAGGCCTTCTCGAAGGCCGGTGTGGCCTCGTAATGGACCTCGTCGTCCCCAGGTGGATAGAACCGGCGCAGGAAACCGGCGTCGCCGGCCGCCCAATCCTCTAGGTACTCCGTGGGTTTCTTCAGGTAGCGGTTGCTCCCGGCGAGCACGTCGGACCCGTCCGGCGCGTCGACCGGGCTGAGTGCATTGATGGCATAGATCGCGTCGTCCAGCGCTGTCGCGACCTCGCCGGCAGCGCAGGCGCCGCGATTGCCCTCGACGAAGAAGTTGCCCAGAAAGGCGAGGATCAGCGGCGCGTTCTGCGCACGAAGCAACCGCCAAGCGGGATGCCGGCTCCGCAGCGCCGCGATCGCCTCGAACTCCACGCGGCCCAGCCTAGGGTGCTGCCGCGCGGCCGGTCACCGCCGGACGGGGATGACGAAGATCGTGTCTGTGCCAGGTTCACCGACACTTCGGACATCAGCGCGAGGAGGGATCTGCGCGCATCGTCACGCGTGATGCGCAGGCTCGACCTGGCGAACCAATACGACGACTCGTCGAGGCGACTCGCAACCTTCCTCACGCCGCATCCAGCACGCCGGATCAGTGCAGCAATCGGAATGCCTGCTGCCTCGAAATGCCCAGCACAGCCCAGATATTCATGGAATTGAGCCAGGTCGCCTCCTCCCCAGGCGCACTGGCCCGTCGGGGTTCGCATCAGTCGAGGCAGAATTCGTTGCCCTCCGGGTCCTGCATCACGATGGTCCCCGCATCGATCGCGTTCGGTTCGAGGCGGCGCATCACCCGGGCGCCGAGCGATACGAGCCGGTCGGCCTCGGCCGCAAGCGCCGCCATCCGCTCGTCGTCGCGCAGGCCCGGGGCAGCGCGCACGTCGAGGTGCACCCGGTTCTTCGCCGTCTTCCCCTCGGGCACCCGCTGGAAGAACAGCCGCGGGCCGCCCTCCCCCTCCGGCGGCACCGCGGCCGACCGGCTATTGCGCTCCTCGGCGGGCACCCCCCAGGCGTCCAGCGCCGCATCCCAGGTGTCGAACCCCGGCGGCGGATCCTGCAACCGGTAGCCCAACGCCTCGCACCAGAACGCGGCAAGCGCACCCGGGTCCGCACTGTCGAACGTGATCTGAACTTCGCGCATGGCCATCGACATGGCCGCCACGCTAGCGCATCCCACCGACAACGCCGGTGCCACCGCGATCCGGACAGGGCCGCGTCGCCGGTCGCCACCGGTGGGGATACCTCCCGCTTGGAGCGAGTATGACGCTGTCCGCGGCCGCGAGGCGGCCGGGTGCCCGATCTCCGTCCTATCCTCGAGGACATGAGCGATCGAGGGGCTTTCGTGGCGCGCGAGCGCGCGGCGCTCGCCGACGAATTCGCCGAACGTGGACCCGACGAGCCCACGCTCTGCGAAGGCTGGAACACGCGAGACCTCCTGCAGCACCTCATACTTCGCGAGTCCGTGACAGCATCTGCGCTGCTCGAGGGCCGCCGCGCCTACGCGGCCCGCATCCGCGAACTCGACTGGCCGGAGGCGATCGACCGCTTCCGCAGCGGCCCGCCGCCCGGCTCCGTCTTCCGCATCCCGGGTGCCGACGCGGCGGCCAACGCCGAGGAGTTCTTCGTCCACCACGAGGACGTGCGCCGCGCCACCAACGGCTGGACGAAGCGCGAGTTACCGGCCGCGATCGAAGACACGTTCTGGCGTCGGCTGCGCTCACCGTTCGGCCGAATCATGGTGCGGCACATCGGTTTCGGTCTGCACATCCAACGGCCCGACGGCCCGCACGCAACCCTTCGTGCGGCGCGCCCGGGGGTCGTGATCATCGGCCCGCCCAGCGAGATCCTGCTCTTCCTCTTCGGCCGGCAGGCCGTCGCCGATGTCCGCCTCGACGGCCCGGCCGATGCGCGCGAGCGCCTGACACACGCCAGGCTCGGATTCTGACACGCTGCTGACCAGGGGCTGCCCGGAACGCGCCCACTCTGAGAACCTCGTCATTCCCCCGCAAGCGGGAGGTACCCCACCGGCGGCCTCGGGGAGGCTCGCAGTGTCGACTTTGCCGCGCACGTCAACAGGCTTCCCGTCGACGAGGAAGATGTGCGTCAAATGTGACCGACATGTGTACGGAATGTGACACCGATGTGTGCGCGATTCCTGGCCATCTGCGCTCGTTGTCCGGAGCCGCAAGTGCTTACGATGGGGTTCACCGAGCCCGCCAACGGGCGGAACTCGAAAACCGGTAGGCCTCCCCGCCCTGTATTGACACCGTGGGAAGACCCCCGCCTCAGACGAGGAGGGTCTTCGTGGATTCACTGCCCGGACTGCACGCACCGCGTCGACGACCGGTGACCCTGATGCGGGTTCGCGCCCCGCTGATCCACCCGGCATAGCCCGAGCATTGCGCCGTCGGAACGGCGCTCCGCCATTCGGTCGGTATCGGCCGAGATCGGCTTGCGCAGAGGCACTTTCGCCGACGGGCGGAGTTCACCATCACGCATTCCGTTGATCTGCACGTCATCTGCACATTGTCTGAACATTGTCTGCACTGCCAAGGAGGCACAACATGTCGCATCGGGTACATCTCACCCTCGTCGCCACCGTCGCGAGCGCCGCGATGGTACTGGCAGCGTGCGCGTCGGCGCCGGCGGCGAATTCGTCATCCAGCTCGTCGTCGACGCCGAGCTCGTCTTCATCGTCTTCGTCGCCGTCGAGTGAATCGTCCTCGTCGTCCGGACCCTCGACATCGTCGGGATCGTCATCCTCGTCGAGTTCGGCACCCGAGACCGGGCCGATCACGCCGGTCGGAAAGTTCCTGCCGTGCGTCGTGTCCGACACAGCCGGGTTCAACGACCACTCGTTCAACGAGCAGAGCTTCAACGCCGTGAAGACGATTGCGGGACGGGCCGGCGTGAGCTACAAATCGGCTCAGTCGAAGACCGCTGCCGACTACGTTCCCAACGTCAACCAGTTGGTGGCGGCCGGATGCACCGATGTCGTCGCCTCCGGATTCAACCTGGTGGCAGCGGTCAAGGCCGCAGCCACGGCGAACCCGAAGGTCAACTTCATCATGGTCGACGACAACTCGATCAAACTGCCCAACGTCAAGGACGTCGTATTCGCGACGAACCAAGGGGCGTTCCTCGGCGGGTACGCGGCGGCGGCTTACAGCAAGACCGGCGTAGTGGCGACCTGGGGCGGGCAGGAGATCCCGCCGGTCACCATCTACATGGACGGCTTCTGGGACGGCGTGCAGTACTACAACCAGAAGAACGGCAAGAACGTGAAGGTGCTCGGCTGGAACGAGCAGACCCAGAAGGGAACGTTCGTCGGGAACTTCACCGATCAAAACGCCGCGAAGACGATCACCACGAACTTCCTGAACCAGAAGGCTGATGTGATCATGCCGGTCGCCGGGTCGCTGTACGAGGGCGGTGGCGCGGCCATCCGCTCAACCAAAGCCGATGCGGTCCTGATGGGCGTCGACGCGGACCTGTTCCTCACCGACACCAATGGCTACCAGAACCTCATCCTGGTGTCCGTGCTCAAGAACATCGACACGGCCGTTCAAACGGCACTGTCCCAAGCGGCGACTTCGGCCACATTCGACAACACGCAGTACATCGCGACGTTGAAGAACGGTGGGGTCGGCCTCTCGCCCTTCCACGATTTCGCGAGCAAGGTTCCGGCCTCGCTGTCCGGTGACATCACCACGATCGCGGCCGGCATCGAGGACGGCTCGATCCCGGCTCCGTCGCCGTCGGAACCGAAAGCCTGACGGGGCTAGCGACTCCCGCGAGTTGCCGGGGTGTGTGCGCCGAGTGCGGTGCGCACGCCCCGGCGGCTCGCTATCGCGGCGCATGAAGACGTGATTTTCACGGCGTAGGGTGCCGGGCAAGAAAGTCAGGACTTGACAGCAAGGGCGGCGAGATGAGGCTGGAACTGCGCGGGATCACGAAGCGCTTCGGTGCACTAGTAGCGAACGACCACATCGACCTGTCCATCGAACCCGGCGAGATCCACTGCATCCTCGGTGAGAACGGCGCCGGCAAGACGACGCTCATGAACATGCTCTACGGCCTACTGTCGATCGACGAGGGCGAGATCGTGATCGACGGTGTCGTGCAGCACTTCACCAGCCCCCGCGACGCCATGCGGGCCGGGATCGGCATGGTGCATCAGCATTTCATGCTCGTGCCCGTGTTCACGGTCGCCGAGAACGTGATCCTCGGCCACGAACAGACCAGGTTCGCGGGCCACCTGGACATGGCCGCGGCCCGCGTTCGGGTCAAGGAGATCGCCGCCCAGTTCGGGTTCCACATCGACCCCGACGCGCGCATCGAGGACCTGCCGGTCGGGGTGCAGCAGCGCGTGGAGATCATCAAGGCGCTGGCGCTCGACGCACAGGTACTCGTCTTCGACGAGCCGACCGCCGTCCTCACCCCGCAGGAGACCGACGAGCTGATGGCGATCATGCGGCAGCTGCGGGACTCGGGACGGGCGATCGTCTTCATCACCCACAAGCTCCGCGAGGTGCGCGAAGTCGCGGACCGGATC
>ERZ778020.1484-NODE-1484-length-20107-cov-4.685318_pt1 | contig 20107 bp, 10 predicted proteins | sample MGYA00375750_ERZ778020 | MGnify/ENA primary metagenome ERZ778020 (study PRJEB29350, sample SAMN05389818) | bioreactor metagenome | isolation source: Ammonium sulfate bioreactor | place: South Africa: University of Cape Town | collected 2014-03-17 ...
TATATCGAATAGATATCGATGGTCTCTATGCTATTATCTAAATGTGTGTTTAACATACGTCGCATACTTATCGAGGCATGACTAATAAAAACGAGTGCTTAATCTGTTTTTCATCTCTCACCCTTCACCTGTACATTTTTCTTTTTGATAGGACTGATTGTATCAACTCGAATTTTTCATCATTATTGGTTTTTTTTCTTCATCGAAAAACGAAGAAAAAAAGCCGACTGAGTGAGCAGAACGAGAGAGTACAAATGTGGGATATGATCAAAATGGTAAAGGATATACTGAGTGCTTCCGGCGTGAGTCTAACAAATGAATCGAACAATCAGAAAACGTTAATGAAAACATCACGAATCATTTTGCTTTTCATATTGTTACTTACAACATAATAATAATGATATAATGCTTTAAAGTTGAAAGGATTGTTGTCAATGAACGAAAGAAAATTACCCGGAGTCGTCTTAGATATGTCTTACATGTACGTTGAAAAGAAAAGAAATCACTCACGTCATGCACAAAATAATGAAGACGAAGAAGAAGAAGAAGAAGAGCCGAGGCAGAGAAAAAAACGAGAATAGAAAGACGAATAAGAATAGTATTTAAAGTGAGTGAGAGTCTCTTGATAGAAACAAGAATGTATAACCGTCAGCAATTAGTTTTTCTTTTCTTTTTTTTTGCTTGGTCTCATTATATTGCTGGTTTCTTATTTTTTAACGATCTCGTTTTTTTTCGAAGAAAAGACTCTTGTTCATTGACTATTCTTAATTCTCATTCAAATATTTTCTTATTCAAAACAACAAGAAAAACCCTATTCTCTGCATAAATGTTTTCTTTCTGCTCCTCGGATATATCTCATCCTGCACCCGTATATCTTGTCATCTGTAATCAGTTAGACTTTACAAGAACAACAACAACAACGACGCAAAAAAAGATCCGAATCGATATCATTGTCTTCAAAAAATAATTCCAATTGTAATAATAAAATGAAGAAAAAAAAGCTACGCGCACGACAATTGAATCTGTATTCGTTTATCGAATATAAAATGCAGCTAACTAATTGGATTCCGTTTCGGTGAACATTTCGTGCTTAATACATTATTCTCATATGAGATTACATTTAACGTAAGCAGAGAAAACAAGAAGAAGAAGAAGCAACTAGTCGCATGAGAGCATAGATTCGATTCGGAATTATTTTCTCCGTTGAGTTCGATGTTCATCATATAGATAATAAATAACATTGAGAAGAAAATCGTTTCGATTATTCTTCGTCATAGAATTCAATTAAATTCATCCGATTTAGTTCTTACCGGAACAGATACAATGGATCACGTGCTTTTTATCTGAAAATAGACGAAGAAGAACAGAATTAATATACAGGAGAAAAGAAACGAAGTTTTCTTCTTCTTCACCAAAATGAACGAAGAGAAGGATCAATTATTTTCATTCAATCATAAATAATAATGACAGGCTCAAACGTCTTTTGTTAATTAAGAAATGCAAAAGAAAAAGGAGAAGTAGAAGAAAAATCTGTTTCGAACAGAAACAGAAAATGATTTAGATGCTGTATCCATTGACTCGTTCTTCTTCGACTAGTTTTTTTTTTCTCCTATCGTCGTCGTTTTCTCCTATGGAAAAAAGGAAGAATTCTTCTTACAATATTAGTTCTGCTTGTTGCTGAAAAGATAAAGACCAAGAAAACGAGAGAATCTATTAGCATAAATCAGAAAAAAATAAGGAAAAGAAAAGAAAAAGAAGCGAGCAAAAGAAAACTACGGACAACATTGCACGTCGTTATTTTCCTTGATGTGGTTTTTTTCCTCGTTCTCTTTTCTCTTTGAGTTCTTCGTCTTCTTTTTGCGTTCGTAAAAAAAAAAGAAGAACGCGTTATATTCTTTGACATCCAAAACGACACACGTAAAAAATCATCAATATCTATTCAGCGAAGACGGGGTGACAAACTACACATTTAACATAATTTCCTTTTCTCGTTTTTATCATCAATGTTGAAAGAAAAAAAAACTAATGAAAATATCGAAGATGTCTGTCGCAAATGCTATTTGTTAGAAAATAAAAACAACAACTAGCTAATCAAAACATGAAGAAAAAGATCTTTTCCGTTTCCATTAGCAAATAAATATTGTTTTACTTTGAATCCTAATGAAGTCATCCCTCGTTTCACTTCTGTTGGTTTTATTAAATTCAACAGAACAAGTCACGAATGTTTTGTAAATGTCAAAGAAATATCAATAAGAACATTTAATCAACATAGACAAGCTGTTTTCTAATTCAATTAGGTTTTTACTTCTTTGTTTTGTCGAACAAAATCTTCGTCAAACGAAGCAAAATTTCGTCGTCTTCAACTCTCTGATGATTATCCGATCTTTCAACACGATTCCATTCGATAGATAAACAACAAAACTACAGCGCTTAATGGCATTTTAGATAACAAAATATATCTAGAACAGGAAAAAAATGGAAAATGAGTTTCTGCTTTTACGTGAAAGAGAAAAAAAGAAAAAGAAAAGACACTGCTTGTCGTCTGGAAAACTTTGTGGTTGAATTCATTTTTAATTAAATAAAAATGTTCAGTTGATTTTCAATAGTGGCTCTGTTTTTTTTCTTCGTCTCCTCGAGAAAATAGGCTTAACAAGGAAAGAGAATACGGTCTTTGAAAGATCTTTCTTAAATAGAAAACGTGTCAGGAAAATAGAGAAACAACTAATGAACTTGTTGAATAATAGAAAGACCAATCGAATCGAGAATAAAATTCAAATAGAGAGAAAACAAAAACGGAAATTAATGTCTAGTCAAAAAAAAAGGAAAAAAACGTCTATATATTGGTCTGCATTTGATCTCTTTTTTCGAATTGAATAGACTTCTACACTCAAAGCAATTATGACGAATATTTCTTTTGGGAAATAAAGAAAACAAAGAGACATATTGAATTTAATGAGAAAGAAATTATTCTTTTCTTCTCTTTTGCTTTTTTTTCAAAAAAAAACATAACAAATGAAAACAAGAAAAAAAGAAATAACAAATAAACAACATCACTGATTGTTGTTGTTATTATTAGTTGTAGTTAATTCAAGGAATTGTCGTAATACATCGATCAAAGCACGAGGTAACATTTCTAAGTTTTGTATGACTAAGTAATACGGAAATGGAAAACTATCCAAATACGAACGAAATTCAACCTAAAATAGAGAAGAAAAACATTGGTTTGATTTCGAAAATTGAAAAACAATCTAGACTTTATCTCCGTTGAAAATGGCTTCGTTGATTTGAAAGATAGATGTTGATTTTTGTTGACTAAGATTATCGAGAATAACAAAAACAACGAAAATATTTTGTGACATCGCATGTCGAACACTTTTCAGTAGTCGATCTTTGCCTGAAACCGTCAAACCTCGACCATCGGACAAAATAATCAATAATTGTGATAAAGGATTTGATATTGGAAGTTTCTCTTTAGCAAATGTTGACGTCACTGATTCCATTAATTCAGCAAGAAGTGTTTTAGTTTGATTGAATTTTAATTGTTGAAGAACACGAATTCCATTTTCGTGATTGAAACTTTCGTTTAACGATTGAAGATTTCGAATATATTCGCCAAATGAAACGATACCGAATTGTCCAATATCAAGTAAATTCAATGTTTGTCCGAGGAGAATCAAAGATTCCAAAGCCAAACGTTTGACTTGAAGATTATCCATCGATTGACTGTCGTCAATAGCTAAAATAACTTGATACTGTCGTTTCGATGGTTTAACACGTCGTAGCCAAATTCGATCCTTTCGAAAGTCAGACGCAATATACGAGATAATTCGTTTCATATTCAAACGTTTTCCTGTTCGATAATCGCCGGAATATTTACTTCGTTGTGTTGGCTCGAGTAGAAGTCGAAGTTGTTCGCATAATTCGAACACATACGGTTGAGTTTGATATTCCAAATGTGACCAAAGTTGTTCGGCTTCTTGTTGATCGTTGGTGTGTTGATCGAGATTCGTGTACCATTCTTCGAGTTGATTTTCGATTTGTTCAGTTAATTTCATTTGAACGGAACTAACAAAGTCGATTTGTTGTTCGACAGTTGTTGTTGAAACGAACGGTTTGTCATTTTCGATGTCTTCGATTGTTTTTTGTTGGTCATCGGACGGATCTTGTCGTTGTTGTTGATTTGAAGATTTGCTAATCTTTGACGAATCGTTTTGTAAATTCGATGATGTTGGTTTTTTCTGTTGTTTTTCATTCGATGATTGATCTTGTTCAGGATCTTGTTGATTATCGATGATCATCGGTTCTGTTTGATCTTTGTCTTCGTCGTGAGCATCTTTCATTTGCTCATCGGTTGCTGAATCGAGAATTTGCTTTTGTTGAGGAAAATCTTTGGGAATATTCTTTGCATGAGCGTAGATTTGTGTTTGTTCTTGTTGATTTTGCTGTTCGAGTGCTGGCAAATCGTCGATATTGTCCATTTGCTGATCGGATTGTTCGATATCCAAAGCAGCTTTGATGTTTTTATCGATGAACGAAAGTATTTCACTGAGAGTTCGTTGTTCATTGGATTGATTCGATGTTTTATCGATGTTTTCATTTTGTTGTTGATTTTGTTGATTTAATTGTTGTGAAATTTGATTGAATTGATCCGATGAAGTCTGTTGTGTTTGTGATTGATCTTGAGTTGACGATTGACCGAGATTTTCTTGTTGATTCTTTGAATTTTGTTGTTCGAATGTTTGAGTATTTGGAAATGATTGTTGAAGATCATTGAATTGTTTATTTTCATCGGTATTTGCTGAATTTTTATCTTGTGTGAGCGCTGATTCTTGAAGATCTTCTTGTTTTTGTTCATCTTCAGGAAGATTTTCAGGCAGAGAACTTTTTCTATTTAAATCTTCTTCATTTAATTGTTCGTCTTCTCCTTCTTCCCCTTCCTGTTCGTTCATTTCCATTTGTGATTCTTGTTCATCAGGATTTTTCTCATTTTCCGCGTCATTGTTTTCTTCACCTTCGTTTTCTTCTTCTTCTTCTTGATTATTTCCTTCATCCATATTTTCCGGAAGTTCTAAATCATTATCTTCGGTGTTTAATTGCTCGTTTTGATTAGCTGTTTGCTGGTCATCTTGATATTCGTTTGCTTCTTGTTGTTGATTTTCATCGAGTGAATCTTCGTTTAAATCTAATTGATCGTTTTTAGCCGAAAGATCGTCTTGTTTTCGTTGATCTTTGCCTGTTGATTTCTCCGTTTGATTTAATTTCTTCAGGAAACAAAAAAAAACTTTTGAAATTGAAAAAAAAACGAAGGCGAAACAAACCTCTTCATCTTTATCTTTTTGTTGATCTTCATCTCCCCATTTATTTTCATCGAAGATTTCTCCTTGTTCATCTTCATTGACATCGCCCATTTGATCGTCAATATTGTCATCGTTTGTTTCACTTTCATTCTCTTCGTTTTCATTTTCATCTTCATTTTCTCTACAGAAAATTTAAAAAAAAAACAAAGTCAAAAAATGCTAAACTAAAGTCTAACTGATCAGCTGGTTGATCTAACGGCGCTTCGAAATCAAACGAAACCTCCATTCCATTGGGCTCATCATTGACATTTTGTTGTTCATCTGAGTTCTCTCCGTCTTGTTTGTCTTGTTCTTGTTGCGGCATTTTAGCTTCATCTAATTGATCTTCGGTTTCGATTTGATCCGAGACATCTTTGGCATTTTGTCCCACTTGTCCATCGCCCATTCCTGAAATTCCTCCTTCAGCTTTTTCGTCGTCATTGCCATCTTGTTCTTCTTCTTCGGGCGGCAATTGAAATCCGTCTTTTAACAAATTGAGAAAAGTTTTACTCAAAGTTAAGTAAATTTTCGATGTCGATTGATGATAGAAAATAAAACGAAAGAGAATTTGTTCGACTAACAAATGAATTTGTTGAAAAAGAACAATTGTCTTCGGTGAAATTGATTTTCGTGTAATTTTAATTAAATACGGAAGATTTAATTGTGTTATATGACTATTGAGAAAATTATAAAAATGAACAAGCCACATCGGTGATGAGGACGAATTTTCAGGTTGTTTTTCTGAAAGTTCGAAGAGATTCGTCAGTAAACGTTTTGTATATCGTCGAAATGATTTGATATTAATCGCTGAATCTTGATCAACTAGAACGAAACAAAAAAAGGTTTTCAATTGAATTGTTTATTAAAAGAAAAAGAAAGTGATTTTACGTTGATTTTGTTTGAGAAGATCGATTTGTGTAAAATGTTCGTAGATTTCAATGAAATTCTTCGCTAAATCTCCAACAAAATGATCATTTGGAAATTGATTTTCGTCGATAAATAATTTCTGTAGAACATCTTGAATTTGTTGTTTAACAATCGAAATCTCCGTGTGTAAATAATCGATTTCCTTGAGAAGAAAATGATGTTCGGTTTGAAATTGATAGAATCGATTGATTTTCTCGGTCAACGAATATAATTTCTGTAGGAATTTATCCAAGAGAATTTTCATCGATTGAAATTGATCGGCTTGAATGTAATTCGGTAGTTGATAGAGAATTGGAATTTGTTCGAACGAATTCGTTGGAATTGTTTGAATGATTAATAGAAATGAATACGATCGTTCGATTAACGAAATTGTTAACGAATATAATCGATCGATTTCATTGAGATTTTTCAACGAAACGAGATAATTTTCTTTGGAATAAACTGAAAATTCTCGTGAAAATATTCGATAATTTTCGAAAAACGAATGAAAAAGTGATTTTTGTTGGTAAATAATTTGAATTAAATGTTGAGAAAAACCTTGAATTCGCTCGTAAATTATCGGATCGATGCGATTCTTTTGCGCAAATATATTTAATTGATGATGTTGATAGAGAATTCGATAGTAAATCGAATCGATTTCCTTGAAATTCTTTTCGAATCGTTCCAAACAATTCGAACGATTGTTCACAATTAGTTTTTGATTCTTTTTCGTTTGAATCGTTCCGTAGATTTGATTTTCGAGTTGTAACTCGAAAAATTCAATCGAAATCGGTTGAATAGAAAAGTTCTTCTGCTGATTTAACAAACCCTTTCGAAATGACAAACCGATCGAAGTTAATTTTTTAAATAAATGAGTTAATAATTGACGTTTTTCATTGAACAATTGTTTGATTTGTTTTCGATCGTTGCTTTGAATTTTCATTGAATCGATTGTCGACGAAATTTCATTGATAAACTTCGTATCCGACTGAATTTGGCTTGAATATTGATAATGAACAAGTTTTTTATTAAGTTTCAATTTAATTAAACGCGAAAACTCGTCGTTCGATTGAAGAAACGAATCGATTTGAATTTGATAGAGTGAAAAAATCTGTTGAATCGGTTGATTTAGATTGAGTCGATATTTTTTCATTGATTTAAATAGAAATTTATGTGATTTATCAATGGCTTGTTTCAATGCATAGTAATTCGTGTCTTTCCATTGTTGAATTCGAACGAATTGATTGATTTCTTGTTGAATTGGCTTTCGAATCGATTGAATGTGATTTTCAATGAACGATTCGTACTGTTCGTAATATTGAACGATGAAATTCAACGTTCGATTGTTTGTTTTCGCTGAAAAATATCGAGAAAATTTTCGGCAAAGTTCGAGACGCGTTCGAAAATCGCCGAGCGTCGATTTTTGAAAGAATTCATGAAGAATTTGCTCGAAACTCGTTTGATCATCGTGTTCTTGTTTAATCAAAGCGAATAGATGCAGCCACCATTTGTCAATCGTCGATTTTCGTTGATTAAAATCGATCATCGACAACGATTGACTCGAACATTGAAATTCAAATTTACGAAAATCAATGAGAATCTTAGTTAACTGATTAATTTGTTCGTCGAACGTTGTTTGAAGTGTTCGAGAACCGTAGGTTTCATTCCAATAAGTTAATTTAGTGAAAAGTATATCGAAACCATAGAGAAACTTAATGAGCGAATTGTCGATGGAAAACGATTGAATTCGTTCGATAACACGAAGAATTTCCATGAGAGTCGGATGATTTTCATGTGTTTCGAGAAGAAATCGAGTTCGTTTATCGATCGAATCGATCGTGGGAAAACACTCGATGATCATCGAAGGTTTCGAATCATAATAGATATCGAATGGTTTATGAAGATTTTCAATGTAAATCGAAAGTTTCTCTTTCGATTTCAATGTTAAATAAATCATATCGGTTAACAATCGATGATCTTCATCGAATTGATAGATACTATTGAACAGACCAACGATTAATTCATCGATGGACAATTGATTTTCATTGAGAATTAACGAAAAATATTCGTAGAGAATTGAATAAGGAAGAATCGGTGATTTATCTTCGACAGGAGGTTCAGTTTGTTGTTGTTGTTCGAGATTGAGTTGTTGTTCATTGGAAAGAAATTCTTGAAAATGCGAATCGAATGATGGAAATAGACGTTGGTATTCTTGTTCATCGAATTCACTTTCCAATTGACTTGTTTCGTGTCGGTAAATACTCGATGATTGACGAGTTTCTTCGTCGATTTGTTTTTGTTCTTCGGACCAAAGGAAATGAACAGTTTCGAGATAATTCTCAACGAATTCGTTGAAATCATTCGTTCGATTTCGATTGATTTGATTGTAAACGAATAAATATTCGAAAATTAACATAAAATATTGTCGGAATTTGTCAATCGGAAGATTTTGTTGAATAAAAGTTCGTTTTTCGAAGAGATTTTTAGCAATTTGAAATAAATTCAATTGATTGACATCGAACGGAAATTGACAAAGTTCGAAAAGATTCGATTTTGCTTTCGTTTTTGTTGCTTCATTTTGAAAAAAACAATCGAACGCGAGAATAATTTGAAAAACTTGTTTCATCAACGGCATGGTCACATCTCGATAAACATAAAATTGCTTGTCTAGAACTAAATTTCGATGAAATTCAACGATATTCTTTCGAAATTGTTCGTAGATTTTCCGTTGTTTTTTCTCGTAGATTTCTTCGAGAAGAAATTTTCGATTTAATAATTGTTCAATTAATTGTTTGGTTAAATAATTGACTAACAATTGATATTGTTCGTTATTAAAACGAAAGATTTGTTGATTTTCTTGGTAAATTTTCTCGACAATTGACTTCATTTGTTTTTCCCATTGATGTAAAATGACATTCGATGAATATTCATATTTCTCTCTCAGATCCTTTCGAAGATTTAACTCGAAGGCAACGTCCGATTGAAGATCGATTTGATATTGATTAAGAATTTGTTCGTAAAGAATCGGATCGATTTGTCCTCGCGGTCGAATGAGTTCGATTCGATTTAAACTTTGTTCGATTAAATCAAAACAAATTTCATTCGACGACGATTTGCTTTCCAAACAGTTCGAAACCATTTGTTCGAACGAAGATTTCGAACATTGAAGAAACGATCCGTTCAACCAGAGAAATTTCGAACAAAATTCCATTTGTCGACGAATTTGCTCGTAGAAACCGAAGAGAATCTTCGACGAACGAATGTTAAACAAATGTAATAAACTTTCTGATGCGTTGAATTTCTCGGCATAGAGCCGAGAAATCGACGGGGTTTTTGAATAGGAAATTAATTGACAAAAATATTCGTCCGAAGTTTTATTAATTCGATCGAATGGAATTGAAAATGATGGCTGATTGATTGAAGATTTACTCGGGAAGAAATATTCGGAGATCCATTGATATTCGAAATAGAAAATCGATTCGAATGTATTGTAGAAGAAGATTTCGTTGGGAAATTCGGTTGAAATCGATTTGAATTCGTTCCAATTGTTTTCAAGTTCGGTTAGATTCGACATTTCCGTTCGATTTTCAGTCCAAAATTGCAAATATTTATCGAGATTCGATGGATTTTTATTATCAGCAAACAGATCGATTTGATGGAAGATTTCTTTTCTTCGACAGACATTTTCGTATTGTTCCGAACTGTCGAATAGATATTCGTTTTCTTTCGAATAGAATCGATAGAATTCAAGAAATTCATTTTGAATTTGCAAATATTCGTTGTCGATTTGTTTGATTTGTTCGACAAAGAGATTTTCTTGTAAATGAAATGAAAATAATTGCCGAATATACGGCCAACTGATGATCAAATGAAGACGACCCGTGATTAAATTCGATGGACAATTGATGATCGAATAAAACCAACGCCAATTTTCGTACAACGAAAAAGCTAAATCCTCGTTCGAGTTGATCTCCGATCTAAATTCGTTAAAATCAAATTTCAGTTGAAAAGAAAATCGTTCTTACGACGAGAGACTCTTGAGAAAATAATCTCGCATTGAAATCCAGAATTGTTGATTTTCACTTGAGAAAAAGAATTTTTCATCGAAGAAATTCGTTTGAATAGTTGTTTTTAAATTTTGACAGAGAAATTTGAATTCAACTAGAATTCTTAACAATAAATGATTGTCTTTCGGTTGAATTTCTTGACAAATATCAATCAAATATTTTTCATTCGGTCGTCGAGCAAGAAAATAATCATATTCGATTGTTGCCATCGAAAGATGTTCATTGAATCGATAGAATAACAATTGAAATTGTCGAAACTGTTCATTCAACGAACAATTCCAAAGAGGAAGATTGAATTTATTCGAAAGAATCAATTCCGTTTGTAAACACAAATCGGTTATTTTTGTTGGACAATTTTCGAATTGAAAGTCAACTGAATTCGATTGAAATTCATCGATTAACAAATCAATTTCGGCATTTAAATGCGAATTTAATGTTCGATAAGCTGTTTTAATTGACAATTTAAATGAATTCGCAAAGTATCGTTTATATTCATTGTACAACAAACACGAACGAATTAAGTTCTCATAGCCGAATGTCGAAACTTTTTGCGAGAGAATTTGATGAATTTGAATGAAATCTAATTGAAGATTTGTTTGTGAAATGTTTAGCGATTGAATTAATTCGAATAGATCGAAATAATTCAACGATTGATTGAGATCACAGAAGATTTCACAGCAACGATTTCTCATCGGCCGAGAGATTTCGCCGTTGCCTTGTTTGGGATCCATTGTGAGAATTAAACGAAAATTTCGATGAGGTTTTACGATTTGTCCTTCGCCTCCGCCTTCATTGAGAATTAAATAACCATTGGTTTCTAAGAGAGAATTTAATCGATCGAGAACACTGAGTGAACAGGTGTTGACATTTTCTAAAATCAGCCAAAAACCTTGACGCATCGAACGAAGTAGAATCGATTCGATCCAAATGAAATGCTGATTTTGACTCGATTTTTCGATTAATTTATCGATTTCATTCGATGGAAAAATCGTTCGCAATTGATTTAAATATTCAACAGTTATTTGTTGATTTGTAAAATCCAAATCATGAAGATTTTGTTGATTTAAATTAAGATTTTCCTTGAGTGAATTCAACTGATATCTCGCGTATTGTTCGAAATTTAATTGTTGATAATTGCCGAGTAATTCATTGGTATCAATCGATGAATTCAATTGAAAGATTTCTAAATGTTGACCAGTTAGTGACGCTAACTGATGAATTAATGTTGATTTAGCTGCATAAGTCGATGAGCCAATAAGAAGAATTGGCCATGATAAAGACAAACATTTGAGAATCGACGAAAGAATTTCGATTTGATTTCTCATTAATAAAATCGAATGTGTCGACGATGGATTTGTCAATCGAAGATGTTCACGTTTCCATCGTGTCGAGCCAATTTGCAAGAATTTCGAATCGATATGAAATTGAATTTGTATTGATTTTTGACTGAGATCTTCGTTTGTGATTTGTTGATAAAGATTTCGAAGAATTTCTTCGTCTCGTTGATTTCTCAAGCGTTTCAAATAGATTAAATCGAATGCTTCGATTAACGACGATGTTTGATCGAACAATTGACACCATTTCAATAGATCACGAAGATTGAAATCCCAATGATTTTGTTGAAATTCTTCGGTTAATTGTTGATTGAAATCGAGAATTTGTTCGATGAAATTCAGCTGAATATTCGGATACAATTGTTGACAAATGATTTGTAAATCATTTCGATTTAAATTCGAAAAATAAATCGTCGTAAAACGATTGAGAAATGATTTCGGCAGGCCTTTACGACCGCTCACTTGTCCGTACGGATTTTGACAAGCAAAGATTCGCAATGGATTCTTCGATTGATGCTGTTGTTGTTCGTGAATAGAAAACGTTCGATTTAGTTCAGGAATATAGATTTCACCTCGATGATCGAGACAAGCATTTAAACCTTCTAAAACCGATTGATTCGCGAGATTTAACTCGTCGAGAATAATCCAATGGTTATTTTTAATCGCCGTTAGCAAAGGTCCATCGTGCCATTTGAATTTACCCGTTTGTCCCGATTGAACATCCGGCAAATCGCTGCCGAACAGATCGCTGATGTCCGTTTGTTCGGATAAATTAATTCGAATATACGGATAACCAGCTAATTTCGCAAGAGCAATGACTAAACTTGTTTTTCCCACACCGGGACTTCCTTCGATGAGGATCGGTTTCGAAGATAATTGCATTGCACGTAGAAGTCGTTCGATATTAATCAAAGTTGTTGGAGCTTGAAAACTGTATTCTTGTTGAATATTTTCTTTCGAGTAAATCGGCCCGAATGGAATTGCATAGGATCCGAAAATGAGTTCGTTGGTTTGAATTTGAAACTGAGTTGAATCGGAAATTTGATGAGTCGGCTGATTGGCGAGAAAATCAATGGCTGATTGTTTTAATGTCGATGAACAGTCAAAAGCATCGAGAAACACTAAATATGCACCTTGTTCATACGAATATTTCCAATTATTGAGATTTAAATTGATAAATGATATCCAACTGAGAATATCTCGAACAGTTATTAAAATTCTTCAAAGAACAAAATTTCAATATTTGATATTTTCATAGACAAAAAAAAAGAATCAGTACCGTTTATTTGTTGAATTTGTTCGAATGAAATCGATGAACTCGCACATTGATTTCGAACATAATTGTCGATCATTTTCATCTGTTAAATTTAGATTATGAAAAATAATCGCATAGAAATCATCGATGGTTTCAGTTGGTGTACACCAAATTTCAGTAAAACGATTTCTCAATGCAGGTGAAAGTTCTTTTTTGCCGAAATCTCCTCCGGGATTCATCGTTGCAACTAATCGAAATGTTGAATGTGCTTTTATAATTTGAATTTGTTCTTCATTCTCTTGATAACCTTTCTCAGCTAGAACCAATTGTTTTTCCGGTTCAAGAACGCTATTCAATCGTTCTAAAACACTATCATCAGCCAACGAAATTTCATCAATAAGAAACAAATCTCCTTGTTTCATTGCCGTGACTAACGCTCCGTCTTGCCATTCGAATAAACCGGAATTGTTTTCCTCGTGTCGAACCGGTCGAATACTTCCGAGAAAATCTGCACTTTCAGTTGTTGTATGACAATTAACTGTATATAATTTTTGGTGATTGATTTCGGATAGAATTTGACAGATTGTTGTTTTTCCACAGCCGGTTTCGCCGACGAGAAGAACGGGCTCGTCGAAATCGATGGCTAAAGCAGCGAGAATAGCAAATCGTCGTAAAGGTCTCGTCCAAACGATATGTTTCAAATGATTATTCGTTCGAATTTGTTTCCAAATGCGACTCGTCGAAAATCGACTTCCTTCGTCGCCAAACAAAATTTCTTCATCAATCGACGAATTTTTCTCGCAAAAATACTTTTCAATTGTCAATTTAATAAACAATCGATCTTGTTCATTTCGTGATTTGCCTGCTAACAGCAAATAACCATGTTCACCGAGGAATTGTTTGAAATTTTCACATGAATCTTTGTATTTCGTGTAACGTAACGCCCAACGAAACAGATCTCGAAGTGTAATTAAACTTGATTTACCGAAGAAAACACCTTTTTGTGAACGATACTTTTGCAGATCGTTCATTGTTTTTATTAACAATTTCGAATAAGATTTCGGCAGTTGACATTTCTTTTCAATAATAATTTCTAGTTCATTTTCAGGCAAATTATCAAAATGTAATTCAATAAAACGATTTCGAAATGCTTTCGAAAGACGTTTTCGGCCGGCATATTGTTCGCCAGCTGGATTTTGCGTTGCAAACAATTGAAAACGTTCATGTGCATTGATCAGCTCATTAGTTTCAGTTAAAAATAATTGTCGATTATCATCTAACAAACGATTCAATGCTTCTAGAATATCAGTTGAAGCTAAATTTAACTCATCGAGAATAATCCACCATCCGTATCTCATCGCTTTGATCAACGGACCATCTTCGAATTTCAATTGTCCGGTTTGAGATGAACAAGTATAAGTTCCGAGATATTCGCTGAGATCGGTATGCTCGTGATTATTGATTCGAACGCATTGATTGCCCGTAGCAGCTGCTAACCAATGAATTAATGAAGTTTTACCAACGGATGTTTCACCTTGCAGGAGAACGGGATAGGATTTTGATGAGAGAACTCGAATTATATTTAAGAGATTTTCGTCAACTGTTTTGGTGAAAATATAATTTTCATCGATTTTTGCAGTTTGTTCTCCTTTGAGGATTAAATAAGTTTTTAATTCGATGTATTTCTTTGCATTTTCTTTCGACACAAACATTTGACTGTTTTTTAATAGAACATTTAATTCCGGTTTGCCACCTAAAATGAGTTGATGAATTAATTTTTCCACATCGTGATAATACGATCGATCCAATTGACTGAAGAAACTCAAACAAAATCCTTCGTAAAGAGCACGAGAATAGGATTTGCCCGTCCATTGTGTTGTTGCAATGTACCGCAACGATCGACATAAAGTTCTCAAACTGTAATTCACAGTAATTCGATTGTTCGATGTTGATGAAGAAGTTAAAAGGAAATTTTTGACTTTATTTTGAATTTCAATATAAAAATTGACAATTCGATCGATATATTCTTTGGGAATATTGGTTTGATTGAGATATTTATCAACGATAATCAAATATTCCGATCGATCATCGGACTCGTCAACATAAAATTCCGTAAAACGATTTCGAATGCCAATTGGAATGTCTCGTTTGCCGACGTCCGATGCGGGATTCATGCAACCAAATAGACGAAAATTCGGATGACGAACAATCGGCAGTTTATCTCTGAATGAAATTTAATTTCGAAACAAAAAGAATCTTCGTCGAGTTGTTTTACCCTCGTTCAGCAAGCCAAATCGTTCCTTGTTGACTTTCGAGAATTCCGCTGAGTAATTGAAGAGTTTCCGATGAAGCTAAATTGATTTCATCTAGTAAAATCCAATGGCCATTTCTCAATGCTTGAACCAGTGAACCCTTTCAATGGAAATCAAAGTAGAAAATTTTATTTTTGAGTTTTATTGTGCAAAATACTTCGACAAATCGAAAGATTAACGCTGATTTTTGATTATTTTTTAATGATTCTCGTAATTTAATTAATTGACCTTTTAAATTCGATGTTTCATCGGTATATTTTATCATTAATTTCACAGATTCTTTGTATCGTTTCGCTTGAATGGATTTCTAAATTCATCAAATTCAAATGAGAAATCTAAAAAAAATCTCTCGTCTAACTTGAACTTGTTCAATCGCTTCATTCGAAATTTGCTCAACAGAAAACTCTCGATAAAGCTGTTTTAATAACAGAATCGGATCAAAAGGTTTATATCCACCGAGTAAATCAACAGCATCACTCTGTTGACTTAAATTGATCACATGAAGACGATTGCCTAGATCACAAAAAAATTCATTTTTCGAACTTTTCTTTTCCCAAATTCGAACCTGTTTTTTCAGCTAAATATTGAACGAGTGTTGTTTTTCCGCAACCTGAGTAAATGAAGAGAAAATAAACTTTTCTTTTTCAAAATCCAAAGCAAATCCTAACCGGTTTCTCCGGATAATAGAACAGGTTCATTCATTTGAACACATCGAGCGATACGTTCGAGTGTAAACATCGCTGTTCGAGTTTTAGCAAAACAAAATTGATTCAAATTCGACAAATTTCTATGCAATTTTAAATCAAATCAATGTGATTTTCTCTTTCTCTCTTCTCCTACTTCTCTTGAATTGGTAATTGAACATGTCCAATTCCGAAAAACTGCTTATTCTGTTCATTAAAATCAGGCGTTGACTTAAACGAATAGAATTCCGCCTGAAAAACAACGAATTTTCTTGAAATTTCTTTTCAAAAGAAAAACTGAAATCTCACTTCTTGATTATTCATATTGAACAACGTGCCAATGGTTTGAATAATCGACAGACGATTTGCTTTGGGTAAAAACGAAGCAAAACAATCGACGATATCGTGAAAAGCTAATTGCCGGTCGATCGATTTCGAAATCGAAAGACTTGACAACCGGTGACAACATTTCAGCAAATCTCTTTTAAAAAAAATTGAATTTCAATTGAAAACACAAAGGATTTACCGTAGAGTGACTAAACGTGTTTGATGTGACGATTTTGTTGTTTGAAATGATTGATACAATTCGAATAATTTCATTTGAAATAATTGCAAATCATTATTCCAAATCGGAAGATTTTCCATGATCTTTGAAGACAAAAAAAATCAGTTCAATTGAAAATTTGAATCGAGTTTTTACTTGAATAATTTCTGAATCTGAATACGGAGGAATAACAACGCAGAAAACACTTTTGAGAAGATGAATTAATTCAGTCGATTGCACTGGAACACCGGTATCACTGAAAAAAACAAACAATTGTTCTCATTGACCACAAAATCGAGTCAAACACAAACCGTTGCGTGAGAAAAAGTCGAAAGTCAGGTGAAATTCTCTGTTCAGCAATCGATTTCGTTTCAATCAAACTCTTAATCGTCGTTAAAACATCTGAATTCGCCGCATCAATATCTTCCATCAGCAACCAATGTCCTTCACTAATCGCCTTTTCAAATCAAACCTCATCAAGATTTTCCATAAAAAAACACAAGCAGAAAACGAACTTCAACGAGTAAACCCGGTGTCCAAAGGAATTCACCGGGTTTATCCGTGCATTGATATGTTCCTAAGAGAATTTTACTATCCATGTGATCTGAACATTGAATTTTAATTAAACGTTTGCCAATTTGTTGAGAAAGATATTCGATAATCAACGTTTTTCCGTTGCTAATTCGACTGAAAACAAACGTTGTCCAGCCCAATGAAATGCTCAACGCTATTTCACGAAGAGATTTCTCCATGGTTTGAGTGTGTGTCAATCGAATGACGGTTTCATTCGATTGTTTTTCATTGGAATATTTTAACAATGGAATTCCATTGATAAAAATCGTTCGTTTTTTGAAATCTTCATCGAGAAATAACCGATCATAGATCGAGTTATTCAACGGAGTCACGAGATTTCTATTGAGCAATTCGTTGATTCTTTAATTAAAAAGAAAGAAGATTTTCATGGATTTCAAGTTAAATTAGTCAATGAATACGTGAATATAGTTGAATTGGAAACAGTTGGTCGATGAAGATCTTGTTCTTCGGAAGACATTTTAAAGACAATTGATAAACAAAGAAACGACAACCTGAAATAGTCGAAAATTTCTTTTTCTGAAGCTCGAGTTAACAAACCATTTAATCTGTTCGTTAGGATGGTTTTGAATTAAATCAATAAGTTGGCTCCATTTCCACGATTGAATCAGATTGATTTTTGAATTTGGTAATAATAACAATCGAAGTGTTGCAACAAGAAGGCAAATTTCATCGTCGATCGACGTGTCTTTCTGCAAAAACAAAAGCATCAACAAAATCAAATCGATCGTTTTAGTCCTACAGTTTTTAGTTTCTTCTTTGGACTCGATCGATTCCACTCGATCAGTGAGGTTTCACCAGTTAACAAATGATTTTCAGTTATTCTAAACAAAAACAAACCGAGTTTTGTTTTTTCTTCTTAAATTTGTTTTGAAAATACGTGTGAAGTATTGGATAATCTTGTAAAATCTGTGAAAGTAAAACAAGAAATCTTTGTTTAATCGAAATTTGATTCGTTATTTTCGTCGAACAATTGACAGCTGTATGAAGTCGTTGAATAAATGCAAGAAAATAACGTGGAAATAAACGTTGAAGTTCTTGATAAAATTTCGATGATAACGAATCGTTTTGTAATAATTGTTGAACAAGATTATTGATCAATGAATGTCGTTTATCTATGCTCCAGTTTGCTGTTTGAAGAAAAGGTTTGAATTGATCGGATAGATCAGGTATTTCTTTAATTAATCCTAATAAAATCTGATCATGTTCACAGTCGATATCCATGAGAGTTTTTTCTATCAAATGAAATCGTTTCTTACGAGTACGTACGTACGTCCATACAAATACAAGTTTTTCTATTGCACATACTTTCTTATACTTCGCCTCTGTAACCGAAACAAAAGAGGTCGCTAGTCTATGTCGATTTTAGTGTAATCTTTGATCCATAGAACGAATCTTTTTCATTGAGAATAAATTGATACTAATAACTTGACTTGTACAAACGAATATTGATTGACACAAAGTTCAGCGAAAATCGAATTCAATAGAAGGTTACTGTTCGACTCTGTCTGTACGTAGTTTCTGATTTCTTCGGTACTTTTGATGATCTTCCATTGGTTCCAACAACATCCGAACCGATGGCTGATGTTCGTTAAATTCTATCACCATTGCAATCGAAACGACGAGAACGAATTCTCTCGGCAATGTCGATTGAACCATCGCCAACTTTACAAGATAAATTAAAACAAAAAGCAACCGAAGATCTCATCAAGTTTGAGCTTGTTAATTGAAATGATCATATGTGACTTGAATTCGAGTTCTAGTGCTGCTGATGGTCGATCATTTAATCAATATGTCAAATAATCGAGTACAAATCGAGTACAGACTGCTCGTCTCTTTAGTATTTTAATTACTTGGTAAAGTCGAATTTCAAACAACAATAATAAAAAAGAAAAAACGTTGAACTATTCGAATGTTCTTTTTAGTACTTTGTGGCGAAGGACGATTAAAAGCCACGCAAACAGAAGCTTATGGTGAAATAAATATTTTTCGAAATGAAAAATATCATACATCCAAACCAATTCTATCGGATACTCATTCAGAAACAATGGAAAGCGATGATAGTCATTTTTAGTTATTTTTTGTTTTATCCAATATTAATAATTGTATATAGACACGAAAAACTAATGTGAAAACACCTATAGATAGATGTATATCAGCGAACCAATGATGTCATATAGTTTAATTTTGTTTGTTTTTTGTTTTTTGTTTTTTTGCTATTTAAAATAAATCATGAAATTATCATCGTCAAAAAAGAATATTCAGAATATACACTTTCTTTTCAAAATGCAATTCTATGTTTTTGTTCTCAAATGAAGGAACATCATTTAAAACTTCTGAGTTCCAAATTTCAGCTCCATTGTCTCAGAGTGAAATGTCGTTGAATTAGCTTATCAATTTTCAATACATAGCTATGTTCAAAAAAAAAACGTAACTGAGCTCGAAATTTGGAGTTTATGTCTGGTGCTCACTTTTTTAACCGCTTCTATCTAATTTTTCATGCATTTTTTAGTGCGAGTTATATTTTTATACCTTTTTCTTCGACTTATTTTAGAAAAAAATAATAATATAAAAATAGATTATTACTACGTTCTTGATTATAATTTAGGATGGAATACATGTTCATAACAGAGATGCAATAGAAAATGTAGAAGAATTGATTTTTCATTAGAAAAACAAACGTGCATTCAAATCTAATATCAATTTCTATTTAAAATCTTTGACTTTACTTTTTCATTCTCGAAATTATTTTATTTTTATATGTATAATCAGTTAACAAAAAAATATTAGAGAAACGAAACCTAGCAAAATTCTTTCCATTTGAGTAAATAGCACAATTATTTAAAAAGAAAAGTCAACACATGATTAGAGACAAATACGATTGCGTAAAAATAAGGACCATACGACGAATTCTGCACTAGATTTTTTTTCTTAAATAGAATTTATCAAATAATTACTTTGCCATCTTCGTTAACTGCTCTTCGACTGCTTCAGCCTGTGTTTTGAAAAACTTGAGTAAATTCCGAAGTTCTTCTTGAGATTTATTTTGATATGAGTAATTTTCTGTTGATTGACCGAA
>ERZ778020.1486-NODE-1486-length-20066-cov-4.037379_pt1 | contig 20066 bp, 22 predicted proteins | sample MGYA00375750_ERZ778020 | MGnify/ENA primary metagenome ERZ778020 (study PRJEB29350, sample SAMN05389818) | bioreactor metagenome | isolation source: Ammonium sulfate bioreactor | place: South Africa: University of Cape Town | collected 2014-03-17 ...
CGAAGAATAAGAAAATCCGTCGGCAGTAATTCATGATGAAAGATCGGCGCACGAAACATATGATTTTCAAAAGCTTGCAGAATCTCTCCTGGTACCATATCAGCTTGAAATGGCGATGTATGAGCATAGGAAATTTCACCATATTCTAAACTCGGTTGATTGTCCTGTTTGCCAGGTTTTTTTTTGTAATAGTTTTTAATTCGTGTCGCCATGCCAATTTGATTCAACAACGGTGGATATTGTTCGCTGTATTCAGCGAGAATGACATCACTGTCCAGTCCGCTTAGATCTTGTAAACGACGCATGTAAAACATTTCACCGCCACCATAAGCTTGTCGTTCTCGTTCTCGTTCATTGGCACGAGTTTCGGAGATTTTCTTAATCGATTGAACAGGATGATATTCTCCGGGTTTGAGTTTGCCAACGACTTTTTTGATTGTCGGTCGATGAAATAGACGTAATTTCGTTGCATTTAAATGCGTTGGAAATAGTTGCGTATTTAATTCGACAGCTGGTGTCGCATGTTGAAGATTGACTGAGCTGAGATTTTTGCCCACAGAATCGACCAATCGTGGATTGTAATATTCATCATTGGATAGATTCCAGAAGTCATTCTTCGGACTATCAGTTTCATCGTTGCCGTCGTCGTCATTGTCTTCGGTTTCTTTCAATAAACCGCTGCCTGTAAGAACTTTACGAGTGACACGTCCACGAGGATCCTTCGAAAGAAAGCTTCGATTTCGTTTTCAAAAAAAGTAGTTGTCGTTTACTTTATGTGGACCTTTAGCACCTTTTGTCGGACTGACAGATGTGGTTGATTCGGTTTTTTCACGTGGATCTCGATTGCGTTGCTGACGTATTTGATTATCATTTGGATCAGTTGGTATTTCGAATATTAAATGATCGTCATTTTCATCGAGAATTAATTCTGGTGGTTCACGAACACGTTCCATATTCTAAAGACAAATCGTACAATTTTCCGCATCAACACTCTCAATCGACCTACTTCAGGATCAATGATAATATCTTTTTCCCAATCGCCGTACATTAAATCATAATTATCGATTGGGAAAATCGAATACCATGTTTTGTATTTCGAATCATTATCTGAAAAAAGCAAATACATTTGAATATGTACGTATGCAGCAAAGAAAGAGATTCTACCGTTTCCATTTTCGAGATAATCGACATTTTTTCCTACAACAAAAAAATAGTTCAAATAATTTCGTCAATCAATTGACTTTTGGATTTACCGAAGACAGTTTTTTGAAAGCTTGCTAATGATCGATGACTTGTCGTTGGTATCCAACCGCAATATCGAATTTTCGGTGTATTCAAATCGATTTTATCTCTCAATGAATTCGTATCATAAATAATATCATCTTCCCAACGAATTAAATGAACAGGCAACGATGCATTGCCAGTTAATTCGTTGTCATCGATGTCGATCTCGGCCGTTGTTGAATCTTTGGAAATTTGACTTTGTAAAGTTGACGTCGATGGTTTCACTTTGAAACCGTAATCGTACGAAGACGTATCCAAATTGAGACCGATTTGATCGTACCATATACGAGCTGGACCAAGACGCCAATTGGGAATTTTTATGTCCGATGGAAGAGCTTCTTGACCATCGGATATCGGCTCGTTGATTACGGGAGGTAAACGACCGAGAAATTGAGTTTCTTGATCAGCTGCACATTCAGCCGATGTTGCATCTCGAATTTCGTGGTGATTATCATTTAATGATAGATTACGTAGTTGCGGCCAATTTTTTGGCAAATGATTGCTTTTGCCAATGCCGAAAATTTTATTAAATTGTAAAATCTACGGCAAAAAAAACAAAGACGCAAGATGAGTATATACTTTTCCCCTTTCAAATTATTTCAATTCGATTACGTACAGCATTCGGTTTAAATGCTGGAAAAAGTTCTTCAGCTGTTTTGCCTTCGTACGTATTTGGTAACATTCCAGCCAGAGGCTTTTTAATATCAATTGGATTCTATTCACAGAAAAGAAAATTCGTCAAATTTTCTTGGGAAAATCGATTGTTTCGTCTTACGGGTACAATATCCGTTGAATTAAGTTCATCATCATCATCGTCATCATCAATTTCATCATCATCGTCGTCACTTGGCAAATCATCATCGGACAATGGCTGTGCTACAGCACCATCCGCAAGTTCATCGAATATATCCATATCAACTAATGAAGACATAGTTATAGTGATGATTCTTTCATTGAAATATGACAAAGTTTATATAGGTGAAATAACCGATTGAAGGATGAGATTCGATTGGTTCGATTTCAAAAGCAAATCTTAGTCGTAAATCGATAGATGGAAGTAGAAGACATGAAAACAAAACTAGTAAAACCAGGAGATAGATTTATCTTTGATAAACAATCATTGATTTTCTCATGATTGTTATTGACTTAAAAATAATAAATATTTTTGATTTATACTAGTCATCTTGCTGATTTTCTCACTGATTATGTACGCATTTGTGATCACACACACAAACACACTTGTTGAAAAGTCACTTTCTGTCGTCGTCTCTTCTCTCAGCTAAAGAAACCGTTAAGTGGCATCTGATATATACAGCTAAGTGTTTTCAACTTAGCAATTAACATTGATGATTGCAGATATTATAGGCAGTTAGAAAAATATGCACTAGTCGAGCAACAGGAAGAAGCGGAGCCGATTGTTGATTAGTTAACAACAAGTCGGCACTCCTTGTTTGATCATTTCACAGCAATCTGATGACTTATTTTTAAGTATGAAAATGCAAAAAAAAAGAAATTGAACTTGATCTATCTTGAGGAGATTATTGTTTTGCCAGTCTAGTCGATAAATAAAGATTCTGTCTCGAATTGCGTGGATTTGATGTCATTTTTAATTGAACTGTCAATCCAACATTGTCAATATGTCGTATGCTTTAAAAGACTTTCTCGTTTTGTTTGATTATATTCATAAAAGAACATTCTTTCCTATATCCTTCAGGTTTGAATACATTCAGTAATTAGTTTTTTTATTCTTAACTCGCAAAATCAAAAAGCACTGGTGTTGTTGTTGTTATTTTGTTTTCAAGTAATTTTAATATAATCAAGTGTACACAGCTTTTTTTTACAAAAGAAAAATAGTATCGATTATCTCGTTGGATTAACGGGAATAGATTTGATTGTTGTTGGAATGGAGGGCAATTGATACGAGCAAAGATCGACAGGTGTTCTGAGAAAAAATATGTCGAGAGTCTATTAAATGCACATCGACAAGAAATAGTATTGTTTACCTTGAAATATTGGCCGATGGAGATCGTGGATCCGTTGATGGCATGTTGTCAGTTTTACTGTCGGCTAAATCGATTAAGGGAATTCGATCGCTTTTCTTCGAACGATGATAAAGATTGCTCATTCTTGTTAATTTTATAATGAAGTACGGAATATGAGAAACTTCTGATGTGCTTTTGAGTTACACTTAGAACGACAGAACATTATATATATATATTAAAAAAAATTTTTTCTCTCCCACCCGTTTAACGTCATTGGTAAAGAACGAAAGAACACCCACGATAGAAGGGCTTGCATATCATTTTAAAGAACAATGCGTTAGAGCGTATTGCAATGACTAACAAAGTCAACAGAATGAATATGAATGCATTTGACATCATGCAGACACCTTCACCTTTACCATTACCAATAAAGGCAAAAACAAACGAGAACGTAAACCAAATTACGAAGTAAATACGCCCGTGTTTCTAGTTTTTCTCGAATTTAATGAGTCAAAGGGGATGAATGTTTAACCTAGACAATCGAAAAATGTGTACGTTGAAAAAACAGATGTTTCAAGTTGATTACATCAGAAAGAAAAACATAACGATTGTTTTTTAACGATCGATCGAACGTATTCATCATCATAATCATTGCATTAGAAACGTATGAATACTCGTGCCATATTGTCAACATACTCAACGATATCGATATATCAATTACGCCATTCTTATTGACGACATTGTTTTTCGAGTGGTAAAAGTGGGTGGAGTGAGAAATTGAAAAAATATACATGATAATAGTGCTTGTGAAACGTACATCTGTTTCCCAATATCGATCGATCGATCGATTCGTCGTCTTATTTATTTATTTACTAATATGATTAAATTCAACAAAATATCTTTCTTTACTATTTGTTTGATTGATGTCTTTTTTTTTGTTTACTGAGCCTCAGGGATTGAATTCTATCTTGTATATTGATCAAACAAATCCCGACGTATTATTCATTGACCCTCGAAATAAGACCGTAAAGAATATGTGAAATGATACTGCTGCCGTTTATTGAACGCATCGATGATGATGAGAAACAATCATTCTCGCTTTCTCTCTCTCTTTCGCTTGTTCGTTTCAATAAGTAGCCAATGAAGCAAATATCCGATAGCCAATCGATAAATTTTCGCAGCAACGAAAAGAGAAAAACATATATACATATATACGTAGACTTGTTTCGTTTCACAAATCAATCGATTGAACAAGTAAGTTAATGATAAGAGACTAATTAGATCTTCAAAATAGCTTCATTAGAATCAATCATGTTCTTTTTATCTTCTTCTCGACATGAAACCCGCAGATATACGTCGATGTGTTGATGAACTTGTTTTATTGTCAACTGTCAATGGCAAGTACAGTTCATCAACAGTAGAGCAGTAGGCGTCAATCGATGTGCATTTGTTCTTTTTGATCGAACGGATCCTGCTGAGCTCGAATTTTCTCCTTCTCTCTTCATTGAAAAAGAAAAATCAGCAATCATAATAACAGTTATTCGTGTCATTGAAAACGTTCGATACGTAATCTAATGGATGCGATATCTCTTTCATTCGATATCAATATATATATATAGATTCACTTTGATCATTTTGTGTGATTTCAGATGAACGATACAGTCTTGATTTTGTCTTCAACCATGTCAGATAAACATGATCGTCTCTATCAACTCAAAACTCATGTTAATCAACTCATTCTTGAAATTCAATCACTCGATCCAAGTGAAAATCTTCTTCCATTATTCAATCTCAATAAAAATTCCAATGACAAATATGTATTTCAATGCTCATGTCCATACATATCTTCTTCGTCATCATCTCGTCCGATGATTTTACATTCGACAACCTACGATGATTACAAAAAATGTTCCGATCAAAGAAAAAAACCCTGTGTATTAACACCGAAGAAAAATCTTCTGACATTTACATGTACAACGAGTACACCGAAAAAATCCGTCCAAGAAAAAATCTTTCATCAAAAATTTCATTTTACATCAACACCTCGTCGAAAAAAATCGATTACACTCAAACGACTTCTCTACAATCAAGCACATCCGAATAAAAAATTACTCGTTCCAATCGACGACAATCCACAATGGATCTAGATGAAATTTCCGTGTACATGAATTATTTTTGTTCTGTTTTGCCAATTCACAACCATAGAAATAAAAAGACATTTCGTATTTCATGTTTTATATTCTTCAGCAATTCATTTCTTTCATTAATCCAATTGTTCCATGTTTGATTCGTATCTCTGGAAAAAATTCGAATGAATTTCAATTGGTTCAACTTGCGAAGTTGTTCGAGAATCGCATCGAATTGATTTAAACAATCGATTTCAAATGTTAGTAATTGCAAACGAGGACAGCAAGTCAAGAGAATTTTTGTCATGGATAAATTGAACATAAGTCGTTGAATGGTAATTTCTTTGAGATTCGGTAGAATCGGTAGATGATCAGGTAAACCGATGAGTTTTAATGAAAGTAATCGTTTTGAACAATCTTGAAGAAGATAACTGAGATTACTTGGATCGATTTGAATTTGTAAATGTTTGATATTCGATGGTAAACACGTGCAAATACGTGTGTCGAGTGTGAGAGAATTAATTGTCGAGAATTCCGATGTATTTAGATCGATGTCATCGTTGACATCAGAGAGATGATAATGTCTTTTTGGATAATTATTTGTATAGATAAGGTAATGTGTCGAATTGATTGCGTAGGAAAATGTCGATGACAAAGCGAAATTCGTTTGCAATTCTTTGAGATGAGATTGAATTTCAGTCGTTGAATAGGATTGAATCGGAATTTGAATGAAGAAATTGAGCTGTTTAATAGTGAATAGATTTTGTTGAAGAATTTCATTCCATTTCGAGATATTCAGATGATCGAGTGAATGAGTTATTGAATTGTAGGATAGAGATTTTAATTTTGAGAATGTAATTTGTTGAAAAAAATATTCGATTTCATCGAATTGAATCGATGATTTTTCTAAAATATTCACTTTGAAATTTTCTAAATGTTCACATGACACATGTTGTTCGATTTCTGGTAGATCATCATATAAACTTGATTTGAGTATCACATGAAGATATTTCAAATTCGTAAACATCGATAATAAATTCAAAAGAATTCCGATATTATCAACTGTAATACTTAACATTTCGATATTCGATTGAAATGTTATTTCATCATCCAATTCAAGTTGTGGTAGAAAACAAAATTTCAATGATGATGATGATCCGATTGAATGAAAGAAATTCGATGGATATGCTGAACAGGATTCGATTGCTAAATGTTCGAGTTGTTCAAGTTTAGGTAGAATCCAAGCAAATGCTCCTAAAGTCATGTACGTTGGATTGATTAATGTTAGCGAACGTAATTGATGAAAATCTTCGAGATAATAATCATTAAAAAATCGTTCTAATAAACCAAATGTGAGATTATTGTTGAGTTTGAGTTTTCGAATTTGTTTTGCATGATGAGGAAAAATCTGTCGATCATAAATTTGCTCGTATGTTCGATAATGAATCGATGTTAAATCGATTGAATAAATAGCAAGATTTAGAGCTGAATTGAAATGCCAATTGAGATTGGAAAAAGATTGAAAACACTGTTCAGTCGATAGATGATTGCAGATTTTCAATAGAAGTTCAAATGGAAGATTTTCAAATTTAGTCGGCATTTTTTTTTCATTAAAAAAAACTTGCACCATTCAATGGAAATCTATTGATTTTTATATGCGGTTGAAACGGTCTACATGTGTCAGAGTATTGACTCAAGACATAATCAAGCGAACAGAACATGAAAAAAAATTATTGTTTTTCGTCCATACACACGAATAGTATATGCGTCATAGATGGCAGACGGAAAAAAAACAGCCAGATGTAACCAACCTCGAATCAGATTTCTGAGTCAGAATATACAAATCAACAGATAAAATGGGTTTTAAATAAGTTTGTTTTCTTGACGTCATTTTATTTTGTTGTTGGAAATATCGAACGAAGAAGAAAAAAACTAAGAGACTGTAGGATGGGTTAAACGGCACCAGATTAGATATGGACAATCTTTCCGGCTTCCTATCATTCGACATTTTGATTTTCTCCACAAACTGGATAGACCAGGTGAACTTTATGTCAATCCTGTCAGTGGCGTTGAGGAGATTCGAACTACGTTCGTTTTAGTTCATATATGTATTTAACCGTTCGACTACACAAAAGCAAGACTCATTTGATATAGAACAGTGTGTTGCTGTTTCTTCTTCAACACATCGTCCAATTTTGATGATGTTTCGGTCGACAAGCAATTGGACATTCGCCAAGTGGAAATTTCGTTGGTGGACAACACGGTCGTATACATCCGACAAAACAATGACTTTCGTTTAAAGATGGACGACGAGTTGGCCATGGATGAGAACTTCTACCATAGAATGTTTCACATAAATAACTATCATTTTGAATATAAGGCCAAACATGTTCAGTTAAGAATGTTTGATTATCACGTCCACCATATCGACTGATTAATGTTCGATTCAAGAGTTTATTCAGAAATTCTCGAGCAAATGTTCGATTATATTCACAATGAAATCCCCACATGCCTCCTAACAAACAAACAAATTCGTATACTGTTTTTCTATACGAACAAAAATTCAAACCGAGTATAGGCATTTGATGTAACGGATGATCACGCATGATATGCCACGATTTATTTGTTGATAACCATTGATTAACAGCATCTAATTCACGTTGTGACAAAGGCGAATCAAGATCTCGACTGATAATCATATCAACAAGTAGATCACCAGCTGGTAGAAATCTCCAGATTTTCGGTGGCATATAATCACTAATACTTCCTAAACTACCTAGTTGACTTGCATTACAAAAATCTACATTATGATAACTACATTCTATCGAACAAATTAGATCGTCATTCAACGATTGATCATGATAAACACGTAAGATCCAATTGGGATAGATTTTGTTCATATCAAAAATAAGTTCATGTAGAAAATTTACTGAATCGTTTAAATTGAATAGAACATTTTCCTTCGGACCATACATACTAATAGCAATTATCTTTTGATGAGCACCACGTAAAGTTGCATACTGACTGCATAATGATGTCGATGTTTCGTCGACTACAAGTAAGTTCGATTGTTGTCCATAGATCAGCCGTGTACATGAACATTTCGATCGACGATAGAATAGAATCGGTTGTTCTATAGAATCTCTTGTTAGAGGAGATATTAATGAATCATCGAAAAACCATCGAATAATACCCAAGAAAATAACGAGAAAGAAAACGGCAATCACACGCGTACTTTGCCTGTAAATGATGAGAAGACGTCGTGTCATCGAATGAACATTGACTTCGAAAAGCATCAACAGATAAAAACGCGTACACACTAAACATTACATACTCGATTGTATTCAATTTTTATTCACGAGAAAAAAAAGAGCCATTTTTTCTTCCTCTTAACTGGAAAATGTTTCCGTACCACGACTGCAAATATTAGTATTTAAAATATACCTTTTTTTAGCCATATTTGCTTGAGTTCTTTCTTTTCCGCGGAAAAGAAATAATATTGACTTAATGTTACACGTTTTCATAGAGCTTATTTAATAAAGTTAGAATCATTTGATGTATTTAATCGATATTCGATATGTGATCAAGTAGATCATTCTCAAACGATCAATCAAAAAAAAAGAAAAAAACAAACAAAAAACAACAGCAACACATTTTGTGTAGAAAACAAAGAAACGAAAACTAACGAAACGCCGAAGTCATAGTCAACATTGTCAAATACCATAGATTTCTCGAGCGTTTTCTCTTAATTGACAAGCGACATCATAGACTGACATATGTCGAAGTTGAGCAATCTTTTCGACAACACTATATATCATTCCTGGATGAGCACATCGTGTATATGTTGACAACTAAAAAACGAAATTTTCTCGTTCGATGAATTCGAAGAGTCAATAAGCTCGATCTCACTTCTTCGGGAATAAAATAAGGTGAATCAGTTTCAGATAAAATTTGTGTTATTGGAATTTGTTCAATAACTGTATGAAGAAATTTTGATTTTGTTATTATTGGAGTAAAACCAAATTTAATTTCTGTAAAATAAGATGTAAACATTTGTACATCATCGTACGTGCCGACGAAACAATGTAAATGAATCTTATGATCTCGATCGAGATACTACAAATCGAATATAAAACTAAGACATTTTTCAAACTCAATATTTTAAATGACAAACTTGTTTCATTAGTTTCAATGTTTCTTCATAAGCATCTCGTGAATGTATAACAACAGGTTTCAACCATTTGGCAGCTAGTTTTAATTGTCCTTCAAAAGCTCGACGTTGTTGATGAATTAAACATGAATTTCTACAAACTCGCGTTTTTTTATTTTCTCGAAATATTTCGTTCTTCTACTTTGGTCCAAAATCTAATCCAATTTCTCCGATTGCCACAACTTTCGGATGTTGTAAACATTGCTCAATGTCATTCGCCGATGTTTCGGTCCATGCCGAACTCCAATGTGGATGAATTCCACACGAGCCATAGACACGATCATCGTCTAAATATTTCGAATACCAACTCGTCCATTGATCTGCCAAAAGAAAAAATGAAAATATTTTATCGACAAACATTCTTTACTTTGAGTTAATTGTTCTGGCCGCCAGAAAACTTGAACGGCAAGTTCAAACGAAAGACCAGACGGATAATATTCGCTACATTCGATAAAATATTTCGTGAGATCATTGTGTTTAATTCGAAGACTAGAAGTTCGAATTCAAAATTCGACGATGATTGTTCTTCGATTGAATCGACTTACCGGTCGAAAATGATATCAAAATGACAATGCGTATCAACAATCGGCAGTGAGGTTAACGAATCGAGATCGTTGGTCAATCGTTTCGATGCGTTGATCATTATTTCTCGGACTTTGGCTCCGTCGTAGAAATTACTCGAACGAGATTTTGCCTTCGGTTGACAACAATCGACGAATTCGACTGGCGTACGAACGGATTCAAATCGTGGAAATGATCGACGTGATTGCGATGAATCGCTGGTACTCATCAGCGGTGAGATCTGATTGCGTGGATAGTTTGTTGAATAATAGGGCATTGATTTTCTCGAGTGTTGAACAGGTCTGTCCGTCCGTTGATTCGTTGATGAACGATTAACGAATACTAACGGACTGTTAGACTTCTGATCTTCGTCTTCGTCTTCATCGTCGAGACTGAAATGAAGATTTATTTTGAAAAACACGAAATTTCGAATGTCTAAAATCGAAGAACATACGTCGAAATTGAAGGTGAATTAGAATCGACACGAGTGGATTGATTCTGATTAGCAGACAGTTTTTTATATGGAGATGAAGCGGTTGAACCATTGGTATGTGGCGAACGATTTAACGGAAGTGGAGGAACATGATTTGAATGATCACTTTTTCGATTGACTAAATGAAAATTCTTTGCAAAACTTGTTTTTCTCTGCGTATTCATAAAAAAAAGATCGACTATTTTCTTCAATAATAATAATAAGAAGAATAAACATATCAGACTGACTAACAAAGTTTGTTTATATACGAATACAAAGATAAGAAAAGAAGAAAAAAGAGAAGAATCGGCTCTATGTGATGATGTAAACAATGTAGGAATTTCCCAAACTGACTTACGTGTAATCGAATTGGATTTTTTTGGCGAAATAACTTGTTCAGAAGGCCGAACTTCGATTTCATTATTATCATCTTGAGATTTTTGTTCAATCGATATGCTCGCCGTTATCGTTTCAAATGACGAATCTTTCTCAGATTTTTTCAAGGGTAATGGTGCTAATTTTCTATTATTATTCGCTAGATTCTGTGTGACAAGTGTTTTTATATTGAATAGACTTTTTGTCGATACATTTGATCGTTGTTTTTTCGATACCGACGAGTCAATAGTTAAATTCGACATCAGTCTCTTTGTCCTTCTTTCTTTGCGAATTTAAGACGTGAAAATAAAACTCTAAGCACTAAACTCCAATCCATCGATTTTAAACATAGATAGCGCCAATTATCGATCGGTTGAACAAAACAAAGAAAGCCTTTATTCAAAACGAAATGTATATATTTTATATACAAAACAAAACAGGACACACACATATATAATTATATATTTATAGATCTACCATTCATCATCATCAAAATCGTCATTATCTGAATAGAGTCCTTCTTCATCGAATAGATCTGCATCGTCTTGATCGTATTCAATCTAAAAACAAACGAAAAAAAAAAGTCGAATTGAAACTCAGAATTCATCTTCCTACCGGTTGATCATCATCGTTGTCTTCGTCGCCTTCATTTTCATAATCGATATCTTCAGGAACTTGATCTTCCCAATCTTGATGCGCATTAATATGATCATAGTTATGTTCATGAAATTGTAGTTCATCGAAAAATCCCGGTTTGATTCTTCCGTCGACTTGTTGAAATTTTTCGAGAAGAATTTGAGCAAAATCTGGTTGAAGTAAATCAAATGAAAGATAATATTGAAGTGTCAATGGTAATTGTCTAAGTTGTCGGATATCAGTTGGATAGAATCGAATGGTTTCTTTGATTTTCAATCGACAAAGTTGTTTCAATGATAGAAATGTTCGATTTTCAATGAGTTCATCATAGAGAATTTTCAAACGTTGATTTTGTATTGATTTATAATATCGAATGAATTCATCGGTATAGAAATACGCACATGAAACATTGAAATATTGAAAGAAAAACTTTCGAAATGTCGAAGAAAATGTCGATGAACGTTTGATGAGATAATTGAAATAGTTTTTATTCAATGTATCGTAATAGCTCGAGTTAACTTGTTGTTGTACGGACGGTTTTGACTGTGTTTCATCGTCATCGAATGATGTCGATGATGGAATAATAAGCACATCACGAAAACGAACATTTGCTAGAAGATAAAGGCCGAGTGTTGACACGAAAAACGGAATATTATGATTTTGATAGAAAGCACCATCGAGAGCAATTGAAATCTTTAGATGAAAAAGAAAAAAAAATAAGAAATTTGTCTTATTAGTAAATTTACTTTCGCTTTGTCTAAAATTAATTTTTGAAAAAGATATAAAATATTTGCTGTTTGATTAGTTAAATAAGTTGACGTGAAATCGGGCTGGAATTTAATCGGAAATGGTGCCAACGTTTTGTAATAATGTACGTCCATTTTTAATAATCGATCGAAAATTGTCAATGGTGTTCTTTGCTGATAGAGTTCACTATTACCAGGTATTAATTCATTGAGATCCGTCGTCGGATATTGTTCTAGGAAAAATTTCATTTTAACCGGTGTATTCATTGCAGTGATCAATTTTCGTTGATAGATCGTTGGATTTCTTTCGCTATGTTTCAAAAGTGCGAGATAATCATCGAGTTTGAATAGATTTTGTGCTATGAGTACATGATTACAACCGAGAAATACAGTATCATAAATGAGAAGATAAGTAAAACCGAGATCGATGAGAAGACATTTAATCGATGATGACCAATTGCATGTTGCCATATAGAAATCATAGAGTTCGTTGTGAAGTGAAGTTGTTAATCGATTTGGTAGGGAAATATGTTCGTCAGATAAATGAATATAAAACTAGAAAACAAAACAAGAAAATCAATCGATAAGTTCGTTTGATTGATTGATGTCTACTTTTTCGTTTATTGTCCATTTATTTGCCATAATTCGTTTCCACACATCGAATTGTTCTTCGGTTGACATTGAATTTGATTGTAGATAATCAATAATCGAAAAGAACAAATGTTGAGATGAATTTTTCATTTTCTCAGCTAGACTTGATTGATTTGAACACGAGTCTTCCTTGTCCCAATCTTCTTCTTCGTCATTGACTTGTTGTTGAATTTTAATTTGCGGTGGATTATCAGCCCATGTTCGCATGACAACAAGAACATTCGTTAGAAACATTCGAAATTTATTCTTCGACCAAAATTTTTCATAGGCATGGAATTCATTTAATAGCACATCGATTTTATCATCGAGCAAGTAATGTCGAAAACGTTCGAATATCGAACTGATTTCTTCATCTGAATAGAAAATCGAATTATCGAAAGAACAACAAAAAAAAGCTCAAAAGCTGCACGGTTACATACTTTGACTATCCATTTTTGAATCAAAAGCAAACAAGACGAAACACAAAGAAAACAGCGTCGAACCAAGTTGTCAATTGGAGAGATCGATGAGAGAGGGCGCTTCGATAGAAATATGTGGTGACTGAAATAGATGAATGACTAACTAGCTAACTAGAAAGATCAAATCATGTCAAAAAGAGGCTCGAATTTCGAGCCAACTAGAGGTCGTTTTTCTCAATTACTTAATAAATCAATTGAAAATACTGATCAAGATGATTTTCTTCCAGTATCAACACAAAAACGTCATTCAGAAATCAATACAAAACGAAAATTTACTCAATCATTTCCTCCTCCTACTACTACGACAACAAAAACGATAAATTCGGTCGAGAAAAAACGAACAAAGAAATCGATAAATCTTTTTCAAGATGTCATACCAGTTACTGGAATACCACCATGGTTAAATCTACCGACTGGTATAACGAACATTTATTGTTCGAATTAAATTCGAAAATATTTGTTTTCCGTAGAAATTCTTCAACAAATTTTCTCCTACATTCCAATTCGATCGCTGATCACACAAGTAAATCGTGTCTGTCGACAATGGTATTCAGTTATTCAAGATGAAACCGTTCGTTATTTCGTCTGATTTCTTTTCTTTTTTTTTTTATTGTAAATCAATTTTCAGTTTCTTTATTGGCCAAAAATTCATCTCAAATACGAATACGAAGAAACGAAGACGCTCAAATTCATTCAACAAACACTCCCACATCCGGATTATATCTTCGAAAAAATTCTTCAGTAAAAATAAACGAATTTCCATTGACCATTGATTTTGTTTTTTGTTTTCAAGACATGTCTCTTCGAAACCAAATAATCTCAGAACAATTCAATTTCAATTCTCTCTTTCGACTTGCCTTCAACTCGATCAACAATTACGAAAACATCGATTGTATGTCTACGCTAAGCATCTTCTCGAAAACAATCGTTTTCATCAAGAATTTCAATTAAATAATTCATCAACGAAATTCTTAAATCCATTGTGTCTAACAACGGCTATTTGTATCCTAGCTAATGATGTCGAATCGATTCGACAATTGATTAAAATTTGGTCAAATATCGAGCAAATTAAATACGAAATTCTTCTCGATTTCTTCTATTTTCTTCTCACACTTTTCACGGCTGCTACTCGGCTGTATCAACTTCAATTTCGGTTCGAACAAATTCTTTCTTTCGATTTATTCTATTCGAAGTTTTTGTTTGCTTTACATAGATATCCATATCGATTATATTATTGTTTAAAAGAATTTCAAGATCAAACATTAATTCAATTTCATTCCATTGCTCAACATATTCTAAACAAAGACTCATCATTTACAATCTACTCGTCAATGTAAACTTTTGTTTTTTTGAACTATAAACCAACAAGATTTGTCTTCAGTCTAGCTAAATTATTATTAACACCCGAACAAGAAATGATCGTTTGTCATAATCTTGAAAATCGACAAACCATGAAAATCAATGCCTATGCCGGAACAGGCAAAACAACGACTCTCATTGCCTATGCAGCTAAACGACTGGACGAATCATTTCTATATATCGCTTATAATAAGTAAATAATTGTTTTTTTTTATTAACAATCGATTTCAAATTCTTTTGCTTTCAATAGATCGATTCAAACACATGCCGAGAAAATCTTTCCGCCCAATGTCAAATGTCAAACAATTCATTCACTTGCCTATGCCAAAATCGGGTATTGACTTACGAAAATTTTACTAGTCCAAAACTAGATTACTTTGCTTTCAGTCGACAGTATGAAGGTTATCTTGGTAATTTACGTTTGAAAAGTATTGTCGATCTTATTCATGATCGAGCACCGGTCGGCGAAAAAGGCCGTTCAATTAATCAGTTATATTTGCGTGCTCGTTTTGTTTATAATGCGATTAATAATTTTATTGCATCAGCTGACGCACAGATAACTGATGAGCATGTTGAAAATTCAACGACAAGCGAAACAGAGAGTCAACTAGTTTTGACACAACAGGAGAAAAACGTGCGCGACAGCATTTTTTGTTTATGCGTTGATTAGTTGGAAAACTTTTTTATTTGATTAGAATTTAGCAGTCGATGCGAGATTTATCTGGTCGATTATGAAAACGATTCGAGATTCTCGCGTTCTAATGACTCATGATGTTTGTTTCTCTTTGTTTACAAATTTCGATTCCGATCTCTACATCTTAGGGCTATTTAAAACTCTATCAATTGTCTAAACCACAAATTCAATTGTACGATTGTTTATTTATCGATGAAGCTCAAGATCTAACGCCAGGCAAGAAAATCAATCGATTCACATTCATTCTCATTTTCGATTTCGTTCTTAGCTGTTACTGATATTGTTAATAATCAACGTATTTCGAAGATTCTCGTTGGCGATAAACATCAGCAAATCTACGCATTTCGTGGCGCTATCAATGCCATGGCAAAAATCGATTCGACAGTGACTTATTATCTAACCAAAGTTGGTTTTCTGTTTGCATCTTAAATATGTTTCATATTATACGTATATGTAGTCGTTTCGTTTTGGATTTGATGTTGCATTTCTATCGAATTTAATTCTTCAGAAATTTTGTAATGAAAAGAAATATCTCGTTGGAAATACTAAACCGAGTTATCTCGATGGCCGATCGGCATCGACCGAGACAAGTTCTTCCGAACAAAAAGCTTACGTCTTTCGAACGAATTTTCATTTATTTAATTGTGCTATTGAATTGATTATCAACAAAGGCTTGAAAAAAGTCGGATTTATCGGTGTAAGATTTTTTTGTGCATGTCGAAATGTTAAACTTTTTCTGTGAATATTAAAAGGGTAGAGAAGCGATGGGTTTCGACAAGATTCTTGATATATTTTATCTTTGGCTTGATCCCGCAGAACGTCGACAAAGTATTCGAATTGTTTGGAGAGATTTCTTTTTGAAATAAAAATTTGTCTAGAAAATTATCAAATCCGAGATACTCATTTGCAAGCATTCACTTCATTTCAAACATTCGAAAAATTCTCTCACGATGTTGCCGATGCTGAATTATTAGGTAAAATCAAACTTGTTCAACTGCATCGACATTCGATTGTCGATAAAATCAAACAATTACATGAGAAATGTTGTTCGGACATAACTCAAGCTGGTAAAACAGAATTTTCTTCTGATTAAATCAATTCGAAATTGTCTTGCAAATAGAAATCGTGTTGTCAACAGCACATAAAGCTAAAGGTCTCGAATTTCCGATCGTTATCTTAAGCGATGATTTTCTTCCACGAGCAGACGATTGTCCACTCGAACAATTGCCAATCGATCGATATCGAGAGAGTTTCAATATACTCTACGTTGCAGCGACACGAGCAACGAAAGAATTAGTTCTCAATGTGGATTTATTTTATTTATTATATAAAATGTGTCGAGTAAGACAATCGAAACATAGAAAAAAAAATCATTTTTATAAATTATTAGGAACCGTATTATGATCTTTCATTCTCATCAACGATTGAACAATGCGGAAGTTGTGACGAGACAAAAACTCTGAATGATATTCTTTTCAAAATCAAACCAATTCATTTATCATGCGTATGATGATTTTCTCATTTTATTGATAAAAATTCGTTTTATATTATTATTATTAGAATTCAACAACAACAACAACAGGTGAATATTCTCGATTTCCATTATGTGTCAAACATTTACCGGATTCATTTCAATCTCTTACACAATTATATTCCAATATTGAACAATCAATCATGGTCGATTAACTAACACGAAACTTATTCGATAGTTTTCTTTTTTTTTTATGTAGATTATGTTAGAAATAAAATATCCAGATGTCATTCTTATGTAAATGCGAATAGATAGTTAAGATCATATAGTTTGACCTAATTTCTCATATTTGACGCTAGTCACATTGAATCAATCATAATCATAAAGAAAGAATATGTATGCTATCAATCTCATCAATGTTGTCTACATAGTTTCGTACGAGATAAAAAAAGAAAGAAATATAATTGATTAGTACTCAAAGTGATATCATCGGAACGTACGAGTTTATTTGTAGTCTACATGTAGACCTAACCAATTAGTTTAAGAGAATAGAAAAAATTGGCTACGGTCGATTTGTTGGTTTAACAACAGTTTCTACTTAAGATTTTCTCCTTGACTTAAAGACATAATAACATTTGTTTATTCGAAGTTATTTTTAGGCATCGAACTGTAGACATATATTTCGATTTTATTAGTCGAAGACATCTAATATGAATGAACTTATTGAACAAAACGATAATCGATCATGGGAAATAATGTTTTTTTCCTCTTTATCCTTACAGATGACTAATTAAAGTCTCGAGTGAATTGCTTCTTTCTTTTGTACTGAAAATAAATCTACGTTTGATTGATCGATAAATAGAATTTCTATTTACCTGGATTATTCGTGTAAAATTATGAGAAATAAAAAGCAAATTCATTTAGTTCACTTAGAAAATATCATCGACCGGAATTGATGAGGAAGTCAGTCATTTCCGTTTTTCTATTTCTGATTAGAGGAAGTTAAAATAAAATGAAACATATTTACTTTCGAAAAAAAAAAGAAAAAGAAAACGTAAAGAACAGCAAAAATCTAAAAAGAGAAAAGTCATCTTAATGCACGACAAAAAAAAACAGACGAGAAAAAAGTTCTTCTTAGTTCGAATGCACAATATTTTCATCGATTTCTTCGTTTACAATTTGAAATGTTTGTTGACTAGATTTCGAATGATTTAACGTTGGAACGAATATATCTTCATTGCTTCCAACTGTCACTAAATCTCGACTTTCACCATCAATCATTGGATTGCTGGATTCTTTCGTTTCTTGTTGTTGTGATTGTTGACTAGTATTGATTAGTAAATTCATTTGATTGGAATCGAGTAAACTTCGTGTTAAACTTGGCTTTTTATTTAATTGAAATGTTGCACAATTATTATTGATATTTTGTGCGCAGACTTGTTGATTATTATGAAGACTATTTTGTCGTCGACGAGATTTATATATACTTGAATAGAGAAATGATGTTATGCTGGCTTTTCGTGATGAACTCGAGATTGTGCTTATTGAACGATGAATTTGAAATAATCGTCGACATGATCGACGAAATTTTGTCGAAAGAATATTATAAATAATCTAAAAATGAGAAGAAAAAACAAGTTTTTTTGTCTTTGAAATTTTTTTTCGTTTTTCTTACTGGATTAGCAGTAAAATTAAGAAAAAATAATAATTTCGATAATTTCCAAATCCAAATCCATGTTAAATGCGGCATTGTATCTTCATTTCGTACACGCACATACATATCAATCAATTGAATAATACGTACGGGAAATTGACAAGCAAAAAATGCAACTGTAACAACACAGATAATGACAGTATTCAAACGTTTCTGTTCGAAACGTTTATAAGCAAGAAATGAACGTGATTGTTGATTGTCATTGATCGATGTTAAACCACCATTGAAACTATTCGGTTCATCATCATAACACAATGATTGTTGTTGTTGAAGTTGAGTCTTAGCTATAGCTGTCAAACGTATTGTTCGATGACGAGCTAATTCAAGTATAATACGTGCGTAAATAAATATAAGAACAAAAAATGGAATAAATATTAGAACAACAATGAACCAAGTTATGCAAGTACGTGCTGTACTCGAATTTGCATCTAAATGACAGACGGTAATCAGATTTGCTGTATCATAGATTGAATCAGTTGGATTAAATGCTGGATCATAAACAGCAAAGATAAAAAACGGTAGTGAAAATATAAGACCTATGGTCCAAATAAGAACAATCGTTACTAATGTTAATGTTTCATTAAATATATCGTGAACTTTAAATGGTTCACAAATAGCAATAAATCGTTCGAAACTAATCGCTGTTATTGTCAATGATGAGACACTTGTTGCACAACTTTCAATATATTGATTACTTAAACAAAAGAATTTGCCAAGATACCATTGATCTTTCGCCCATATGTCGTGTATAGCCGTTGGAATACAGAAAATAAGTACGAATACATCAGCAGCACTTAAATTGGCGAAGAAATAATTAGTAAAATGTTTTAAATCATTATTTTTCAAAATAACATAGAGAACAATAAAATTTCCGACCAAACCAGAAATAAGAACTAATACATAAACAACCGTAAAAAATATCAATGAACCTAGTGTTTCAGTCGAATCCAATTCGAACTGTTGATCACTTGTCGATAGGTTTGTTTCAATCATTGCATTCTACAATAATCAAAATTCTATTCGAATATTCAATGAATCTTGTTAACACACACAAAAAAACAAGTCTGATCTCTCTGATATCTGACCTACGACATCAGAACATCCATATGGAAAAAAAACAATAGCAATCAAGAAACACACTTCTCATATTATTAGACAATAAAAATTGCCGAAGTAAAGATATTTATATATGTCAAAAGACAGAAGGAGAAGAGAGAAACAACTTGAAATAAACATGACAAGAATGATGGGATTCTATTCTGTTCGACAGACAACATTAGAAAGAATGTTTAAGCAAACAAAAGTACATTTATCATCGAACGTTCAA
>ERZ778020.1514-NODE-1514-length-19746-cov-50.906252_pt1 | contig 19746 bp, 14 predicted proteins | sample MGYA00375750_ERZ778020 | MGnify/ENA primary metagenome ERZ778020 (study PRJEB29350, sample SAMN05389818) | bioreactor metagenome | isolation source: Ammonium sulfate bioreactor | place: South Africa: University of Cape Town | collected 2014-03-17 ...
AGTTTTTTGACGATTATCCCGACGCCGGACTGGATTTTGACGGTGATCCGCACGAACGGGTTAGAATGGGCGCCTATAGCGTCGGCAAGGACAGGCCGCGATGGTTTCCCACGCTGGAAATGAAACCTCTTTTCCCGTGAATTCTTCCCCGATCATGACGCGTCATCCATGAACAAAGATAGCCGCTGAAATGCGCTTCCTTGCGCTCATCGCATTGCTGATCGCCTATGGGTCGCTCTACCCGGGCGACTTCTCCTCAGCAGACGAAAACGCTTTAAAGGCTTTCCTCGGCGACTGGCGCCTGTTTACCTCGACAGGAGATGTGCTGGGCAACATCGCGTTGTTCTTTCCGCTGGGAATGGCGGGCGTCCTGATTCCCTCGAACAGGAAGGATGGTGCAACGCATTTCGCAGGACTATTCATTTTCACGCTGGTTTATGCGTTCACTCTCCAGCTGGCGCAGGTTTGGCTGCCATCCCGCTCCGCGGCGCTGGCTGATGTCATATGGAATATGGTGGGCATGAGCCTGGGCGCATCAGCTGCTTATCTGATCGGCACGGCGCCTCGCGGGCAGCGGACTCTCCACGCTGCCGTGCTCGTTCCGCGATCCATCATTGCCCTGTGGCTCCTGGCCGAATTGCTTCCGCTCGTCCCGACACTCGATTTGCAGAAGATGAAGGATGCGCTGAAACCGCTTTTGTTCCAGTTTGATTTTTCCTTCTCTCAAACAATTCTTCACGCTGCGGGAATACTTGCCGCGGGCAGCGCCCTCGGCACGACCATGCGGCGTCCGCTGCTATGGATGGGAGCCTTGCTCGCTCTCATCCTGGCAGGCAAGGTCGTCATCATAAATCATGTGGTAGATACCTCGCTCCTTGCCGGCATCTCCATAGGCTATATCGCCTACGTGGGGATGACACGGCAGGGAAACGCAAAACTTTTCCGTACGTCATTCTGGTTACTGCTGGCGGCCTGGACAGTTACTGCGCTGACACCCTTCTCCCTCGCCCCCGGCGGAGCATTCAGCGGCATTCCCTTCGCGACCATGCTGCGCGGATCGATGGAAACAGCTGCACAGGAAATTGCCCGGTCCCTCTTCATCTATACGGCCCTGATATGGCTCGCCGGAAAAACGGGAACAAGCATCGGCAAGGCTACGCAGGGCCTTGCAATATGGGCGTGCGTAATCGAATTGACACAGATGGCCTTGCTGGGACGCACAGCCGATGTGACGGAACCCATGTTATTGCTGACCATCGGCTGGATCCTGTCGTCCCTTCGAGAATCGATTCCGGTACCCCAGCACGAGCTTGGGCACGAGCCCGCGCCGCCAGCATCTTCACATCACCCCGCGGCTCCTCATGCAGAATTCAGCGACGGGTACGCCAATATCCGTGCAAACCGAAAGCATATGTTCATGCTGATCATGGCGGGCATGGCTATATTCACGATAGCAGGCTGGATAATTTTTCGCTCCCCCTTGACTCCTTACAATGTGCGTGAACTGCTGTACCAGGGACACCCCTTTCGCTCGCTGATACTGCTCGTTCTCCTGTTGTACTGGGCATTCGGTTTTCCGGTAATGTTTTCGCAATGGCTGGCGCGCGGCCAGTTATATGTGCTCAGCCTGCCTCCGCTCGTGCTGGCGCACGGCATGGTCGCATGGATGCTGCTGCGCTCGGCCGTGCCAAGCGAGGCCATTCACGACATCGTTGGCTCTCCCATCCTGGGCTGGCCTTGGGAATGGGAATTGCTCGGCCGCTTTCTTGCATTGTTCGGTTTCTGGAGCACGGCAATGACGGGGGGCGTTCTGATTGCCTCGCGGTCTTTCGTTCCCCATTTCAACTATGCGCTGACAGGATGGAGCGTCGGCGCCTGCGTGCTTGTTCCGCTCACGTATTACGTAGTCGTCATGGAGGCGTCAACAGACAACCTGGTGGAGCTGATCGCGAACAACGGAGGGGCAGGCGCGTTTCTGCTGATAGGCCTGGCTGTGGCGATAGCCTCGTCTGCAGGAACCAGGCTGGCCTTGGCAGTGGCTTCCGGCCCGCGGAGCGGACGGGGTGCGGCAGCAGCCGTCTGGGTGCTGGGTTCGGCAATCCTCACCTACATCATGCTTTATTTCGGGACCGAGCAGGTGATTGTGAAATACGATCAGGTTTTTTCGGCGATGCAGTTCCTGCTGAGCAGCGACCGTTCGCATTTGGCTTCACCAGGTGAGCTGGTCTTGCGCTATGCCGCCGTCTATTGCGCGCTTGTCGCCGCTACCACAATGGTGCAATATCCCCTGTGGTGGCTGGTTTCACGCGGCCGATCCCAGGCCGGCGTTCGTGCGGCCCCTCGCTTCCCGCATTCTGCGGATAATTATTGAGACTAGGCGAGGCTGCGAAAGCAAAGCCCGGACCTTTCCGCTCCCGGCGCCATCAATAAGCGTCCTCCAAGGGTACACAGGATGCTCGCTTCGGATTTCCAGCCGGCATGCTCAAATGCCGCCAGTGACGGAACGTTCGTGGCACGAACGTGCGCGATGATCCGGCGGATGTCGTGGGCGGCTAGATCGTTTACGGTGGAAGAGATCAGCCGCTTGGCGACGCCCAGCCTGCGATAGTCGGGCCACGTGTACAGATAGCTCAAAAAAGCATCGGTTGCCGCCATGCTCAAGCTCAAGGGAGGGGAATCCAATCGTGTTTCAGGTCCGCGGGAAATGGTAAGCTGCGCTGCAAGCGCATCCCCGATCATCAAAAGGTGCAGGCTGCCTTTTCGCCCAAGAATTTCTCTGGGATGGGAACCGCATTGCTCGGCCGCCTGATCGAGGATTTCTTCCGGCATGGCTGAAAGCGCCTCATCATCATGCAGGCTCAGGTAGCGCCATCCCGACGGTAGTGCCGGTGCGCCGCCCGGCTGCATGCACCGGTACACGATGCGAAATACTTCGATACGCGCAAGCAACTTCAAGCCGAAAAAACCTGCTGCGCGAAGTCCGCCGGGTCCTCTTAAAAACTCCAGCTTCTCCTGCAGCATATTTAATGACCGTGCCCCGAGCGTTTGATGGAGGTGGCACGAACGAATCGCTTGATTCTTTCTTTCAAGCCACTGCGATGCAGCCAATCGCCTATCCTTTCCGAGAGAAAATTGGTGGCAAGCAGCGTCCGGGCATAGCCCGTACCGGGCCAACCCCTCGGTATCAGATAGTAATGCCGTTCTTCCCGCAACCGGTTCGACATTCTCTGCTTATATAAACTGTCTCCAGGCAAAAAATCGAATCGGCAGATGCCGTCCTCGAGCAGATCTTTCATGACTTCGGTATGCAGATAGATTCCGGGCTGCAACTTTGAAATAACTGGATCGTAGCCGACGTGGTGGCCATAGTAGGTCGTGCGATCGCGGTAGCCGAGGCCGAACGCCACTGGCTCACCATCGATCCGGAGAACATACGCCCGCAGCCATCCCTCCTCAGCGGTAACGCGCAACTGCTGGATCTGCTCCGGCGTATTCTCCAACCCCAAGCCGAGCAGATGGTACTGGTAGGTTTTGCGGGAAATATGAGCTATGGCAGAGGCAAGTTCCGCAGCTTGGCCGGGTTCGGTGTAGCAAATCATCGTTACCGCTCCGCCTGCTTTCACCGCAAAATTCTTGCGCGTGCGGCGCACGTCCTCGCGGGTTTTGCTTCCCAGCGTTCGAAGATAATCTTCAAAGTCCGAGCCAGGCGGCAGCTCGATAAGACGTCTTGGATACACGGGACCATATGGCACCACGTGAAACAGATCCTGCACCGGGCCGCGGGATGCGTTCAGCAGATCCGCCAGCCGGGATTCCTGCTGCACTCCCTCGAAAAATACCACGCCGCGGCGCCCTATTGCATCAAAAAGGGGCTTGAACAATTCGGGCAGGAATGACTCGTCTTCACATAGAGGCGCGCTTTGCGTTGCATACCTCAGTACCGGAATGCGGAATAAAGTGGCTTCCCCCAGGCAATAGGCGAGCGCTCCCGGATGAACGAAAAAGGGCGCATAACCGCAAGGACGCGTCCGATTCCCGAGGAGAAAATAGTGGATATGCTTGTTCGGGCCATTGACGCGGCTGCTTAGCCAGCGGGGGTCCTGTTCCAGTGGCACGGATGGCAAGAGGCTGAAATCGGCGCCGTTTTCCAGGCCATTAGCAGGATACCAGGGGTCTTGGGTCATAAAGGGATCGAGTAGCCACTTACTGTTGTGGGGGAATTTACGACAGGATCAGCAGGTCTCCCCGCACCGGGCGGACGTGCTGGCCGAGTCCATGATGATGTCAACATATACGGACTGCATCGACGCGCAGCATATAACAATCAGATGCCGAACCTTATCATTTTTTTTATCTTCGACTTGAGCCCAAACTGATCGAGTGTATCGCCGGCAAGCTTGCTGAAATTATCGACAACCCTCTGGCTGCCCAGCAACAACAGGTTACGCATATTGCTGCGCAGAAAGAATACATTGGCGCACTGCACGTGATGGGTCGCAAACAGTTTCTTGTGTTCTGATTGTCCTTCGGTAAAGTCGAAGAAGTGAAATGCGCGCTCCCCGAACAGGTATTCGAGAGCAAGCCACTGCAAAACCGTTCCCACGGAATAATCCATATAGGCCGGATCGTATCCGAGGTGGGCATAAATCACGACCTTGTTGTGGATGGGACAATAAAGATAGGAGACGGGCTGATCGTTGTGAAAAAGGATAAAGCCCCTGACACATCCCTGTTCGGCAAGCTGCTCCATCTCCCTATAAAACTCATCCGAGTCCGGCAGCCCGGCATCGAGCAATTTTTCCTGATAGGTAGTCTTCGAAACCGCGCGGGCAAGCCTGAAGAAATCAGGCATTTCGGATGGATGATGATACACTTTCCACGAGATCTCTCCGCCCGAATGCTCCGCAAATTTCCGTATCTTACGGTTGAGGGTGGAACGCGTCTTGGATGAAAACTTGTTCCTGTACTCCTCGAAGGTCAGCCGCATGTCGATATAGTACCGGCGATGCTGGGAGGGGACATAGCAGAGATATCCCATGCGCCGGGCAAGTACCGGCTGCTCACCGGCAACGCGCAGCGAACGTATCAGAAACCCCTGGTTTCCGGGCGAGAGGGGGTCTTCCGGCGGCATGGGTTCCGCCACCGGCAAAGTCTCGTCGTCCAACCCTATCTCGCGAACCTGCAGCCGTAATTCAGGAGCGAACAGCGTCTTCTCCCCGAGCTGGAGCTTGATCGGCACCTCGCTGACGCGCCACGGTTGATTCACCTCAATCCCCGCCGTATGCCTTGCTCCAGCACCCTTAGGCCGGTTTTCCACGCGGCGGATTTGAGCGGCGACGGCTGCGCTTCCGCCAGGGCGGGAGTCAACCCGCAAAATCCCTTTACATGAAAACAATCCCGATGGCGATCCAGAAAAGCGCACAGCTTGCGAAAGCGATTCACTACGATTTCATCCGGCCGGTTCATGCTTTCATTGAGCAACTCGAAATTGTGGGACAAAATGACAAATGCCTTGCGGCCGGATTCCAGCGCCTGCCAGAGCAAGCCTTCCATCTCGCGAAATGAACAGGCTGTCAACTGAACATGGCGCAGGGTGCGGGTGCCGCCGGAAAATACCGCCATCGGATATTCGTAAACGCCTTCACATTCGACAGGCTCGACCAACAGCCTGTCCGGGCTTATCCCGCTCTCGGGACCAAAAATGCTGGCGTTATAGCTGGCATCAAAAGGAATATGGTTGGCGGCAAGCGCGCGCAGAGTGTTTCTGTTGCAGCCGAAGCCACCTGCCCGAAAAGCGGTGACATGCTGCCCTCCCGCCGAACCGATCAATTGCGCCCCGGCCCCGATCAGCGTGATTTGCTCCTGCAACGAGAAGTAATGCAGGAACTGGCGTTTGCCGGTAATGTTGTCCAGAAGCGGCTCACGCGACTCATCCACCCATTCCGTATGCAAGTGAAGCTGTGTCTCCTGCCCGCCATCCCGCACCAGGCCAACGATCTCCGCCAGCGGATCCAGTCCGAAGCGAGTGGAAAACAGGGGCTCGATGAAGAACACGCCCGTCAGGCCGTATTCCTGCAACTGGCGCAGTTGGTACGGCAGGCCGTAGTCGCCTCGCGGTGTCGGACCGTAAATATATCGCTGGAAAGCGCTGCCAAACTTGGCATCGATATCATCCCAGCCGTCGCACCATACCTCCACATCCACGGTAAGGAATACATCTATCATCGGGATGAAAGCCAATAAAAATTCGAGTTATCGGACCCAGGGTGAGCTTTGCTTGTCCGCGGAAACACGCTGACAGTTCGATCGATCCGGAAACTGCAACAACGGCCCCCGCATGCCCACCCGCCGCTCATGCGACTCTGAAGTTATTCAAGTTGCTCGAAACCGCAACCGGCTGCTGTGCGTGCAGCACGTTGCGCAGAAAGGCTTCGAACATCAACAAGGTCCATAACGGCGCACTATGGTCCCGCCGTCCCGACTGGTGCTGATCGAACAATTCCTGCAGGGATGATCTATTGAAAATCCCGGTATCCGCTAAAACGGGACCCATCAGGGCATCATGCAGCCTCTGGCGCAGCGGGCCGCGAAACCAGCTCGACAATGGCACCGAAAACCCCATCTTGCTCCGGTAAAGAATTTCGTCGGGAAGATAGGGTTCCAATGCCTTCTTGAAGACATACTTGCCTTCATGCCCATGCAGCTTGTAGGACACGGGCAGTCCCGATATCCATTCCACGAGCTTATGATCCAGCAGCGGGACGCGAACCTCCAGCGAATGCGCCATGCTGGCGCGGTCGACCTTGGTCAGGATATCGCCGACCAGATAGGTCTTCATATCCAGGTACTGGACACGGGATAGCGGATCGTCGGTGGGACACTTGCCGGCATGCATGCGCAAAACTTCGGCGGCGTTATATCCCTGGAGATCACGGTTGAACGATGCACTGAACAGGCGCCGCCGCATTTCGTCCCGCACAATGGAAACACTGTGGAAATAGCCTTCCACGGAGTCGCGCGCCAGAGCCTCGAAAGTGGATTTCGCCCGGAAAACCTTGGGGGCCCAATCCGCCTTGGGATAAAGGGATCCGAGCAGGCCGAACAAAGGCTTGCGAATGCCAAGGGGCAGCATCGCCCTCATGCGCTCCTCATACATATGCCAGCGGTACCGGCGGTACCCGGCCAGATTTTCATCGCCGCCATCCCCGGACAAGGCAACCGTTACGCGCTGCCTGGCCAGTTGGCAGACACGGTAAGTGGGCATTGCCGAACTATCGGCAAACGGCTCATCGTATAAAGTCGAGAGCTTGTCTATCAGATCGAAGTCGTCCGCATCAACCTGGTTGACGTTGTGGCGGGTGTGATAGCGATCGGCTACCGCTTGCGCATATTGCGATTCATTGAAAGCCGGATCGCCGAATGAAATAGAACAGGTATTGACGGGCTCATCCATGAGATTCGCCATCATCGCCACCACTGCGCTGGAATCCACGCCACCGGAGAGAAAGGCACCCAGTGGCACTTCCGTCATGAGATGAATCTTTACCGATTCCCGCAACCGCCCAATCAGTTCTTCCTGCGCCTCCTGCATGCTGATGGAACCATGAGGCGCAAAGGGTACGTCCCAGTAACACCGCACCCTGGGAATGTTCTGCCCGGTTTGAAGTTTCAATGAATGGGCCGGAGAAAGCTTGAACGCGCGCCTAAATATGGTCTTGGGCTCGGGAATGTACCCATAAGCGAAATATTCCTCGATGGCATGGGAATCCATCTGCCGGTCAAAATCGGGATGAGCGACAAGCGCCTTCAGCTCCGAGGCAAAAATGAATGTGCCATCATCGAGAAGGGTATAGTAAAGCGGCTTGATGCCGAGCCTGTCGCGCGCAAGAAACAGGATATCGCGGTTGCGATCCCATATGGCAAACGCGAACATGCCACGAAAGCGCTCGACGCATTGTTCGCCCCATTCTTCCCACCCATGCACGATGACCTCCGTATCGCAATGGGTCCGGAAGGTATGGCCGGCCGCGACAAGCTCCTCGGCCAGTTCGTGAAAGTTGTAGATTTCCCCATTGAAAATCACCACCACGCTGCCATCTTCATTGAAAAGCGGCTGCTGCCCGCTGGAAACATCCATGATGGAAAGCCGCCGATGCCCAAAGCCTATGCCCAGCTCCGTATACAATTCCCCCTCGTCAGGGCCGCGATGGGTCTGTACCTGGTTCAGGCGGCCGAGCAACTCCCGGTCGATTTCCCCTTTGCCGCGGGTATCAAACAAACCTACAATTCCACACATGCTTCCATTCCTCTGGTTTCCTGTTCCTGCAGTCAGTGACGCAAGGCTTTGTCGTATACCCGCAGGTAGCTCGCGGTCATCGCTTCCATACTGAAATTTGATTCGATATGGCAGCGTGCGGCTTGGCCGTGACGAACCAGCAACTCGGGATTTTCGTAATATTTAAGGATGGCGTCACTGATCGCTGCCGGCTCTGCTGGCGGAATGAGCAAGCCTGTGAGCCCTTCCCTGATCAGTTCCACGTTTCCGCCAACTTGCGTGGCTATCACCGGCAAGCCTGTCGACATGGCTTCCAGGATGGTATTGGATATGCCCTCGCCCAGCGAAGGCAACACGAACAGGTCCATTGCCTGCATCATTTCCGGTATGTCGGAGCGCTCGCCGGGAAGCCAGGCGAGGGCTTGCGCGCCAGCCTCGCGCAGCATCTCCATGCATCGATGCCGCGTGCTTCCCTCGCCAACGATAAGCAGACGCAATCTTTCCCGGGCGGAGGGTTCTTTTTTCAGCAGCATCAGAAAAGCCTGGACCAGGCTTGGATAGTTCTTTACTTCCGCCATCCTCCCGACACTGCCGATGACGAACGAATGCTCCGTGAAAAATCCTTCCGGGCCGCCACCGAGTCTCTTGGCACCCAGGGGCCGGAAGCGCAGGGTATCGACCCCGTTATAAATCTGGTCGATACGACCAGGCGGCGCGCCAACCGTGCTCTCGAGCCATGATTCCAGATCCCGGCTCACGGCAATGAAATGATCCACGAAGGGGCTGATTGCTTTCCGCAGCAGATTATATTTGCGATTTTTTCCATAAAGATCGAATATATCCCGGCCATGCTCCCCATGGATTCTTGTCGGAGCGCCAGCCAGCGCCGCAATGACTTGTCCCTCCATCGTTCCCAGATTCCGCGTGTGAACGATATCCGGCTTCAACCGCCGGAATGTCCGGAAAAGGTTGAGATAAAGGCCAAAATCCTGACCCTCGCGTTTGTTGAGCGCAACGATTTCCACATCTTTTCGGTTGATGCGCTGCCGGAATTCCGAGTAGCCCTTGAGACAGATGATTGCATGCCGATAACGTTCAGGTGGAATATGGTTGATCAGATTCACCAGCCCGTTCTCCAAGCCGCCAACCCCCAAATGATGAATCACATGGACAATCAGGGGAGGTTGCCTGGCAATCTTCCCGACCTCCACGTGATCCCGCGGATTGCTAGCGATCCTCTGCATTCTTGAGGCTCCGCGTGATCTCCGGCATCATGTCGCGGAGAAAGCCTTGAAGTATCGGGACTGCTTCGTCCGGCGATTCATCGTAGGAACTGGCAACGATGATTTCCGCCGCGTCATCGTTTCGTCCGAGGAGTTTTTTTCTGGCCATCAGCATCTTTGCCATATAGGGACTGGTCGTCTCCTCGTCACCCAGCCAGTACCAGCGCCAGACCAGCAGATTTTTTGACTTGGAACGCAGCTGGCTCTCGTTGACGGCAATTTCCCCGGAACCGAAATCCACCGGGCGCACGCGTTGCCCCACGTTGCGCCATATGGGATCCAGCTCGGGGATAAGGACATTTCCCGAACTGATCAATTCCTTCCCCTGCCGCTGATTGCGGTAATAGCTGATATAAAGATCTACGGAAAATGTGCCGCTTTGGTAGGCGCGGCCCAGTTGAGCAGGTTCCCCCACGTAGACAGGCGTCCACCCGGACTCGGGAATTTCACTCGCCTGCCATTTTTCCGATATCCCCGGAATGGTGATTTCAGGATCGGTGCTGCGGGAAAGCCGGGTTTCCAGATAACCGCCGTAGGCCGGCCAGAAGGAAGCGATGACAATGACCGCGGCGGAAGCCGCGAATGCTCCCTTGAGCGCTCCCGGGCTTTCCTTGACGGGAAGACCGTGATGCATGGAAGACTTGTCCCTTCCATCGGTATTTTCATCCTTTTCATCTTCGCGCCAGAGTGATCCGCACCAGAATAGCAATAACATGACAAAACCAAAGAAAATCCAGCCGTAGATCAGGTGATCCACGCCCACCGCCAGTTGCATGTCGCTCAAATGGCCTGTCATCACGATGAGATATGCCCGGATGCCGTTGGCAATAATGGGCACAATCACGGAGAGTGCGATAAAAACAAGGCGGCGCGCCAGGCTGCGATAGGTCAGGTAGGCGTAGAGCGTACCCAGCGTGAATGAAGCGATCAGATAGCGCAAGCCGCTGCAGGCCTCGACCACCGACCAGTTTCCACTTGGTATGGCAAAATAACTGTCCTCCCGATAAACTGGGATGCCGCTCAGCTGCAGTGCCTTTACGGTAAAATCGGCGGTAAATTCGATCAACGGCGGAATGAGCGCTTCGCCGAAAGGCACGGCCAGCAAGAGATAGGCTAATGGAAACGCGAGCGCCAGCACCATGCGGCTGCCGAGGATAGCCCACACCACAGCCGGAATCATGGCCACAAAAATGTATTGCTCCAGCACCTGAACGCTGGCAAGCGCCGCCAGCAGCCAGCCAAAGCCCAGGACGACCAGCACCAGCAGGGCTAGGGGATTGGGTTGAGGCGGAATCGTCTTCAGCTTTTCACGCTGGGTCCAGATCAGGTATGCGCTGAACGGAAAAATCAGAAACCCGTGCGCAAAGGTATCCGAACGTTCCCAGATTGAAACCATGGACCAGGTGGTTGCATGGTAAGCAAAAAGGATGGCTGCGACGGTAATGGTCGTAAGCACTGCGGCAGTCCGCAGGCTGGATTGCTCGGCAATCCTGCCGCTGTCATGCACAAACCCTCGCGGCGCACGCACGCTCATCCCTCATCTCCCGTTGGGTTCGAAATAGTGCTGAAGGTCACGATGCAATGGCATATCGGCGCGAAGAACCTTGGGTTGGGAAAGAAGCGCATCTACCCGCTCCATGCTCCTTTTCCAGCTGTAATCATCGAGCACCCGCATCCTGGCAGCACGCCCGATTTCACGCCCGGGCATTTCCCGCAAAAGCCTTATGATCTTATCGGCAAATTCATTTTCATCTTTAGCCACAAGAAGCTCTTTTCCAGGAAGCGCGTCTATTCCTTCCAGCGCCTGGGGAGAGGCAACCACGACCTGTTCCATTGCCATGGCTTCCAGTACCTTGTTCTGTATGCCCCGGGCTATGCGGAGCGGTGCCACCGCCGCAAAAGCATGAGCCAGATAGGGGCGGACGTCGGAAACGGATCCCGTTACCTTTACACCCGGAAGCGCTTCCAGGGACGTGACTGCCGCGGTGGGCCGAGCGCCGACAATATAGAACCCGACATCGGGCCGATATGCACGGATTTTGGGAAAGACCGCCCGCGCAAACCACTCGACGGCGTCGATATTTGCCCAATAGTCCATTGCCCCGACAAAAACCAGGACGGTCGAATCCTTCGGATAGGGGCAGGCATAGCCATGCCGGGGAGAGAAGTATTCCGCGTCGACGCCATTGTTGAAGTAAGTGACCTTTTCCGCGGCTTCCGGGGAAAGCCGTTTGAACAGGTCCGCTTCCGCCTCCGAAACGAAGGTTGCGCTATCGAACTCGCAGACTACGCGCCGCTCATACTCGAGCAGCAGCCTGGATTCCCGCCGGTAGATCCAGCTCAATGGCCACCTGGTGCTGGCGGAATATTGCATCCACTTATCCGAATCGATGTCCACGAAATCGATGACGCGTTTTGCACTTGCTGTTTCGCTGGCGTATTGCGCCATGCCTGACGAAAAAACCACTATATGCTCTATTGGCCGGTTCCGGAGAATGCTGTTCACCCAGGCCTGCAAGCGCGGGTTGCGGTAATAAGGCAATGTGAGCGGCTGCCCGTAGAGCAAGCCGGTGAGGCTCCGCAAACGTGCAGTCCTGGGATGAAGATCGATGATGCAGGTTTCGGCGCACAAGCTTTTCACCTTGTCCAGGTACTCGTGATCCTTTTCGTCATCGATAAAAGTGCCGAGGTGGACGCGATAATATTTGACCAGATGCTTGAGCAAGTGATAGGAGCGTATCTTGTCACCCTTGTTGGGAGGATACGGAAACCGGTGTACCAAATAAAGAAGCTCTTTCATCGGACTACCCCAGGTTCCTGACAATGTGGGGACCGATGAAGTTGGCGAGCCATAGCGGCATTTTTTGCCAGGCCTTGATGAACAGCTGGTACTTCGGATTGAGGGGATTATGGTCCGGCATTGCCTGGGCGGCATGCAACTGATATTCATAGTGGAGCGGTTGCGCCTCGAATCCCCAGTTCTTCTTGAAATCGAACGACCCGGTGCCTCGCTTGCTTCGCCCGAAATCAAAAATCCTGTAACCTCTTTCACCGGCGCGCCGCATCAGCTCCCAATACATGAAATCGTTTCCCGCCAGTTCGCGCGCTTCACTCGTCCCGCCGCCGTAATATGGCAAAACTTCATCACGGAAATAAAAACTCATGACACCGGCGACGGTTCTTCCTTCCTTGGTAATGATCAGAAGTTCGCAATCGTCCCCGAAAACGTCTTTTAGAAGCCGGAAGTATTGCCGGGAAAATACCGGCGTGCCTAATCGATGCACACTTGCCGAATACGCGGTAAAAAAACGATCGGTATCTTCGTCTATCGTACCCTCGAGCCCGGCCTTGATGCCTTTTCGCACCATGGCCCGCTGCTTGCGGGGTATCGCCTGCATGTTGCGTTCTTCATCCGCATCGATCTCCTTGCGGAAGGTTACATAGAGATCCTTGGAAGGCCAGTCCGCATGAAATGCTTTCAGGTTCCTGTATTCCAGGTAATCCGCGTTTAGCCGGACTGATAATGCCTGGGCGGCTTTGTCCAGCACATCCCTGCCGGCTTCTGAAATAGCCGCGATGCCGCCATAAACACAAAAAGGAAGGGAACTCAGGGAATGCCCAAAAAAAAGGCTATTGATCTCCGCCAGGGGCAGCACGCCTTGGATGCGTCCGCCTGATTCCGAATAAAGGAACCATGTTTTGTGCCCCATGGCCTGTTCGATAACGCTTTTCCACCCGGAGCGGTGAAAGAAGGTTGCTTCCGGACAACCGGATACGAACTCATCCCACTTTTTTGTATCCTCGGGTTGAAGGAGGTGTACGGAAGGCATTTCGAGCGAATACTCTGGATCATGAAAACCTTCCTGGAGTACAGCGATTGGAGAGCTCATCGCTATTCCAGGAAAATCCGATCCATTCGATCCCATTTGAAATCCCGGGTCAGGGCCGCGATACGCGCTTCCATGCGATGAAGATTGTAGTAGTGGCGAAAGCGCGTTTTCATGCTGATGCCCGTTTGCCTGGGCTGCTCGTGATCTATTTCCCATGGGTGGAAATAAAAGATTGCGGAGCGACGCTCGAGCCGGTTCAACCTTTGCAAAAACCAGCGCGAAATGGGATAGGGCCAAAGCCGGAAATACCCTCCGCCCCCTGCGGGGAGGTTCCGCCTGAACAGGCGCATCGTGGTGATTGGCAATTCCAGCAAACCCTTGTCGCTGCACGGATGATAAGCAAAGCGGGGCGCGTCCGGCATGCCATAATGGTCGTGCTGGATAGGATAAATGCTCGAGCTGTAACGATAGCCAGCCTCTTCAAGGACGTTTAGCGCCCATTGATTGTGCCGCCCGATGGAAAAGCTCGGTGCGCGGTAACCCAATACCGCCTGCCCGCCGATATCTTCCAGTAATGCCTTGCTTCGGGAGATATCCTCGCGGAATTCGTCCGGTTTCTGGTCGGTTACCCGGTAATGCGCCCAGCCATGGCTGGCAAGCTCGTGACCTTCGGTGACGATGCGCCTTACCATGGCGGGGTAACGCTCTGCAATCCATCCCAGAGTGAAAAACGTTGCCTTCGTTCCTTCCTCGTTCAATAGCGCCAGGATACGGTCGATGTTGGACTCCACCCTGCAGGGGATGGTTGTCCAGGCCTCCCTGGGAATGTGGGGTGCGAATGCCGAAACCTGGAAGTAATCTTCCACGTCTATGGTCATTGCGTTGCGTATCAATGTGGGTTCCATTGCAAAATTCACGTAAGGCTCGCGGACCGGTCGGTCGATGGTTTGGTCAAACCGTCAAACCTTGTCTTTGCGGAGATTTTTGTTGACACCCGCCAGGGAAAGGATCTGTTTCAGCAACGTCAGCAAAGACGTAAATGAAGTTTCCAGCGTGGCAAGCCGATCATTGACATTTTTCAGGCTGCCGACAGTATTTTCCCCTTCTTCACTGTTCCTGGGTTCGGCGCTCCGGGACCCATCGGCCAGTTCGCCTGGCATGTCAAACTCCTGTTGAACATCCCGAATCACTTCATTGACTTCGGCGGAACTGAAATGATGCAGATTTTCGAGGCATCCCATCAGCAGAAGCCGATCGCACAGCCCATTGATTTTCCTGGGTATGCCAGCCGAATACCCAAAAATACTCTCGAAGGCATCTTCGCCGAACGACGGGTCGCCGCGCCAGCCGGCTGTATGGAGCCGGTGCTCAATATATGCGCGCGTCTCGGCCAGATCCATGGGCCCAAGATGATAGGTCGCGGTTACCCGCTGCCGCAACTGCTGCATACCGCTGCTCAGGAGGGTTTTTCTGAACTCGGGCTGGCCCAGCAAAAATGTCTGAAGCAAGGGCCTGTCCTCTGTCTGAAAATTGGACAACATCCTCAATTCTTCCACGGTGCTGGGTGAAAGATTCTGGGCTTCATCCACTACCAGCAGTGTACGCTTCCCCTGCTGCTCGCATTGCCGCAAAAATTGCTCAAGACGAATCAAAACGGACGCCTTGCTCGTATCCTCATGGGGCAAGCCAAAAGCCGCCGCCACCAACCTCAGCATGTCGTCCGAATGCAGGCCGCTGTTCACAATTTGCGCGGCAGCGATCTTTTCTCCTGCCAATTCGCGAAACAGGTTACGCACCAGCGTGGTTTTGCCGGCTCCCACCTCACCCGTTATGACAATAAAACCCTCCCCCTGGGAAAGGCCATACTCCAGGTATGCCATGGCCCTTTTATGGCCTTTGCTGCCGAAGAAGAAATTGGGATCGGGCTTCAGTTGAAACGGCTTTAACTTGAAACCATAGAATGATTGGTACATTGCGCTATCCCGTTAAAAACTCATGCTCAAAGTGCCCACAACTGCATTCTCGCGATAATTCAATCCGGGCTGGCTGGAATCGCGCAAATTGTGCCTGTACTGCAGCATCCCTACAAAATTCGGCATGATTTGCGGGAATTCCCTTGACAGGCTGACCCTGGCCAATCCGAGATTGTCCACCCTGTCCACCGTAAGAAAAGCAAAGCGCGTATAGGTAAAATCGATACTGGCCCGTGTCAACTGGGAAATCCTGTAGGTCCACAGGGCATTGAAGCCGCTCTGCCGGGTATTGTTGAGCAGGGACGTGTTTCCTATCCCGACAAGACCCTCATCCACTCCTTCAGGCGAGAAAGCCTTGCGCCTCATGTCGAAACCCCTTAATACGACCGTATTCCGCGTGCCATTCATAGCAACGGACGCCATCAAGCGTTTCTGCAGGAAAAGCCGATTGCTGAAAAAGTTGTTGGGATCAAAAAACTGACCCTGAAGGCCGAGCCCCAGGAGCGAGTTGGTAGCCTGCTGAATAACGTCGGAGCTCATGCCCGGATTCTGTGCAGAGAGAAGCTGGCTTAGCGAACTCCCCATGGCGGATATGGTGGAACCCCCTCCCAGGCCGGCCTGCTGATTAAAGGTGGTTATATTTTCATCATAGCTGAGATCCCACGCGGTCATCCGGGTGCGATGGCTTGCCAGTGCCGAATAAGTATCCCCGTAGAACCTCTGGCCGGCATTGAATGCAACACTCGTCCTCGGACTTGGTTCCCATATGAAGCCCGCTGTCCAGGTCGGGCTCGATGGACTGCCACGGATCGAGATGAAAGTATTTCTTTCATATCCGCCGGTGCCGGTCAACCCGAAGTGTGGCGTGATCATGTAGCGAAGGCTGGCGATGGAGCGCTCGAACTCTACCGTTCGGTTGCTACGCTCATAGTGAACCGCCTGATGGCTGTAATTCAAACCCCATTGCAGGGTGCTGAAAGCAGTGCCGCTGTTGATGCCGGCCTGGAAGCCATCAGCCTGGCTGTTGAAAAGCGCGCTTGAACTCGAACTGACCATGTTGCGCGTATAGCGCAGCTCCGTCGTAGCAAGGTCCTGGAAACGGTGGCGAATATAAGGGCTGATGTTATAAATGTGCACATCGGCCCGATTCCCGGTAACGTTGACGTTGTTGATGCCCTGGGCCCCGAACAAGTTTGCATTTTGCTGGGTGATGATGGCTCTTCCATCCACGAAAAAGAAATCCTCGACCAGCTCTGCCGTTCCCATAGCGTTCAACTGGTGCCTGATCCGGTTGAAATTACTCAGATTCGCATAGATCAGGTTGTTCATCGTATAGTCGATATTGACCGTATAGCGGCGGCCCACGCCATTTACGATGAGCCCCGGATTGATCTGAGTGACGAGATCCTGCTGCCCGTTCTGCTGCAGGCGCACGTTGTCGCTATATGTTTCTACTAAACTCAACCGTGGGAGAACCCGCCAGCCGGCTCCCATGGTGCCACCTCCCATGGCGGGATTGTTGCCTGCCATACTCTGGAATTGAGGCAGTTGGCCTTGAGCCACTCCCAGGGGAGTTTGAACTTGCCCTTGCGAATGAAAGGGCAGAAGCAGGAGTGCCGGCATGGCGATGAACCAGGCGGCTGCATATGGATATTTGACGGATATTTGAAGCATTTCCTATTTCTAGGCGCTTTCATGGTAATAGTAGCCGTAGTATTCACCACCGGAGAATGATCGGGCTTTGTTATAAATCAAATTCACGACGTCGCAGGATTCGATCTGCCTGAGCGTTTCCTTAACCGTCTGCTGCGACGTCGTTTCAGCTTCCACCACCAGAACAATTTGCCCCATCTGGCCTGCAAGGACGCGCGCCTCGCTCGTCAACAGCAAGGGCGGTGAATCAAAAATAACAACGCGATCCGCATAGCGTTGCGCAAGCTCGCGCAATAACGCGCCCATGCTTTGACTTGCCAGGAGCTCGGTCGAATGGGAGTGCCGTCTTCCAGCAGTAAGCAAGGTCAGCTTTTCGATATCGGTCTTGATGAGCACGTCCGCCAGGTCGAGGTTGTCATCCAGCAGGATATCCATTAAACCCTGCTCTGTTCCCAGTCCCAGGATTTTAGGCACCGTGGGGCGAGCCACATCCGCATCCACGAGCAGTACAGTGCGGTCCATCTCCATTGCTATGCTCATAGCGAGGTTGACGGTACAGAAACTTTTTCCCTCCCCTGCGAGCGCGCTGGTAACCATGATCAGGTTGCCATTTTTTATCATGCCCGGACCCTTGTTGAAAGCATTGGTGAGCAACGGGCGCTTGATTACCCGGAATTGCTCGGCAATCTGCGTTCTTCCCTGGTCCGGCGTCACGATGCCGTATTCGCGCATCTTGGTGTGATTGAGGGTGATCCTCTTGGGGGTTAAAACGGGAGTCGAGAGAGGACGATCGGAGTTATCTGGAACTGGAGAAGGCCGAAACTCATCGCTTTTTCCAGCGGAGGGTTCCTTTTCCCCGGCAACCGGGTCGCCGGAACTTGCCGAAACGCCGGGCGCGGGTTGGGTAGCACCCAGCTTTCTTTCTTTTTCAAGCTTCCCTGCGGCTTTCTCGATGATGCTCACGCTCTCTCCAATGGGTATATGGTTGGAATTCGCAATAACATGGCTACCTGCCTGGCCGTCTTGTGAACAGATCCGAATATTCCCCGTAACAGGATTATAACCATACCAGAGGTAAAAGGACGGCAATGCCCGAATTTGGAACATTCGGCCAATATTGTTACCTCGCTAATGAAACTCTTGCAGACTTATAAGAATTTATCGAAGCTCGACAGCTGTTTTCTTTTCCACCTGCGCCGCATCTTGTACGTACTCGCTATCGGCGCACGGCATGCGGTAAAAAGTTGGCAGCGATGCCAGTGAAAAAATAGTTATCGAAAAAGCCACCGGCGGTTTTTATCGCTAATGGGCCATCCTGACCATTAACGCGCCGTACAATCCCAGTAGCGATAATAAGGACAAACCGAAAGCATAAAGCTTCTTTCTGCGCTTTATTTTTTCCTTGTCGGTCCATATCATGGGAATTGAACCCAGTATCGGCCTGCCCGTGAATTCACGAAGGCTATTCTGGCTGTGGAATGTCGGTCTTATCTGGCTCACAACGAAGGCCATCCCGATACCCGCAAGCAGCGCCCCCAGGAATACCAGTGAAAACAATTTGCTGCGGTTGGGTCCTACTGGCAAATCAGGAACGGTCGGCGGATCGATGATCTTGAATGACATCAACTCAGTTGCCGATCCCAGATCACCCGATATTTTGGCAGACTCCCGCCGTTCAAGAAGCTTCTCGTAATTGGACTTATTCACCTGGTAATCGCGATTGAGTTGCGCAAGCTCCGCCTCCACTTGCGGAACAGCATTGCTCAGCGATTTCAGCCTGTCGTAACGCGACGTATATTCCTCGACCCGAGCCCTCATGGATGCGACGTCGGCTTCCGCTTCCGCTAGCGCCACGTTCAACTGCTGCAACATTGGGCTATAGTTCTTCCCGGGATCGGAGCTTGGTCTTGCAAGCTTGGCTTCGTCTTTTTTCCGGTCCTCGAGTTGAGCGATCAATCGCTTGGCCGAAATGATATCAGGATGCAATTCGGTAAAGTTGAGCCTGAGCGCGTCGAGGTTTTTATTCAATGCTTCTATCCGTGAATCAAGCTCCACGTTGACTATCGACGCAGGATCGTTCTGTTCCACCATGAGAACCGGCTCGTCGCCTGTAATCTGTCTCTTGATCGCGTCGCGCGCCTGTTCCGCCTCGCGCAAGTCCAATCTGGTTTTATTGAGATCTTCCGAAGCAGCCGAAAGCTGCGCATAATAATCGCTGCCTTGCTGAGGCATCAGGCCGATGTTCTTTTGCTTGAATGCCTTGAGATTATTCTCGCCGGCTATGAGTTTTTCCTCGTAACTCTGTATTTGCTCATCAATAAAGCGGATTGCGGAAGAAGAGTCCTGTTTCTTGTCGCCCAAGCCCCCTTCCACGAATATCGTTAACAGGGATTGAACTATATCCTTGGCCAGCCTGGGATTCTGATTATTGTAATGAATGGTAAAAAGGTTGTCGCGCCCTGTCGTCCCCAGCTTTATTTTATCCATTAATTCCTTGACCAGGCGTTCCTGGTCCTTGACGTCCTTCACCTTGATGTCCAGATCCACCATACGTACCACACGTTCCACATTCGGCCGGCTAATCAAGGTGCGGCTCATGATGGAAACCTGCTGCTGCAAATCGGGAGAAATGGTCATGCCCGCCATCAACGGCTTCAGGACATTTTGCGTATCGACATAAATTCTGGCCGATGCCTGATAATCATCCGGAAGCTTGTAGACTATGATCCAGC
>ERZ778020.1525-NODE-1525-length-19674-cov-3.741016_pt1 | contig 19674 bp, 19 predicted proteins | sample MGYA00375750_ERZ778020 | MGnify/ENA primary metagenome ERZ778020 (study PRJEB29350, sample SAMN05389818) | bioreactor metagenome | isolation source: Ammonium sulfate bioreactor | place: South Africa: University of Cape Town | collected 2014-03-17 ...
CGAAGATCCAAATTTAGAATCGTTCGATTGTCTTATTCAAGCATTTAAAAATGCATCATGCTATCAAGCGCAATTAATGGATTTACTTGTTAAAATAGTGACATCAGGTTTTTATACTGATGCTCTTCAAGGTGTCAATGAAACGAGTAAATCATCTCCAACAATAACTGAACGTTTTCTTCTTGTTACATGTCCTGATTATATACTTCAACCTGAAAATGTCAAAGATTATTGTTTACAAATTGTCAATAAAACGCTCTATAGTTATGATGATGTTTTCAATGTTTTACTTTCTCAAATAGCCAATTGGACTCCGCCACTTATCTTAGCGTTAACTTATCCTATGCAATTTATTTTAACGGTCATTCGAAAATTAACATTCGAACAACGAAAATATATTTTTCCTGTTCCGCTGGAAATACTTCTCAATAAATCAACACATGATCCGAATATAGGTGAAGCTGGTCCATTATTGATTTCGACAGCACTATCGTTATTAATCGAAATTACACGGTCCGACAAGGATCTAGCCAATGAATTGAAAAATAAATCAGCAAAGAAATCGGATTTACTCAAAGTTTTAAATGCGTTGGCAAAAGATACGGAAAATGAAAAAATACATTTGAAAGCCTTGGCATTAAAATCATTATTGGTACCCGAAGATGATTTTTTCAAAGAACATAAACCAGAAGATGTAATCAAATTATTCTTGGGCATTTTTGATCAAGCACTTCATCAAGAAAAAGAGAGAGAGGTCGATGATGCTCTACGTAGTATCAAAGGTACAAACAATTATTTTTGTTCTCTTGAATTCAAGAAAAGTCAAACAATATATTTCTTTTCTATTTAAGATTTTATGCAAAATGATGATATTAAACAAGAAATGGTCAAACAAAATGGCCTAACACCATTGTTGCAATGTGCACAAGACGCTGAAGATGATCCGTTAGTGTTAGAAATTGTTTATGCAATGACATTTAATGCAGAAGCGAAGGCAAAAATGAACGAAAATAACGATTTTGTTGAGTCTTTGGAATTATTGAAAAGTTCGGAAAATAAAAAATTGGCTAAAATAGCACATGGAATCGTTTGGAAATTAGGTGCAGAAGAAAAGTTTCAAAGTCGAGGCACAACATCGAGTAAAAAGCCCGCCAAAAAATCTGCTGAAAATCCTGATGACCAATCTGACGAAAAGTCTGAGGAAAAGCCTGACGAAAAATCTGACGAAAAATCTGACGAAAAGCCAGATGATGATGAAAGATATGATATGATGATATCGTACTGCTGGGCACAGAAAGAACTTTGTCATAAAATCAATGATCGATTAGAAAAAGATGGATTTAATGTTTGGTTAGATCGTGATGAGATGCATGGATCAATCATTGAAAGTATGGCTAATGCAATCGAAAAGTCACGATTCGTACTTATTTGTATGTCGAGTAATTACAAAAATAGTATTAATTGCAAAGCTGAAGCTGAATATGCGTACAATAGAAAAAGCAAAATTATTCCGCTTATTGTCGAGCCAAAATATGTTGCTGATGGATGGTTAGGATTCTTATCCGGTTCGAAAATCTATGTCGAATTTGCTGATAAAGAAGACGAAGAATTTGAAACTGCATATCAATTATTAATGAACGAATTAGAACGAAATGGTTTACATGAATCAGAGGATGGCGAATCAAAGACAGCAGCGCCTGCAACAACTAGCGAAACAAAATCTGAAGACGAAACCAAAGAGGATGCCAAGAAGGAAGATGAAAAAGAGACGAAAGAGGATTCGAAGAAAGAGACTAAAGACGATTCGAAGAAAGACCCTGAAGAAAGATCCGAAAAAGATGAAGAGCCACCTCCTGTTCTGACAAAAGGATATTTGACTGCTGGAATAGTACCTGCCTGGACCAATCTGAATGTCAATGAGTTCTTAAATAATAATGAACTCGATGAGATGAAACCAATTTGTGAGCAAATGGATGGAGAAACACTTGCTCAATTCTATGAAACATGTTTAACAATGCCAGACAGAATGTATCAATTAATTAATAATCCAAAAGAAAAACAACCTGTTTCGTTGAATACATTTTTCAAATTGACTAGCAAGTTAAAACAATTCACACCACCACCGCAACCACGAGTTTTTTACTTTCAATATTACCCACCTGCACCAAAATCATCAAAAGAAACCAATAAACAAAATTAACTCTTTTTTTAGTTTCTGAATCTCAATAAAATAAGAATAGCATTTTATTTTGACAGTTATTTTTTTGTCACTGATTTATGAAAAATAACTCATCTTATCGGTTCTCTTCCGATCGATCGTTAGATATGCACGGTTTGAATTATGTGTCTACTTTCATAGAATAAAAAATAGTTTAGTGTTTTTTTCTTCTTGTTTTCATTCTGTTCGAATGAAGAATTTCGAACGAATATTAATCCGATAGCAAAAACAGTTAATCTTTTCGACGTTTTCTCATCAAATTGGTAACTTTATACTGTAAAAAACTACTCTCCTTTCATTTCGTAGAAGTTTGTAATCAATTCTAGAAAAAAAATGAAATATTTCGACGATATATAAGGATTCAATTTATGAAAATAGCGATCAAATCTTATAAATGTCATTTCTCGTTTTTTTAATTTAAACTTGACAGTGCTGTTTACTAAATAGCAAGACACTTGAAGATTACTCTTAAAGTATTGACTTTATCGCTAGACGAGGATTAAAAGTACACCTGAAAAAGGTAATAATAAATCGAATCTCTCTTTTTCAATGTCCAATAGTTACGTGTCGACGACATCTATCCATGGAATACATCTTTCAATTCCATCGTAATGATTGGAATGACCAGTCAAGCACTATGAATTTACCTTTATCCCCTTGACGTGTCTGATAATTTCTCTGAGCTAACGAGTCATTATGCCTGTCGTATTCATATTGAAATTCTTCTTTTTTGTTGGACAATGTTTGCATTGTTTTTTTATAGCATGTCTGTAAATTTACAAGTCAACAGCTGTTCACAATTCATTTATTCTTTTCATCTTGTTCAATCAAAATTAACCTGAAGATTTCGATGGCATCAGTTGTATTTATAAGAGAAACAATGAATGATTGACATTACTCTTTTTTTTTTACAACATTACATCATATTTGAGAAATAGAGGTGTCACATATACGCACACATACATATAGTTTGTTATTGTTACTAAATCTTTTCCTAGGGCTTTAGTTCGTCCGTTTGTGCAGATCTTTTTACGTGTGTATATGCATATATGTACGTGTGTGATGTTTTTGTTTGGTTCTAATGTGCGCTTGTAATTGATCGACACGAGAAGAGAGTAACGTTGTACAATCTAACATCTTAGCGTGCATACTAAGCTAGAAGAGAGAATGAAAAGAGAAAGAGAAAAAAGAGAGAAAGAGAAAGAGAGAGAGAACTAAAAAGTAGTTAAATTCCCTTCATCTGCTCTTTCTCTTTCTTCTTCTATGTCTCGTACCAATATTGAATGAACGTGTAAGAGTGCAGAGCTATAGAATAGGTAAAAAAATAACGATAAAGCGATGGTAGTGGATTCAAGCTTTCTTTTTATTGCTATTATTACTGTCCGCTACTACCATCATGTCTACTAACATGAGTGAGTTCAAATAAATTGCGCTTCAGATCAAATGGCAGACAGATATATATATATATGATGTCTATAGGTGGTCAAAATACTTGTTTGTCTTTCACGTTTTTTTTCTTTTCATTTTCTAGATTCACGTGCATGACGTTTAGAAAAGAATGAGTGAGTCTGACAGTAGTGCTGGATTAGATCTCGATCCAGCTTTTGCAACAATTCCAAAGAATAAATCATGTCTATGTATTTGGCGTGTCGAGGTTTGTTCTTTATTGAAATAAAAATACAAAAAAAGGCTTCCTACGAAAATATTCTTTATTTGTAATCAGAATTTTAAATTAGTTGCTGTACCACGTGAATCACATGGAACATTTTTCAAAGGTGATGCTTACGTTATCTATCATGCTGAAGAAATAAAGAAATCGACAAATTCATCATCAACATCGTCGTCAGCTGTTGTTCAACATATTCACTTTTGGATTGGCTCAGAAGCCACACAAGATGAAGCCGGTGTTGCTGCTTATAAAACAGTTGAATTAGGTAGGACTATAGTTTTATTAATTAAAAATAACGACAGACAAAAGAGAAAGAGAGAGAGAGAAAGGAAAAACACCTACGAGTTGTTGTTTTTCGATCTTCGCTTTGCTCCTCAATGAAATATTAACATCTGTCTTAGCTCTCGTATGTTATTTTTCATTTCTATCACTGTTAGATGTTGATTTACTGTTGAGCAAATACAAATCGAGGAGAACAAAAAAATAAAAAATTCTGATATCAAAATCAAATATCATACATTTACTTTTGTGAAGAACACTTTGATCTATCGAAGTGTTATTCTTCTTTCTCTTTTCAAAATAAATACGAGATAACTAATTTTGATTTCTAAATACATTCAGTCTGCTGATTTATTGACAAAAAAATACTACTTTTGTGTCCCGAAGAAATTTTCTTTTATCAAATCAAACAATACATTGTAGACTCTTATCAAACACATATAATTAACTCGTCGTATATTAGTTTCTTTTTCTTACTCGATGAATACTTCGAAAGAATACAAAACTTTCAAAAAAAAATCTCGTACAAATTAATTCTATTCCCTGCAGTTCTATTCTAATGATTCATTGAAAATTCTGTCAAGTATATATGACTACTTAGTCGTGTACTTTTTATTATTATTATTCTTTCAAAGAAAAATCACGTTATTCTCAGATAAAAAAAGCCTGTAATCAAATGTTAAACAGGAAAATATATGAACGCGACTTTTATCAAGTTGAAAACTATGTCAATAAAAAACAACGTCAGATCGACTAAAATTGATTATTTTTCTTTTGATGAAACAATAAAATCATCTGTCGAATTTAGATGATTATCTTTCGGGCAATGCCGTTCAACATCGAGAAGTACAAGGCAATGAAAGTGAACGTTTTCTATCTTATTTTAAATCACGTGGCGGTGTCACATATCGGCAAGGTGGTATTGCATCTGGCTTTCATCGACATCAATCAACAAGTGAACCACGTCTATTTCGTTTGAAAGGTCGTCATACTGTTCGACTCTTTGAAATGACTTCGATCGATTGGTCGAATATATCTCGTGGTGATGTTTATTTATTAGATTTAAATGAAGTTATTTTTGTATGGAATGGTGCAAAATCGAATAAATACGAACGTTTACAAGCTATGCAACGTGCCAAACAGTTACGTGATGAACGTGGAAAAGCGAATATTGTTATTATTGAAGATGGTGAAGAAACAAAAATGAGTAAAGATGAATTGAAATTATTCGAAAGTAAATTACCATTGAGAGATAAAAATAACAAATTAAATACGAATGAAACTATCGATGAAAACGATGATGACAAACGATTAGACGGAACAAATATTAAATTGTATCGATGTTCAGACGAAAGTGGCACATTGAAAGTTACAGAGAAAAAAGCGGGTCCTTTGTTTAAAACCGATCTTGAAAGTGAAGTTAGTTGTTAAAGAATCAATTTCATATTTATACGTATATATATATTCATGTGTTTTTATGTAGGATGCTTATATCATCGATAACGGTGTTTACGGTATATGGGTGTGGGTTGGTCGACGATCGAATCCTAAGGAAAGACGTGAAGCTATGCGTAATGCTCTTGTAAGTCAGATGAAAAAGAAACGAGAAGACTTTGATGTTCAATCGAGCGTTGCTGATCGCTCAATCAGTTTGACATTTCTTCAAGCAAAATAAATTGAACTTAGACGAAATTGTTGTCTAACATTAACATGATAAATGATCGTTTTCTTGTTCTCTAGGGTTTTCTGCAGAAAAAAGGCTATCCAAAAACAACAAAAGTCTGTCGAGTCATCGACGGAGCTGAACCTATGGAATTCATCGCTCTATTCCAAATTTGGACAGATCCAAATGCTCAAAAAGGTCTTGGAAAAGTTTATACTAAAGGACAAATTGGTACGAAGATGATTTGACTTTTTGAAGAAAGAAAAAGAAAACATTTTATTTTATGTTGTCTAGCGAAAATAACGTCAACACAATTCGATGCTACAACAATGCATTCTCAGCCTCAACTAGCCGCTGCAACACAAATGCCAGACGATGGCTCAGGCAAAAAAGAAATCTATCGTATCGATCAATTCAAAATGGTTCCCTATCCAGAATCAATGCACGGCATATTCTTTGCTGGTGATTCATTCGTTATTCAATATACATACAGTGATCAACAACGTTCTTATGTTCTCATTTATTTTTGGCTTGGACATCATTCAAGTCAAGATGAACAAGCAGCTGCCGCTCTTGGTGCTGTTGAATTAGACAAGAAAATCAATGGTATTGGAACAATTATTCGAGTTGTTCAGGACAAAGAACCGTTACATTTTATGGCCATGTTTCACGGACATATGATTGTGTTTAAAGTAGATCGATTCAGGAACCGAAATTGAGAATTCAATGTTTTGTTTTTATAATTTCGATTAGCATGGTAAACGAAGTGGTTTTCGAAATTTACAATATCAAGATGAAAATAGCAATGAAAATGAAGATACATATCTGCTTCAAGTTCGTGGCGTATCGAAATATGATACGAAAGCTGTGCAAGTAAAATCTTCTACTTATCGAAATCGATTGTATTGAAAATCAAATCTCCTTTTCTGTTATTCGAAGGTTGATCTACGTGCTTCAACATTGAATTCGAATGATTGTTTTGTTCTATTTACGCCGGAATCGGTTTACATTTGGTGTGGCAAAGGTTCAACAGGTGACGAACGTGAAATGTCGAAAGTTGTTGCAAGTTCAAAAACAAAGTAAAAATTCAAAAATCTGCAAATAAAATCAAACATTAATCATGTTCTCTTCGTTCGAATTTAGAGAACCAATTATGGTCTTTGAAGGTCAAGAAAAGGATGAATTTTGGAAACATTTTCCATATGGAAAAGAACCTTATGCATCGGATAAACGTCTTGCTGATCAAACATTAACACAATCCAATGAACATCCTGTTCGACTTTATGAAATTTCAAATGCAACAGGTCGTACAATCGCAACTGAAATACCTAATTTTACACAAGTAAGAACTTTCGATTCGTATCTAGAAAAGAATGAACTATTTCTCTATTTTTCCATCGAATCTATTCAAGGTCGATCTCGATGAAGATGACGTGATGTTACTCGATGCATGGACAAGTATATTTCTTTGGATTGGCAAAAGTAAATTGACATCGTTCTGCTTTCAAGAACAACACTCTTCAAATGAATTGTTTGTTTTTAGATGCAAATAAAACAGAAATGAAAGATGCCGAACGTATTGCTTATGATTATTTACGTACGGATCCGAGTCATCGTGATCCCGACACACCCATCATCAAAACCAAACAAATGCATGAACCCATACATTTCATTGGGTTTTTCGGTCCTTGGGATCGAGATTATTGGACAGTAAACGAATTGTTTATAAAGAAAATAACATAATGTTTGTTGTTGTTGTTGTTTTACTTTAGTCAAAATCATCGTATGAAAATACAAAATCTCAAATACAATCAAACAATCGTCCGGAAATCTACGCCGAGCTTATTCGAGATAAACCAGTGAGAAAGTTTTTTTTTTCTTGAGGAAGTACAGAAAAAAGAAATTCAATTGTCTATCTTTAGAAACAAATTATTTCAAGTCGAATAACAGTAAATAAATATTCATATGAAGTTCTGCTTAAGCCAGCTGATCAATTACCCGAAGACGTCAATCCTGAACTACGAGAGGTATTTAGCAAAATGTTTTTGTCCTACTTCTTTCATTGTTGACATGTTCTGAATGTTCTCGAGAAAAACGAAGAAATATCTAACTGAAGTAAGCAAACAAAAACAACTCTTAATCAGTTCTTAATATTTTCTCATTGAATTCATCCAAATCAGTGTAATTGTAATTCTAACGGATAATTTTTACAGATGACAGATGTCAAAATAATAATTTCAGAACAACAATTTTCTTAAAATTCCTATTTATTGATAATTAATATTTAAAAATGAGAAAGTAATAAAGTTTCACAAACTTTCTTTTTTTCTTTTCAAGGTCAAATAGAGAGAAGGCAAACTTTTATTAATATACATATATGAAATAAAAGAAAGCTACACTTTGATACGTCTGTGTAGCTGTTTTATACATAAACAAAAACAAACTGTTTTATTGACTTGTATCTGTCATACTCTTTACCTTGATAATATAACGACGTAATAGAATCGACAAGCATTACTTTTCTTTCTTTCATCTTATTAACTCGACTAAATCCATTAAAAAAACGCAAAATTTTCTTTTGTATCAAAGGGCAAAAAAAATATTGTTCCTTTATTTTTACTTTCTTTATTTACAGATTCATCTAAGTGATGAAGAATTTTTGCAACGATTCAAAATGACCTACGCCGAGTATGCATCAAAACCTGCTTGGAGACAAAAAGAACTCAAAAAAATGGCCAAATTATTTTGATTATTAACTTGATTTTGTTTTTCACTGCTTCGTTTTCTTTTCTCTCTTTTTTGTGTTCGTTTTTATGTGTCATATAAAAATAAAATATATATCTATACCTACATACGTATTTATTTGTTCAAAAAATGAATCATTGACTGTATTGAAACGATTTTCTTGTCTTGTTAAACAAAAGAAAACATAAAGACGTCGTAATTATATAATTAGCTTGAGAAAAAGAAACGACCTCTTGAAAAACTATGTGAAGGTCACAAGTACTACTAACCTTTTTTTCGTTTAAGCGCTGCTTTTGCGTTCTGCAAGTTTTTGAAAAAAATAAAACTTGACATCTATTATTCTCGCTTTTTCTTTCTGCTGCTTCTGCATCTCATCAATAAATGTCGCTCTTCGGTCGAATTGACGTCAGCAAATATTTTTTAGTGGGCTTCTCTCTTACTTTTTCTTTGTATTTATAAAAGAAAGAGAAAAAGAAAACTTCATGGCTTGATGATGATGGATGACAGCTTCTATTCGCATGCGTTATCTTTATTCGTTTCAAATATTTCGATAAAATAGATATTCGTCGGAGGACGACAACGACGACTGTTCCCCTCGTTTTGTTTTGTTTTCTTATCATAAAAGATGGTCGTCTCGCATTTATCTTCGCATTCCTATAGTTTTTTTATTATTATTATTTCTTTTAAAAATGCATGAGTAAATCAAATACATGCATGCATCCAAGCACGAGTGCGACGCATGCTCTGCGAAATTGAAATCAATGTACTCATATTACTTTCTCATTTTATTTTCTATTCTTTTTTTGATAGAAGAAAAAAAAAAGTCAAAAGTTCTGTTTCTCGCGAATAAATGCTTGGAGAAAATTCAGTTATTTCTCAGTTATTATTATTAATCGAAAAGTTATTTAACATTGATTATTCGTTTTCATTTTAATTTAATTTTAGATTAAGCGTTGTTTCGTTCTTTGTGATTGCCGTCGATAAAATGTTTACATCGTTCGATAGTTTCGATGAAATCTCTATGGACGAACATTTGATTTCTTCGATGCCGACAAAGAAAAATAAGTCCGGCCTTAGCGTTTGTGCAATATGTGGAGCTAAACCGACAGGAATTAATTTCGATGTTCTAACAGTAAAATCAACAAACTCAATTCATTTTTCAATTAGTTTTTTTTTTGTTTTTGTTTATTATTTAGTGTTCATCATGTAAAGCATTCTTCCGACGAAATGGTGTTAAACCATTGGTAGGTTCTCTTTACTAAAATCAAATCGAAAAAGAAAAGAAAAAAAAAACGTTTTTGTTGTTTTACGTTTTTTCTTTTCTGTTTTCATATCTGATAAGGAAATCTTACGCGTCAATGTTTATTTTTAGCATCAATTTGTATGCCGTTTGTCAGGCAACTGTAGTGTTGATGAACGTTCCCGTCGGCAATGTACAGCATGTCGATTACAAAAATGTTTTGCTATGGGAATGGTGAAAGAACGTATTCGAACAGATGAACAAAATCAACGTCATCGAGTTCTAGTCGAAGAAAATCGACGATTAAAACTGAAGAAATTTCAACGACAACAAGAACAGAATCGTTTAGTATGTTCAAAGAAACAAAATTGTAATTCGAAAAATAAACAAACAATTTTTGTCTTTCAGAAATTTCTCGAAGAACGTCGTCATCATCCAACTTTACATTCATCATCCGTATCCTCTGTCTCATCATCATCATCATCATCATCGTCATCATCGTCATCGATTTGCTCACTATCGTTCAATCGGCTAAACAACATCGATTTCATTTTGGATTTATTCGTTGAAAATATTCAAGATATTCTTCCATTGAATTGCCATTTAACATTTGATCATGACCTAACACAAGTTCTCAATGATTTCTGTACGCCAATAACATGTTTAATAACATTTCTCAAGCAATTACAACAATTTCAACGATTACCTATTGATGATCGATTATTATTATTGAAAAATAATATGAAAATACTCTTGCCAATCATAATACGTTTATTCAATACGATATTCAACGTACAAATCTCGATGAAACAATCGGGCTTATACAATATTAATGAAAAAATATCGTATGCATGCTCGTTAATTGCCTATAATATTCCTGATGATAATAAATTTTTAACATTATTTTTTGTTGTTATTCTTTTTTGTCCATGTTTATTAACAACTGATGTTCTCTGTGATGCTGGCCAAATGAATTCTCATTCGGGACAATTGATTCAAAATGCATACGATGAATATACTCAATTATTGTGGTTATATTTACTTGAAAAATCTCTCGATAATGAACAGCAAGCTACATTGAATTATATGAAAATAATAACGACGTTACTTCAAATACAAAATCTAATGAGTGAAGTCTATTCTATAGTTCAATGTTCTGTTCAGATCGATCGTTTACATATGATGATGCAATCGATATTACATTTATCATAACCGAAGAGAAGAAAATCCTTACTGACAAAAACAGAATCTATCGATTTTGTCAATTGTTGTTTTTTTTAGATTTGTTTTTCTTTCGTTCTTTAGTGATTGATGATGATTTTCGAAAAAAAAATATCGTCTATTCCCTATTTGATGATGTAAATGTATATAATATATATGTATACAAGCAAACAACTTGTTATGTTAGTTAAATAAAATTCTCTTATTCATAAAAGAAATTGCATTTATTTCAGTTTTTTCAAAAAACAAAATAATCGCATTGATTAATAAGTGCATTGTGGTGGTTGTGCGTTTTGATTGAAACGAAGTCCTTTTGCGCATGATTTTTGCTCGATTCGGAATGCTAGAAAATAGATTTCATAGATCGAAGAATTTGTTTTTCGTATTCACTTACAACCACCAGGTAGAGGTTCGCATGTAAAATATTTGCCTTGGTCGAACATAGTTTGATCAGGAAAAGAACCTGCTCTTTCACATTTAAAATAATCTAGCGAAGAAAAAAAATTCAGAAATTCGACTTCATGAAATCAATGAGTGTGGATATTTACTATTTTCACATCTAGCACCGTTATAACCAGGTTGACATTTACAATAAGCATGTCGAGTTGTACCAACAACATTTTCTACACAAGCACCATTGTTCGCACAGAAATTTGGCAAACAGGGACAAAGAGTGCCTGTAAATTAAAGAAAAAAATATATTTGAAAATGACTTCAAGAAGTAAATGTTACCATTCAATTCACAATATTCTCCCCAAGTTCCATATCGGCAGAGACAGACAGCTTCGTATGGTCCATTTGGATTTCGAATAGCACAAACGCCATTATTCTTACAAGTAATTCTTTCACACAGAGCATTCGCTTAAAAGCAAACAGATTGAGAAAAGAAACGAAAACGAACATAATTACTGTCTTGAGTGCCACAAATTGGTCCCGAAAAACCACTTGGACATTGGCAAAAACCATTCACGTATGCACCTCCATTTTGACAAACGGCTCCTGGACCAGCAGTTGATGCTGCTGTTGTTGTTGTTGTTGTTGGAGCTGTTACTATTCCGGCTCGATCTTGAAAAAACAATAGAAAAAAGTAAATAATATGAACAAATTCAAATAAGAACTAATCATATAAAATACCAACCGCAATTATAATCCGTTGTAGCATAACCGCCAGATGAATCTTCACAGAAACATGCATAAGCTGTGCCAAAATCGTCTGATTCAAGACACGTACGAAATCTTGCATCGTTTGTATTACACACAGGTGATACGTTATTGTTAGGTTCACAAAGTCCTAAAAGTACATAGTTCAATATCTCCTTTCTTTAAATCGGTTTCTCATACGACAGCGTCCACCCTCTACATATCGTGTACCACCTGGACATGTACAAATTACAGTACTAGCTGCCACATAGCAATTATATCCTCTTGCTGGTGTATAATGCCCGCCTAGCTGGCAAACACTGTTGCACTGAGCTAAAGTCAATGTATAAAAAAAATCAATAAAGTTTATTGTTTCAATCTTACGATCTAATTGAGCAGTTGAGTATAAAACAGCCGTGAAAATCAAAATAATAGTCAGTAGATTCATCATGGTTCGTTTATCGAAAAACGAATAATAACTCGTATTCCATTCAGTTGTAGTGTTTTTATATCTCGAAAATTTCTTAATCCTATATTTATTTATTATATTGTCAACACGTTTCGTATTACAGAATCTTTTTCTTCGTTCGTTGTTATTCGTTAAAAGCATTGACTCTTCAAATCATTTTTCTTCCTTTCTTTCGGTAATTTTAGATTCGAATATCAACAAATTGTTTTTTTGTTGTGACAAAAAGTTCGGTTTTTAGTAAATATTATTGGAAATCCAATCGATTCATCGATCGAAAAAAAACCGTCACTGAATACTCTCATACTCTAAAAGGATTTCAAACTAATCAAATCATCACTTCCTTTCTTCTTCGTTTTTTTTTTCTATCAAAGTTCATCGAACAATTTTCATTTCAATATCTTAATAGTACTCACACATTGAAATGCATAAATTAACAGGGCAATTATACTTATTGGAATGAGCATTGGTTCAATCAAATGAAATTAAATGACAGTTCAAGAATAAAGCTTTCTTATTAAATTTTAATTACCAATTTTTTTTTTGTTCGTTTCGAAATGATTCATGAAAATGTAATGTTCGATATTCGAAAGAAAGAAATTTATTAATAAAACAATAATCTAACTGTCAAGTGTTGATTTTGATTCTTTTTCAAAATTGATATTGATATTGACCTTTTGATTGCAATCTCAACACACTCGTTCTCTTTTTATTTGTTATGAAATAGTTATGCTCATTGATTTCCTTTTGATGAAACGCATCGATGGCAAACTAAACTAGAACATCGATAAGAAGAATGCCATTCTTCATCAACTCGTCACGAAGGAAGAGTTCATTCATTCTATACTCTTACTTTCTTTCCTTTTTCTTTTTGTTCTTGTTCTTCTTCTTTTTTTTTCTAGAAATAGTTCTCCTATTCTCTATGATCGTCCTCATGTTCACCAGTGCTCAACCATCATACTCATGTTCGCGTTCGTTGGCGCCCATCTCAAAAGAACAAGAACGCAAATAAAAAAAAGTCGAGAGAAAAGTTTACTTCTTTCTTTTTTCTTCTTACTTTCTTTCTCTCCCTCTCTCTCTTGTTTCATCGTGGCACCCATGTATAGTACCTCGTATTTCTATAGTGCAATAGTAATCTTTATACAATGATACTATTACGAACGAATAGAACAAGTGCGTGATCAACATTTAGCCAAATCAAGACAGTCAATATACGAATTCATCGTGTTGTTATTATTATTATATTTTCTTTTTTCCTCATGGATTTGTCAACATCAACATCGTTACAAAATATATTTCATAATAAAACGTCATTTGTTAAACATTTTTCATTTAGTAATTCATCTTTACTAATGAATACGAAACATAATTCGACAGGTAAATTAAACACAAAAACGAAGCAGAGAGGAGAAAAAGTGCGCTTAGATTACAAAAATCTTTTTTCGCTTGTTCTTTGTTTGAGTGAATGAATATATATTGCATTCGAGGACATTACCATCACACTACTCCTGGGATTAGGAAATAAAGTCGGTATGGTTATGACAGTTAATTGTCATATTGAGAGGGACAGATCAAGGTAGAAATGTTCAACATTAATCAGTCGAGACAGACGATTTCAAATTATACAAGAATTAAAATAGAAAGTCGACCTTTTTTCCGCTCAAATTAGTCATCAACGATTATGAAAACACTTTTTTTTTTATTGAAGTGTTAGATTGATCATAAAAAAAAGAAGTATAAGTAATATTTGTGAAGTAGAAGCAAAGTTTTACGTTTTCTTTTTTAATAAAAATTTATCAAAAAGTAATCGATACTAAAAACTCGTGATTTACTCTATCGAGCAGAACACTAGAATGAATGATTACATCATCGGATAGGGAAAAAGAAATTGCTCAATATTGATTGTACAAAAGTTCGACAATTAGTTATTGTTAATCGACAAAATATTAAAGGAAATTATTCGAGAGAATCGTTTCTTCTTTCTTTTACTTTTTCCGCAATTGATGACATGCGACAGACTGTTTGAATGAATTAACCGCTAACAACGTACCAACTAAAAAAGAATATTTTAACATACACACACGTTTGCCCTTCTCTCGTCGGTTTCTTCTTTTCAGTTTAAGTTACATGCATAGCGATCGACTCATTTTTTCCGTTGGCTTTTTCTTCTTTTCTTTCATCTCAAAAGATTTGTGTGCACCAGCTGTATGTATTTAAGATATCATGGACAAGTTCTTGGAAATAAATAACCAAACCGATAATCAAAGTGATAATTCTGATTTTGATATTATTGAATTAATCAATGAAACCAATGAAATTGATGCGGGTATTTTTTGTTCATTTTGATCTAATCAATAAATGAGTATTTATTCCTCATTTAAATCTCTTGTATCATCCCTCCTGTCGTTCATGTGTCCTTTTTCTAATCCATCGAAAATGATAGACAATGTACATAGCACGTACTCGATATAATTACTCACGTTGTACGATGTCGATTGACTATTGTACATAGATCGATAGATTCATAGTTTTTCTTTTTGTGTTTATTTTCCTATGTAAACATCCCTTTTTCTTAATGTGTTCAGACAGACATCGGTACAATCAGAATAGAAAGAAAAACGAGAGTAAACGTATTCGTAATGAATTTATATAAACGCTATGAATTGTCCGAGTTCTATTTTCTATTAGGTAGATAGTTTTAATTGATTTTCTTGAAATTTTCATTTCGTCTTCGTTTTGATTTAGAACATGTTTTTCAAGAAACATCGTTAAGTGTTCTATCAACAGCTGATTTACTTCGCGAGAGACTTGCATTTATTACAGGTGGTATTTATCGCCAATCACCTATTTTGACATTTCCCGATAATCCCGAAATTGAATTAACACAAGAAAAATACAAAAAACTCGTTACCTATCTCACTCAAGTGCCAAGGTACGAATAAATGAACGAACAACTTATTATTATTATTATTTTCTTGTCTCGTTTCAGTGAAAACGAACGACAGTATGGTTTTGTTTTAATTATTGATCGTCGATCCGATCGATGGATGTCAGTCAAATCTATCATGACATATATCGAGGTGAATTCATGTAACTTAATTACTTTGGAGAGATTGAAGATGAACAGTTGTTTCTACATAGTTACATTCGAAGGATAAACACGTATCACTGATATCTAAGTCATAATATATATAGTAATTAGTAGTTATTTTCTTTTACGAAGAAAAAAAAAGAAAAGACGAACTTGGTATTTTCATTGACTCAAATATCATTCATTGACATACATATTCTCTACACTTAAGATAGTCAGGGAAATACTAATCAATATGTTGATAATGTCTACGAAGAGTGCTTTCTAATTTCTATGCTATTAACACTCTTTTCCGTTGGCTAGTACTCAGCATGAGATATGCATATTAGACTAGCATGATATTTATTATTAAACAGGCCTATACGAAGAAATTTATTTGCGTTTTTTTATTTCAAGGATTATTTTCCCTATACAATCCAATGTATTTATCTTCTTCGTCCGAATTCTTGGATGCAACGTGCTTTATCACGTATCACCATTCTCAATGAGATTAGTTGTTCACATCGTGTATGTTCACAATCATTATTTGTTCTAAACATTCATAAATATAATCCGAATTGATTTCAGTTGATTGTTTGTCGAACATTAGCTGAACTTCATGAACATTTCGATGCAAGTCAATTATCAAAAGATTTAGGCGGTCTGATTGATTTTCGTCTATTCGAATGGATTGAACAACGAGCTGTAAATAGACGATCGATATCAAATTTCATATGTTTTTATTCTTTGATTAGGCCATTGAAAAATTAACTCAATCTATACATGAATTAAGCGAAATGTTACTTGTCTTTATCAAACAATGCGATGAAGTCGAATTTCCAAATGCTGTTGATGCAACTCAACAATTACTTCTTCTACATTCAACACAAAAACTTGAACTTGAACAAGAATTACATCGAATTAAAACGTACGTCGTTGTTTTTGTCTTTTTCTGTTGTCATTCACATTTATTTGACGAATGAATGAGTTTATCAAAAAAAGAAACCGAAGAAGAACTTTTCTTGCCCGTTATTGCAACAAGTGCTATTCATCATATTCTTAAGTATATAGCCTGCGCAGACATTTGAAGTATTTATTGTGTGTTTGATGTGTACATATGTAAAGACAGAGAGCAAGAGAGAACGAGAAAGAGAGAGAAAGAAAGAAAGAAGAAGACAAGGTGTACATACAATAATCTACTCTCGATGATGTTCTTTCGTTTGTCTTGCCAACTCGAAGAACATCATGTCTAGATGCTTTTTGTTGATTTTCTACATAGTTATTTTATTTTTATTGTATTATATTCTAGGTGGGGTCAATCACTCTTATGCATTATTCGCCAACAGAATAAAACATCATCATCATCATCATCGTCTCAATCTTATCCTTTAGTCAACGAAACTAATGATCAAAATGATCATATGCTTTCACCTGATCAAGCAGCACATGCACGAGCTTGTGCCAAGTAAGTGGTTTAATTAATAGAAATTGTAAATAAAGAAATTCGAGGACATCGAGGTGTTGTTGTTGTTATTATTATTTTCTGAGATATGTCTCGTTTTTTCTTCTTTATATAGTGCATTAATACATATCGAGGATAGTGAAAGTGTTCTATCTCAATTTTGGTCATTACATCAAACACGCCTCCAACGTTGTCTTGCTCTACGACAATTCGAAGAGAATTTCAAAACATTTCAATGTCATTTCATTCAATTACTACACGAAATTAACCAATTGCCTGATTTGAATACAAGTTTACATTTAGTCGATTGTGCTCGCATCGAAACAACGATACTCACGCCTCGAGAAGAAATCGATCAAACACTAAATCGAATCGATAATCTCTCCGAAAGCGCACAAGTAAAACCTTGAAGAATTTTTTCTGTTATCAAGACATATATCGACGTTTATATCTAGACAATGATCAGCCAAGCTAGTCTTTTGGCAAAGAACGGCCTTGATTTGATCATGGAACAAGAAAAACAGCAAATACCCAACTATGGAATCGACTCGATTGAACCGAAATGTCAAGAATTAGAAGAAATGAAACGAAAATTAAATGAACAAATCGATGAAAAACGACAAAATCTTAAATTTCTTCGAACGTATATCGATAAACTTGAATCTGTAAAAACTTTATCCTAAATTATTGAAACAGAACAAAAAAAAAAGAAATTCTTCTTCTTCTTCTGCGATCTAGATCAATGATTGGTGCACGCGTGGCAAAGATATGCTCGCTACACATCCAATTCATTTATCAAATGACAAAGCTATCCGTTCCTTAACTGAACTCGAACAATTTCTATCTGATCTATCGACAATTAATCTCAACGAATTACAAACAACCCTAACTCCCGAACCACTTCGTGTAAATATCCAATAATTTGATTTCTAAATGACTTCTATTTATGAAGGTGATGATTGATAAAGTCAGAGTGTCCTAATTTCTATTCAGGTCAGATAGTTTATTATTGTTGACTAAAGATACCATCGCTTAATAAATTGCATTTCCATCGTTATTTCTTTTCAACATTTTTCCTTTTGGTGTTATTATTATCATCAAGCGATTTGTTTCTTTTTCTCTCTCGATAGTCAATGATAGCTCAAGTCTTTAATCGTGTCGACGACGTTCGAGATTTATGTGAAAAACGTTGCGAACAACTTCGCCGTTTAGCATTACCAGTCAATCGGCCGATTCAACGTGTTCATCCATTGCATTCATTTCAACAGAATGAATCTCTCAATTTAATTGGTACAACAACATCGATTTTACATCAACAAATGAATGAACATTGTTGTTCACTAATTGACCTTGATTCAAATCTTTCATCTTCATCGTCGTCATCGAATAATAACATAATGATCACTGAATTCAATCAAAATCAAGACGCTAAAATTGACAAAAAACAGAGGTAAAAAAGAAAGAATCTCATATCGATTTCTTTTTTCTTTTTTTTTTATAGACATGTCGTTGCCGAGCTCTTGGCAACAGAACAAGTTTATGTCGATGAATTACGTGTTATAATCGAAGTAAATATTTGTTCGAATTGATTGATTAGGAAAAAAGAAAGAATTGATTTATTATTTCTTCAGGGTTATATGATTAAATTTGATGAACCCGAACGATATCGTTATTTACCTCCGATTATTCTCCAAAATAAATCCGTTCTTTTTTCGAATCTTCCGGATATTTATACATTTCATGCAACGTAAAGCAAAACAAAGAAAATGAATGACAGTTTTGAAGATTATTTTTTGCAGATCCTTCCTTCGTGATCTCGAGAAAGTATCCGATGATCCTTCATTGATCAATACTTGTTCAATTGGCAGTGCGATTGCTGATTGTTTTATAAAACGAGTAGATAAATCAACGATAAAATCGAAAATTCTATTTGTTTTTTTTTTGTATTAAGAAATCAAATTTCAAATTGTATGAACAATACGTCGTTAATAAATCTCAATCAGAACGTGTTTGGGAGCAATATTGTTCTGGTCATGCATTCTTTACTGTAGAATTCTTCTTTTTTTTAAATCTTCTCCAGCATTTCTCATCTTTTATTTTCTTCAGAAAATCCAACAATCCCTTGGTCATCGTCTTCCACTTGATTCCTACTTACTCAAACCAATCCAACGAATCACACAATATCAACTATTACTCAAAGTAGATCAACAAATCTCGAATATACATATATTCATATTAAATATCTTCTTTTTCAAAACAACAAAAAAGGAAATGATCAAATACACTCGAGATGAACAAGAACGTTCACATTTACAAGAAGCGCTTCGTGTCATGTTGAATATACTCTCAAGTCTCAATGACGTCATGCATTCAACACAGATCATCGGCTATTCTGTATGCTGTCTTTTTTTTTCGTGCACAAAACTTATTGAAAAATGACGTCTTTTTTTTGCAGGAAAATTTGAGTACATTGGGACGAATACGATTTCTTGGTGAAAATT
>ERZ778020.1540-NODE-1540-length-19465-cov-3.782844_pt1 | contig 19465 bp, 25 predicted proteins | sample MGYA00375750_ERZ778020 | MGnify/ENA primary metagenome ERZ778020 (study PRJEB29350, sample SAMN05389818) | bioreactor metagenome | isolation source: Ammonium sulfate bioreactor | place: South Africa: University of Cape Town | collected 2014-03-17 ...
ATGATTCTTAGAATCATGATCTAGAAATTGGAAAAGAAAGAAAAGAAAAGAATTGCCACCGAGAATTTTTTCAATTGTACCTAGGAGAAAAATTAGTTTTTTTTTTTTGTAAATAATACTTCGCTCGTGAACAAATCAAATCACAAAATGTAAAATGCGTGTTTATATTTAACGGAGAGAAAATGTAAAAGAATAAAATTGAACTGAAAGAATTTGCTTTGGAAAAAAAATAATGATAATAAGAGATTTTCACGAAGACGAAAAGAAAGAAAGAAAGAAAGAAAGAAAGAAAAGACACCTATCGAATAAGAGAGATCAAATATAACTACATCAATTGTTTGAAATTAGCATCTTGGTTTATCAATTGTTCTTGTTCAAATTTATCTAAAGCGTTCGTATACGATGTTTCACGTGCTGTTTTTAATCGTTCAAGTTCTTGTAATAATTGTCGATGTTGTATTTCTAATTGTTTTTGTCGATAATTATTTAAAACTTCTAATTCTTCACGTTCTTCGGATATGAAAAGATTTTCTGTTGTTGGATGTTCATCTTTTAATTCAGCAACATGATCAAATATAAGTCCGTCGACACGTAAATCGAGCAAACATTTCGAGATTTCTTTATCACTGGCTTCATCGCCCCAAATAAACAATAATTTTCCGTTGTTTTTCACATGTTGAACAAATTCTTTGTTCGAAAGAATATCGAGAACAGGCGCAGCTAGACCTGATAAATGCTCAGCAACAATAAAACATAGACCGATATTAATCGACCATGTTCGAACATCGAGAAATTGTAGCCAATCACCTTTTTCACCTTGTGTAAGAAATAGAACGGGAAAAACCGTTTGTTTCAAACGTAACATCGATGCACAATCGGGATCGAATGTCGACAAGACAATGACACGTTTACCGGCAAAGGTTATTAAACATCGAAGTATACAATCGATATATTCATTTCGTTCGAAGAAATGATTCTGTTCGGAGCCACCTTGTCGATATTCCATAGCGTATTTGATTTCAACATTGAAACCAAGATGTGGATCGAGTTTTTCGAAAAGTTCTTGTAGAGTTGGAAAGAGCGAACGAAATTTCTTCTCGTCTTGTTCTTGATTAACATGTTGAGTATCAACAGGTGCAAGCGTCGGTGTTGTTGTTAACGGATTTGCATTTGTTTGTTCATCATCGTCGTTTTCTTCATCGGCTTTGATGACATCAGTTTGACTTGCGTGGTAGATTTTAAGTGATTGCAATTGCGGTAGGGTTAGATCTTTAACAGGTACAACAAACAGTTCGGCTTGTTGACCTTTGCGTTTCAGTGTTATCGCCACTTGAAAATCATGATAAACAACAGGTATTTTATCTTTAGATAGTTGGACATCGAACTCAACGAAATCGAAACCAAGTTGAAAAGCGCCTTTGAACGAAGCGAGAGTATTTTCACTGACGAATTTGGTTTGAACAGGCCGAGATGATGCTGATGATGATGATGATGATGAACTTGCTGAATGAGATGAGTCCGATGAACGAGATTTATTCGAATCTGTTGATGATTGTTTGCATGGAATGTGTTCAGTATTAGTTTTGCCTAAACCACGATGACCTACATTGACAGGTCGTCGACCTTGCCGCCAATATTTCGATGATGAAACCATGAATTTCTGTTGAATACCTTCCAATGGTGTGACTAATAAAACATCGATTTTGATTTGACCGATACTAAATTGTTGAAAAACAAAAATTTTAGAAAAAAACAAACTTCTGTTTTTTCAGTCAACTAACGGATTATGTTTCAAGCCAATGATTGGTATAATACGATTCAAATGTTTATTATCTGCTAATTCAAGATTCGAATGAACTGGTAAAACATAAGCGAAACCGACATGTTTCTTCATAGCTGTGCCTTCTTCGACAGCATAGAAATCGATATGATAGGCGATATTTTCCGGTTCGAATGTTTGAATTTTCACGCACATATAATCGTCTTTTTCAATGACTGCACCATAATCACTTTGAATATCTGCTGTACAACCGGACAAACGTAAAAGAGCCGATTGAATAAATACTTTCGATGTCGATGGAAACACTTGACTAGAAGATTCGTTGGTCATTTCTTCGTTTTCTTGTTGATAATTTAAATCTAAATCAAAATAAATTCTTTTTCGAAACAAAATTCGATGTTTAATTACCAATTGGAGAGACTTTTAGTGATATTTTACTGTTTCGATATTTCGACGACCAGATTTGCAAGGCATTTGAATGAAATCGAAGTTGAATTTCCGTCTGACCCGTTAACCAACCGATGTCAGTTCGACATTCGCCTTTATAACAACCAAATATTGCTGGAAATTCGGCCGATTGTTCAGTATCAACATTTGTATCTGTTATCGATCCTGTACTACCTTCGACAGGTTGACTAGACAAATGCTGAAGATTTAACTGACGTGCTTGTTTAAATGTTTCCCCTATAGAAAATGATTCCTTTCTTTTTTAAATCCAAGAAAATAAAGAAAAAAAAATGAATCAGTCGTACATTTTTTGACAATTAAATCTAAATCATCGTCGACACGAACGATTTGGGCGATTAAATATCGAAAGAAAATCTTCTGCGATTCATAGATTTTAATATTTGTCGACCAAATTTCTCCTTCATCAGTTTTATCCGTTCGATTTAAAGGTACACATCGACGAGGTAACCATTCGCCTAATTGTTCACATGAACCAGTTATTAAAACGCTATCACAGGCAGTTAACTTTTCTTTAACAAGTACACGAAATTCGACATCATAAACAACTCGACGTATCATTGTGTCGTTTTGTTTTTTTGCTTAAAACTTTTAAAAAAGGTCCATGTAGAACAACAAGTGAAACTAAAATGTTCTATATACGTTAATATATGAAGACATTTGTTGTTAGATAATAAAACGAGGGTGTCCGAAAGAAAGAAAGAAAGAAAAATTCATCGTACACACATTCGGTTGTGAAAGCAGCAAGAGAATAAAAAAAAATCAGAAATATAAGAACTGTCTGCTTCAGAAGGATGTTTCTCATGCGAATAAATAAGTATAAAAAGAGAAAAAAAAACACACAGTTGTTTGTTTTTCCAGTGAGCAAATGCTGTAACAGCGTGATCAACTCGTGATATCTCAATGGAAATTTCGATGAATAGACTCGAGATATAACGACACCCTCAACATCATCACACGATGCTATGCTGCTACGACTGCTGCTTGTTGTTTATTATTATTATTCTCCCGTTCTATCACAAGTCTCTATGCTTAAACTCTAGATGTCACAGCTAAACAGTCGGAAGAAAAGACAACTATAGCAAATCGTTGTTTTTCTGCTCTTTCAATCGCTCAAATCTTTCTAAATGTCGCAAATACAAAACGCTCGAATACCTTTACGATTACGATCAATAATATTATGGACGATATATGATTCGTATTCGACTTTTTTTGCTATTGCTGTACGTGAGCTTCTTCACGTACTTTTTTTTCTTATTATGCACTTTTGTTTTTTTTCATCCTACGCATGTCAAGTTTTTGAAAGTATTTGAATTATGCACGGAATCGATGTTTACATAAGAGAAAAAAAACAAATTTGTATTCATTCTGCGTTCATGATTATCTTTAAATCGAACATTTTCTCAGTTGCGCGTTGACCTTCATTTCAATGTTTTCTGAATACAAATCACAGACACACTAGGCTATTTATCGTTTGTTAAGAAATCAGTATCATAATCCTTGCATATAAAATATGTATTGTATTCATCGCAACAAGAAAAAAAAAGAAAGTAGGGAGACGAGTACATGATTAGAGAGAACAAAAAAAAGAAAGAATATGAAGAAGCAGAAAACAGAACAATAACATTTTTAAAGAAAAACCTTGGCAAAGAAATAAGATAACTTTCATGTATCTGAAAGACATTCGATGTTTTCTTTTATTGAATGACAAGTAAGTTGAATAAGCATTTCGAATAAATGATCACAATAGAAACAAATGATAAACTGATTTAATAAACAATTCATTCAAATTATCTACACATATTAGAAAGCGTGAAATAGAAGTCATTAAGCAATAAGCAAACAAAAAAGATAGTATAGAGAGAGAGAGAGGAAAGAAATCAAACATTATTTACAGAATATTATGATGACAAAATTTTTATTATTATTTTTTTTTGAGAAATTTATTATTAAGATGCTTAATAAATGAAAAATCGTCGATTGAATATTTTCTTTAAACATAATTTCGATCTTTAAGTATGGTTGTAGTAAGTAAACGAGGTGTAAAATTATCTTCGACAGGATATTGAGCATTTTCACGATCTAATATTCGTCTTCGAAGTTCACTTACTTTCGATCGACCTAGGAGACAAAACAAAATAAACCAATCAATACATTCGAAAGCACATCAAAATCAATCAAGCAGTTAATGTTGGTGTTTAGAAGAAATCTTGCTGAAAATTAAATCAAAGCCCATCATTTCAATAACTTACCGATTCGATTAAGACACGACTATGTCGCGGCTAACTGATGCTGAAGGAAATAGATAGAAAAATTAGTTTTCATATAAGCAATAAAAAGAAATTCTTCGAGTCAAAATACCGAAAGCAACAAGAGACCTTATCCCCGTTAGGATTATTTAGAAACAAATGATATCAATAAGCATCAGTAAGCAGGAGAACCTGAGATACCGAAATGATGTTATCAAAGCATTGGAAATAGATGTGATTTTGTTATTTGTTGTAGTACCAGTTCGAATGGAGTGTTACGCATTGGCTTTGGCGGTGCCAATCGATGAGCGCCCACTTGACGTGTATTGAATTCGCGTAATATTTCACCGAATTTTTCATTTTCTGAATGTGTAGGGATAGTTGAAGGAAAAGTATGCGGAAGGAGAAAAACGTCAACGAAAAAAAACAAAACCCAGCCTAACACAGCGAGGGAACGTACCTGGTGCTGGTCGACGAACTCGTCTCGGTTGTGCACCACCCATATTAGCATCTCGAAGAACAGACATAAGATTCGATACGACATCGGTATCTTCATCACCTATGTTGACGAATAATGAAGAGATTTTTGTAGTAAAGATTCTTTCGATAGAGAAAAAAAAAGCGATTTTACTTGGTTTAAAGAATGGTTTCGCTTCAGGTTGTTTAGGTTCAGCACGTTGTTTCTTTTTAATATCATCGACAAGTTGTTTCGATAATTGAGTACGTTTATTTTTCTCTTCTTGTTCACGCCATAGACGATTTTCTTGTAAACAAGTTGAGAATAACGTACAAAACGATTTCAATTCAGCAAAGAATTCATTCAATGGACATTTTTTCATGTCCATCGACACATAATCACAGAGATCTTGGAATGCATTCGTCATTTTCGTATTCATTGAATCAAGTCGTTCGATATCATCTCGAGCTATTTTTACAAAACCTCCCATAACTTCAGCGAATCGATCTTCATTCGAACCATCAGTTGCTGCATTCTTCGCATTATCTAAATCGACTTGTGCACTATTAACACGTGTTTTTATTTCGTTAATTGATCGTTGTAATTCGTTAATATCGATTTTCGATGCTACTTCTGAAACACCTTGAAATTCATCAGAGAATTGTAATAAATCCGGATGATCCTTTTCGATTTCTTGAAGAATAAAATGTAATAATGTTCGTTTACCATCATTCGCTTTTGTCGAATGTAATTTAGGAAGCGAACTGATGTCGAAACCGTAGATTGGCTCATGGGTTTTCGTACTTGAACTCATGAAATTGCAGATAGTTAAAACAAGTTCGAATAATTTAGGAAAGCGTTTCGAACGACGCACTGTTTCGCACGCTTGTCGACCGGCGACTAACGCTTTTTCTGCACTTTCAAGTTGTTCTTTGTATTGACTTTTAAATAAGAGTAATGAGATACGTTGATGAATACGTTTGATATCGCTGATAGCACAGAAATATTGTTCCGAATCAGGAAGAGTATCGAATTCATTCTTCAAATCTGCAAGTTTCTTCAAGTCTTCTGGTGTTGGCAATGATTTATTCAATTGACCGAGTAAATCATTGGTTAGACGTTCGCTATCACAAGCAAGAAGCCATTGACGAAATTGTTGAGGATTCGATTTCAATTGGCTGAACATGATAGCTGAAAATAATCGAAACGAAGAATTTTATAAAGAGAGAATCGATGAAAGAAAATGAACGAACGAACCAAAATTTTGACCGGCACGTGGATCGAGAACACGAAATACTGGGGTGGGTTTGTTGCCAATACTTGGTGCTGCAGATGAAGATTCGGTGTCATTGTTGCCACCTGTATTTTTAGCTGAGAAAAATAAATTGATTTAGTCATTGAAGTGTAGAGAATAGATGGATACATACATGGAGCGGCTTTTGTGGCAAAGTTTTCTTTGAGAGTAGCAAAAAGTGCTTTGTTTTGGCAATTTTTTTCATCGAGACTAACCCAAATCGAATCTTTTTTGATATTATGCGGCGTGATCTTGCTCAAATTAACTTTTTTCACTGGTTCACCGACGACATACTTTTGTTTGACTGGCAAATAATCCGGTAAAGGCGGTGGACCTCAAAGAAATCAATGGAAAACAAAAATAAAGATCTCTGAAACGATAGTTCCTATCTACCAAGTTGAAATGCTGGAGCACCGAAACCTGGTGGTAGTCCTCCTGGTGGTGGAGGTGGAGCTCCGAAACCTGGTGGTAGTCCTCCTGGTGGTGGAGGTGGAGCTCCGAAACCTGGTGGTAGTCCTCCTGGTGGTGGTGGAGGAGGCGGTGGCGCACCTCCGCTACCATTCATATCTGGAAATGGTGGAGGTGGAGGTGGAGGCGGTCCCAAACCTGCAAAGACGACTCATGTTAGTTTTCATCTCAACAACAGAAAAGACAAGCACACACACAAAAAACAATCACGATAAGCAAGAGCATGAGAAGAGCAATTAGATCACACGATAGTATCTGACCTGGCATAGGAGGAGGTGGTGGAGGAGGTATATTTCCTGTAGATCCATCTGCATATGACACACGTTTCGTTGACAATAGACAACATAATTCGAGAATGTATTTCAAAAATTACCTGGTGGTGGTGGTGGCGGCATTAAATTGTCGAAGGACGGTGGTGGTGGTACGAATCCACCCATTGATGGTGGAAGAGGTGGAGGTGGTGGTGGAGGCATTGAACCTCCCATTGAAGGCGGAAGTGGTGGAGGAGGAGGTGGTGGTGGAACATTTCCAGATGGTGGTTGCGGTGATGCAGGTATTGTAATTTCTCCGAAGATTTCAGAATATTGTCTTTTAAATCCAGTTGCAGTCTCTGCATCGACCTTTTTTTTAAAGTAAAAAATACAGTTCATATCTTTAATTCTCTCGTTCTACTTTTGTAATAATTGTTTCTAATGCTCGCGTTAATTTATCTCTCGTTTGTTCTAAATGTTCAAGACGTCCTTTCAATAAATTAACTTGAATTTCATTTTCAGTTGCTTGTAAATGATTTGTTGTGTTTCCAACTATCTGTGGAATATCATTCGTCGAAGCACTACGTAGTGCAGCCAGTTGATCATGTAAATTTAAACCCGTATCACCATTCGTTTCACTATCCATTGAATAAGTATCAAAATCAGGATCAGTTGCTGTCTTAGCAAAAACAATACGTGTAACACATTCATCAATCAAACGAAGATACGAATGACGAATAGGTTCATCATCACGAATGCATAAAATTCGATTGACTATACTTGATAGTACACCTTCGGATGGTCTTCCTTTAACTAAAGTATATAAATGTTCAAAACAAGCTCGTATATCACCCCATGTTTCGGTAATAGAATCGAGTTTGATATTCATTGCTTGGTAATCTCGATCGATACTTCGAAGAAATAGATCGATTTGTGTGGATAAATTATCTTTTAATTTAATTTCTTCACATTCATTTACTCGATTTTGTAAATCCTTAGAAAAGAACAACAATCGATTTTCAATTCGTCTAATGTCTGTTTCGTTTTGTTACTTCGAAATGTGTTTTAAAACCTGAACGAAATAATTCACTACGTAAATGATAACGTTGTTCAGTTGATAATGTGACAAATATTGCATTGATACACATTAGAAAACTACTCTAAAAAAAAACATCAACCAAAAACAATCGAATTCATTTTCTGTTGCTACAAAAAATAAATCTCTTACAGCGACTTCAATCGGTCCGCTAAGTTCGTGTATAAAACAATCAAAACGTTCACGTCCTGGGCACCATTTCTTCGTTGATTGATCCATTAATTCGATAATATTTTGCCCATTCGATGGACTACAAACATAAGCATAGTCTCTCAACAACCAAAACATATTTTTATGTCATTTACTTGTTTTCATTCGGCATAGCCAAAGCAAACAAAAGAATAGCACATGAACTTTTAATTTTCATCGAACGTTCATCAGAATCAAACGAAATAATATTCAAAACTTCGATTGTTATCGACGCAATATCTTTTGCTAATGCTTCTTTCATTGAATTGAAATTCCAACCAATGTTCATATAATTTCGAAATGCTTCGATACCCGCTCCGAGTATTTCATTCAAAGTATCTTGTTTTTCACGTCGATCATTACCATCTCGATTATATTTCCTAAACAGAACGTTCAATCATCGAAAAACATCGATTATTTTCGTTATTCTACTCTCGTGTTATTTGTATTCTTGTAATACAAGCTTTCATTCCATTGATCATCGCATTAGGTCCATTCGAATTCTCACCAAACACTTTATTCCATTTTAATCCATAGGTTTTCAATGAAATAGCGACACGATCGAAGATTTTTTTACTACCCACTACTGCGATATTATCGACAGTTAGATGATTTAAAGCTTGAATTTGATATTCAGGTGATTTTTCACCGATCCATTGCTCCTAAACAAAAAAAAAACAAGCGTAATTCGATGAGAAAAATCGAAGTTAATCTATCGTACAGCTTCACGTTTGTAATATGAATCAAGTAAACCTCGCATATGTACGACAGTTATCTTTTCGAACATTTGCTTTTTTGTAGCATCACCTTCGATTAAATCTCCCTGTAAACGAAAAAAAATGATTTCATTGTTTTATTGAGAAGCAATTAACTAACCGAAATTAATTTGAATCGTTCACGAACTTCATCATCGGATAATTTTGAAACATCGATAGTATTCGCTGATGCAACATGTGTTAGTTCAGATTCATTTAAATCGTTCTTTTTTCCACTATGTTTTTCTTCGTGCGGATGGAATGGATTTTGTTTATGCGACGACTTATTTCCAGATCTTATCGTGCCCTAAATAAAACAATTTCTCAAGATAATAAAATATCAAATCTTCGTCTGCTACGATCATCCGTCTTATTGTGCCCTAAAAATGAAATTTCAAGTCGAATCGAAAGATTTTCTTTTCCTTCAAGAGACTTACCGTGCCATGATTCTTGTCTTTCTTCGAAGGTGGTTGATCACTCATTATTATATTAATCTAAAAATTCTATCTATATTAAAAATAAATAAATAAATATAATCATTTCAGTGTAATTGTCAATTAGATATTTGAAAGAAAATATCGAATGAGTAACACACACATCGTCACCTACTCAATTTTTCTTAGTCATATACATCAGAACTAATTGAAATGTAATCAATATGACGGAAGTTATTTTTGATGTTTCTACAACGCAGCAAAAATGTCGAAAGAATAAATGATGTGTAGGAGTTTTCAACAAAGAATGTTAACATCAGTTAATAATCAACATATTTCATCGTTTTGTTTCTGCTAACTGAAAGTCATTGTTAGTCAACGTAAGTTTTCTTTTTAAAGTGTTAAAACGCTTATCTATTTAAGTATTTATCGACATTAAATAAGAGTAAACCGAAGAACAGAAGACAAAAAAAACGAAACACCTCTTCTGCTTGTCGTGTTTTTCTCTCTTCTCTTTCAATTCACCATGAAGGCTGATTCAAACAAAAGCAGAAGTGATTCATTATTGCTCACAATTTTCGTCCAGAACGAAAAGATTTTATTCTTCGAACTAGATGTCGTTAGAACACTACAATCAAAGCAAACAAATGAAATTAAAATGTCAGGGTTAATCGTTTCCACGCGATGTTATTCACACAGATATCGACAAGAACAACATTCGAATCATTTTCTTGAGAAAGTATTAACGTACGTTTGTCAGTTAAATATTCTCCTTGATTAATCTAAACGAAAAACAAAATAACAAACAAGTGATCTTGGAAAATTTTTACATTAGAAAATTGAATTTGATTCGAATCAAGAAAAATACGATCGTTTAATTTCGGAAAACGATATTCTAAATTGAGAATATGAGAAACTTTCGATGTGACACAGAGATGTATATGTAGAATATTAAGAATCTTTTCTAAATGCCAATAAGATGTAAATGGTGATTGTACGAGAATATTTGCATGTTTTTCGATATTTTCATTCGAAAAATAACTCGTATCAATTGATACTTGAAGTTGTTTGTTCTATTTAAGCAGAGAGAGAGAAAAACTGAATAACTTTCAAAAATTAATCATCTACTGAATTGATGGTTGTGTATTTAATAGATGTTGGTAGATGATTTCGAATATTAACAAGTAAATCTTCGATTTTTATTGGAAATTCATCAAGTTGAATTTTTTCTTGTTTGATAATAACCGTCGATGATTCAGAGGATTTCACAACGTTATCTTGAATTAGAATATCTTCGGTGAGATAATTTGTTATTTTACAAAACATTAAATACGCTAAATCACTAGAAAAAGACACAATCGATTGATTGATTAAGTTTTCGATTCGACTTTACTCTTCATCATTTTGAACTTCTTCGATTTGTACGGTTAGCGGTACGAGATAGTTTAAGCGAAGTTCAGTTGTATTTTGTCGATAATGACCTTGTTCGCTATCGAATTCATTCGAATAATTTAAACGTATTTCGACATTTAAATGTTCGACATTGCCGAGAAAACGATATTGTCGAGCGAGATAACGATCATAGATTTCGCTTAGATCTACTTGAACTTCACTCTTTTGATCAGGTGAAAGTGGAATCGTCAATGCAAGGATTTTAACATAATCTAAAACAATTGTGATTTTTCGATGCATGTCGAATGGAAAAGTTAGATTGATACCTGATAGATCGATTCCCGAGACGAGCGTTTGTACAGTTAAACTATTGATATCACAATTAGTTGATGTATTTTTCACTCCAATTGTTACAATTATTCTGAATAAGAATTTTAAGGAATTCAATTAGAAATTTTTCATAGATTTACTCGTCTCCTCGATGGATTTGTGCATGATATTTCGTTGATGTACTACTCAATTCAATAGTTTGATTATTAATTAAAATATATTCGTCATCGAGAATAGGCAATTCATTGACAACCTCAACAAAACATGAACATTGTCGAATTGCTGGAAAGTCTGCAAATAAAAATTCTTGATTTGTCGACCAAATATGATATTTCAATCCTAAATAATCCATTCAATAATAAATTTCTGAAGATTTTCATCTCTTAACCTTGTATTTGAAGTAATCCGCTCTCTCTCGGTATACAATCAATGATCAATCGTTTCGTTTTTCTTGCTAAGATTTTATATTTCACATCTAATTTTGTTTCTAATTGTTTATCAGTTATCAATTCTAGTCGACTGATAACCATTGTTGATGGAAGATAATTATCAACTTCAAGTGTGATTTGTGCTGGTTGATTTTTCACCCAGAAACCGTCTAAATAATAAATTCATTTACAAAACAAAAACTCGACAATCAGAGTTTCTATGAAATACCAGCATGTCGTTGGAGAGATTGATGTTTTGATAATGATTTCGATTTATCCTCTGGTCTATAAATGAATAGACCACCTTTAGGCTCAGCTTTGTATGCTTTTAAACGATTTGATAGAGGTAATATATCCAGAGTTCTATGAAATGTTTTTTTTTTTTATAATTTTTTGTTGTTAATTGAGAAACAAAAGTACTTTAATCGTGGAATGCTGCAGTACGAACAGACAATTGATTGATCACTTGCATTTAGAAATGTTAACAAAGCTTCTAATTCAGCGTCAGTCATATATTCAATTAATGTTTCAATTGCAAAATGTACGTCTCTATATAAAACAAGAGAAAAAAAACATTTCGGTTTTCAAGTAAAAAGAACATCAAACTCAATAATCGTAGTAAAATCATCATTTCGAAGACTGATTTGTATTGATTCGTTAAGAATTGTTTTTTGAATCAACGGAAAAATAACTTGATTATCTGTTGTATATCAAATGTTTTTCATGTGAGATTATACAAATGAAATTTACCTTCGATCCCATAGGCTTTTCGAGCTCGTTTAATTAATTGATGAAAAAAACTAATTTCATCGTTATAACCATTTTGTTCAGTGATTAAACATAATCCTGAAAAAGCTGCAGATCGATAATACAACGCACTTTTACGTTTTAAACCGATAAATGCATAAGTCTCAGCTAAGTATGCATTTAAATAGATCTAAATCAATCGTTTTTTTTTATAATTTTTTTCTTTTTCTTTCTGTTGTTGACTCACGCTATCGATATGTTCTTCTAAGTAAGAGCCCAGTCGATTTATTTGAAGAATATAATAATCGATATCTTCTCGATATTTCTATTAGAAGAACAACAGTATAATCAAGAAGAAAAAAATGATTTAAAATATCTGTACTTTAACATCATTCTGTTCCCATAGTAAACTACACCAACGTAGACAAATATCTAATTCCATGCGTATCGTGTCTTTATTAACAATTCCACGATTCGTTGAACTATAGATTTGTAGAGCTAATTCTAATCGATCTTTTAAATTCAATGGAGTATTCGATCGATTGAAATATTTCTCCACTGGTAATCCTAGAGAAATATTTGTTTAAAAAAAGAAAAAAAAACTCTCAGAAAATTATTTGTTTACTTCGAATTAGAGAATTTTGTCGGAAAAATTGTGTCTGTTTTTGTGCTTGACGTTTTGGCTTTTGTGCCGATGCATAACTTGCAGCTATTCGTCCTTCCAAAGCCGCTAAAAAGACAAAGAAATTCGTGGAAAAAAATGACCAAGAAAGTAGAACTCAACCTGCATGCCAAAGATGATCATTTTGAGATTTAAAAAGATCGGCCACACTTCGATAGTCCGAATACGCTTTCTCAATTGCACCAATTAACAAACAACAATCAGCTTTTCGTTTGATAGTTCGAGTATCGAGAGTTTTTTTTGAAAGTCTAAAAGTTTGTTTTATATTCATCTTTTCGAGCGTTTTCTTTTCGGTTTACCTATTCCTTCCACATTCATTGTTTAGATAAATATTTGCTTTGATATAATGATTGAATAGATTCAACATAATTCTCATGTTAAATTCATTTAAAATTGCTTGTAAATGTTTATCATTGAGAAATAGATGATGAGTTTCAATGAGTGTACAATCTTTTTCACAATCGATCATTAAACGTATGTCAATTAAATGTGAATCATTCGATGATGAAAATTGTTCGAGATTTTTCGAGTCGAATTGATTCGTTTCGAGAACATATTTAGCTAAATTCATTTCCAATCGATTTAAAACTTGTGCTAAATTACTTTCGAATAAATGAAAGATACTATTCGTTGACAATGCTTTGTCTTTTAACATTGACAAACGAGATAGTTTCGGTTGTTCAGTCGATGATCGTAAAATAACACCACCAGAATCATTAAATTCATCAGTTTCTTCATCGTGAGCAGCATGAAATACGCAACTCTCGGATAAAGATATCCGATCGGAATTCGTACTTCCACTACCATCGATTGAGATTGTGTCTTGAAATTTAGCAGATTGCAATTTTTGATTTATCGATGGATACGAATCGACACTAAACAGACTACGAACGATATGAATTTGTGAATAAATATTCGTTTATATTTACTCATCATCGTTTAATCCATTGAGAAGATGTTCATTTTGCAGTGGATCATCTTGGTCACTCAATGATTTATATCGAACAAATAAATGAACGAAAATATTATCTTTTTTTTCATGTCGAATTTTTGTATATTGATCAAGTACTCGTTGCAATTCTTCGCCTGTTTGAACAACAGTAAAAAGAAGAAAAGCAAACGGTCGACGATAGAATTGAATATCGAATAGCGACGATTCAGCTCGTATTAAACTTTCTTTAACATAGCAAAATTTAATTTTAAATTGTTCAAATGAAAACGATTTATGATTAAACATGGTCGTACAAAATCTAAACGTTTCTCATTTTCAATCGATTGATCAATCTCAACGACTTACTGTTGAAACTCGACTGATGATTGTTGAACTTGACTAGGAGATATTTCTTGTAAAACAATTCGTACTTCCCGATAATCATTGAATGATGTATCGAAAAATTGTCGAAACATTCTCGTGATATGATATTCAACACGCACTATGCAAAAGAATTGCGTGTCGCTCAGCTCAAAATTCGAAAGATAACAAACAGTAGATAAGATTTGTTTGAAAAAAGAGCAAATGAGAAACTTATTTTTAATGTCGCTCAATTATTCGAATGTCTTTTCTTTTTTTCTCTTCATCATTTTATTCGACAAAATGCGAATAACAACAAAACAACAAACAAAAAACAAGAAAAAGAAGTTTTTTTCTATTGTCTTAAAGTTTCAATCGTTTGGGATTTGAACCGGCTGATTTCTCTGAACGACGCTGTTTCTTTGTCGGTGCGGCGATCGATGATGATTGTTGAAGTTGTTCGAAGAATTTCGTTGAACTACGAGCCGGTTTACCGTTCGAGTGATTTTTATCAGTCTAAAAATTGGCAAGTTCAACTAACGAAAGAAAATCTTGATCGAATTCTTACCTTTTCAATTCGAACATTCTTCATTTTACCGAGTTTTTTCAAGAGATTTCGTTTTTCTTCTAAACAAAAAACTTTCAATCGAAAAAAAATCGATTATCAATGAAAAATTTTACCTTTAGCTTCGTCTTCGGCGTTGGCTTTCTTGGGTTTATCTGTCGATTTCAATTTCATTTTGTGTTTAAGTACTCGTCTCGCATGTTTCTTATCTGTATCTGTTCGTTCACTTGTGGCTTTCACATCACCTTTTGGTCTCAACTAAAGAAAAATCGACAATTTCCTATTTCGAAACGAATCATTTTCATTGATTACATGAACTTCTTCAGGTGCGAGCAATGTTGAATCATTAACCGTAGTCGGTACAACTTCTTCGACGAGAATAGCTGGAAGATTATTGACAATTGTTACATCTGGTGCAGACTAAAAAACAAGAACAAAACCGATTTGAATGAGAAAAAAAAACATCAATTGATTCGTACTGGTCGAGGTGTGAATCTGAAGTTTGATAGAGCGTCAAGATCAACGAATAGATCTTGCATCATTCGTTGAATAGCTTCATGTCGTTCATCTTTCTTCTCAGTTTTTTCATTCTAAAAATGAATTCGAATAAAATCATGTCGTTTCATTTCATATTCGAAGTACTGTTTGTTTTTTCAAATATTCTTGTTCATAAACTTGTACTAAACTCATTTTACTCTTTTCATGTTCTAATAGAATCTCTTTTTTGTATGCTTGAACTTCGTCACCATTTTGTGTCTTCTTCTTTCGTTCGACATCATCGAAAACTCGATCTCGAATACGTTGTTTGATAAGATCTTCAATGGAATCCGTTGTTTCGTTGGTTATTGCCGGAGCTGAATAAATATTTTAACAAAAAAAAAATCATCAAATGAAAATTCAATTTGAATCTTTGTTTCATACGCAATCGTGTTGTTCGATCGTATTGCAAATATTCTTCGAGTAAACTGTTTTCCGGTCGTTTTTGACCTTCGATTTCTCCGGTTAATTGCCACGGTTTTGGATTTAGCATATCTTTTTCAATGGATTTCATTTGACGTTTTAGCTAAAGAGAAATCAATAGTAAAAATTTCAAAATGAAATTCAATTACAAGAATTTGTTGTTTTTCGAAATCGGATTTTCCTTCCAAATCGATTCCATTATCATCTTCTTCTTCATTTGCTTCCTCGATTTGTTCTTCGTTGAAACGAACTTTTTCTTTTTTTTTGTTTTTCTTCTTTTCTTTATTAGCTGTTGGTGGATCAAAAAATGTATCATAAGTTGTAGCTCCATCGTCTTCTTCAAGTAACAAATCATCATCATCTTCATCTTCGAGATCGTCATCGAAATCATCGAGATCGATTTTATTATTTGAACTAAATACAATTGTACAGAGAATTAATTTTCGTTTTGAAGAGAAAAATAAAAATTTACTTTGACATCTCTTGCATATCTTGTTCATCCAAAAATTTATTCAATGAATGAGAATCGAAAAATCTAAATTGCGATTTTCATCGAAATCAGTTCAATAAATGACAAATCGACTTCTTACGACACTGATTTCTTCTTTTTTGGAGTAATTTTAACTGGTTTTTCTTCTTCTTCTTCGGTCTCATCATCATGAAAACCATTTTTCTCTTCAACTAATTCTGGTTGAGGAGACGGCGCACGAAGTAAATTTCCGAATGTTTTAACTTTAGTTTTATTTTTCGCAATCGTCGCGATAAACGGTTTCAAACGATCATCATTTATTGCTTTTAATTGTTGATAGATTTGTTCCGGTTGAAAACCTTGAACATGAACGGATAATGGTGTTACAGTTGTGAATGATGATGGTAAATATGAACATTTAAGATCGGAAAAATATTTCACATATTTAGCAAATGTTTCTTGACGTTGTTGATCAGTTCTAGAAACGATTCGATTTATTCAATTGAAATTTACAACAACAAACAAATATCTACATTAGAAAATCTTCAATTTTGCTTAGATGCGAGAAAATGAGATCATCATTTCGTTGTTCATTCGAGCTTGTTGCTGGTGGATGAACCATCTAGAAGACGAGAAGAGATCAGCAATCAAATTATTATTAGTAAAAAGATGAAACAATAATATATGTCTGTATGTACGAAACGAAACGAAACGAAGCAACTACAATCGTTGATTGGTTAGGAAAGAAATTCATTTATCATTTCGATCGAAAGAGGACGCCATCTTGAGGATTCGAGATACATTTTCATGTTAATTCTTTATTTCGAGAAGAAGTTAAAATTAGTTGAAAAAAAAACTGACAAAAAAAAGGAAAATAAATAAATAAACTTGAGTGAACGAGATGAAAACACTCTAATGACAATCGAAAACATTCTTTGGATAGTCACACAATTGAGTTTGTAGATTGAATAATGTCATTTCGGGACATTCAGTTTTCGATTTCTGTTGACAATCAATAAACCGTTGACAATTGCCCGGATAACGAATACGTGGCGGATTGGGAATTTTTGTTGGACATGGATCAACTAGAATTTCATTTCACTAAAATTCTTTCAAATCTACAAAAAAACACTCTTTACCACATATTCGATTTTCATCAGGTATGAACTGATTCGAACATTCGCATGCACCATCTCGACATTCAGCATTGTCGACACACTCAGCTGTTGCTCGATCACAAACCGCACCTGGATAACCTCGACATTTTTGCATCGATGAAAAATATTCGTAATGAATTTCACACGAACAAAACGATGGCAATGCAGTCTTATTGCATATCATATTAGCTCGACAATCTAAACTGGTCTCGCATATTGATTGATAATCACCACCTATTTAAAACAAAAAAAAAACGAAGGTCAAGCGCTGATAAACGGATTTAACACAACTTACGACATCGTCGACGTTCGTCATCATAATGATATTGATTTTGACATTGACATCGTCGTGTTCCATCATTCATTCCTGAGCATATCATGTATCGTTGACAATCGGAATCCTTCGTACACAGAGCATTGAAATCGCCGACTAATTTCGAAAATTGTTTATATTTGAATATCGAGAAAAGAATTTTGACATACCGCATTGATCTTTGACAAAATCGTATTTCAATGGACATCGACACATGCCGGGCGATGATGAACTTTTCTTATGACAAATAAATGGACGTTCACAACCATTGTCATTATCGCATGATTCTCCGTATCTTGCCACTAGACAAATTCAAGTAGAAAAGGAAAAACATAGAAATCAATTTTGTTAGTATATTAATTTAATAAAATATTTGTAAAAATAAACATGAGAACAAAAAATTTCAACTCAAAAAGCAGAAAAGAAGTGTGCGCACTGATGAATATTATTATTATTTGTTTGTTGTTGTTGTTGTATCGATTAGAATAAAAAAATAAATGTAAGTACATGTACAGTGAAAGTTAGTTCTTAGATCCGTATGGCTCATTTACGTTGTTTTTCGATGATTGTTGTCGATGTTGAGATATGTTGTTCGTTAACTTGAAAAACTAGAGATTTTCGAGTGAAGAAAAGCGAAGCAATAGAGCAATGTGTGAAAATAGAGTATTGATGCATTCCATTGTTTTTAAAAGAAAATTGTTCAACAACTCAATAACTATGTTTTACCTCCGTCAGTCGAACCAGCAGTGTTAGTTGAATTTATATCTCGATAGATAATTGGAGCACGTCCTAAGAACGAGGACTCAGTTATTTCGAGAAATAAGCTGTTAGTTGAATTGAGAAATTCTCTCTCTCAAAAAGAAAAATATTGAAAACATACCTTGAAATGCATACGAAAGAATGAATATGCCAATGAGTAGACCGCACATAATAATCGAAAAGAGAATTAATAAACATGTAAGTAATCGACGTTCTTTCGATAATCGATTGAAACGAATCCGTAGTCTGCAAAGATCGGATTTTTTTTCAAGTAAGGCGGGTGTTGATGAAGATGATGATGAAAGGGATAGTGCATGGTCAGTCATTTATACTGGCTTCATGACAAAAGAACACAAGTACAAGCTTTTTTTTTTTATTAAAGTCTATCACTTGAATATATACTGTTCAATCGTCTGTTCTCTCACTCTGTTATATATATATATATAGGTAATGTTTGTGTATGCTCGGATACCTTGACAACACTTTCGTTTCTCTGTCTCTCTTCTTTTTTTGCTCTCTTCGTTCGAAGTCGATCGTTCATCTCAATGAGACAACAGAAAAAAAGAAAAAAAGAATGAAAAGAATTGCAACATGTACTGACGAATAGAATATCGATAAAAGATGATGATGATTTACCGTTGAAGTTGTTCATTAGTTGAAAGATTCGAATCTGCTGATGACAGAATAGTTAATCGCGATCCCATTTGTTCGTTATGATTTCTTGGAACAACACGATTACCTGCATTCGATGAGCTAACAAATTGAGTTTGTCTTTTCTTTTGCTGTTTAGTCTTCTTATCAATTGACATTGACGCAGATTGTGACTGTTCAGAATGATGAGTGGTCGTCTTATGATTAACATCCCTGAGCTTTTGCTCTTCTCGTTTTTCGCTGACGACATTTACAGATTTGAAATTGACATCGGTTTCGATTG
>ERZ778020.1542-NODE-1542-length-19411-cov-5.010488_pt1 | contig 19411 bp, 29 predicted proteins | sample MGYA00375750_ERZ778020 | MGnify/ENA primary metagenome ERZ778020 (study PRJEB29350, sample SAMN05389818) | bioreactor metagenome | isolation source: Ammonium sulfate bioreactor | place: South Africa: University of Cape Town | collected 2014-03-17 ...
GATGCCGATGGCGGCACCGGCCATCCAAGACGTATGCCATCCGAGCCGAGAGCTGAAGCCGAATATCCAGGGCGATAGAAACAGAAACCCGCCCAGGGCGAGATTGGCGACGTCTATAATAGCTTCGGTTTTCCAGCTTTGCTTGAGCATAGCGACCTCGCTTTGTGAAGGCCACACGATGTAGTTACAATGACACTATAGCCCCTTTAACCTGGAATTTTCCAAGGATTTTCGGACCGGTCACGTTGGGCAGCGGGCGTCGCTGTTCGATGCGATCGTCGCCAGGGCCGGCCCCGCCCCGAAATCGCGGCGGCCAGACAGCCGTGGCCAGCAGAAATCCCGCTCTCGCCTTCATCTCGTGTAACCGGGCGGTCGCTTGACCCGAACTTATTTGAGAAGCGCATGCAAAGCGCAATGGAAAAGCGCAAGGACCGCAACTGCCCTAACCCACGAGGGATGGCGATACCCGAGGAGCTGCGGTCGATTCATTGGTGCGCGCCGCACGCTTCTGTTTCACCGGCCGCCGGCAAACTATCTGCAGCGCGAGAACGAGAAAATCGCGATCGCGCTCTAGCACAAAGGGGCCAACCGACGGCGGTCAAGCTGTCGACTGCAAACACTACGGGAGGTCGCATCGCCGGGGAAAATCCGCGACGGCGTGCGAATCATTGAGTATCGACGACGGAGGCAGATGGATGCATGCAAACATATTCTGGGGAGGCATAGCGATCTCGATCGTCGTCGTGTCATGGTTTTTCTATCGTCTTGTCGTGCCGAGCAACTGGCGTGAATGGAGCCGGGCGGGACTCGTGCAAGCATTCATCATTGCGTTTTATGCCGAGATGTATGGATTTCCCGTTACGATCTATCTACTGACGCGGATTTTCGGTCTGGACGTCGCCGGCAACTTTTGGGACGAGAATCTCTGGGTTTATCTAACCGGCGACTGGTGGGTGATGCCGGTTTCGATGGCGATTGGCTACACGGTTGTATTTTCGGGGATCACGCTGCTGATCGCAGGTTGGCGTGAGGTTTATCGAGCGACTGCAAAAAGACGGCTCGCCTCCGAGGGGCCTTACGGCTTTTGTGCGCCATCCGCAATATAGCGGCATTTTCCTCGCCCTTTTTGGTGAAGGCGTCGTGCATTGGCCGACAATATTTTCACTTGCGGCCTTTCCTATCATCGTCATCGCCTACCAGCGTCTGGCTCGAAAGGAGGAGAGGCAGATGCTCATACGGTTCGGCGATGAATATCAGAACTATCAAAAGCGCGTACCGATGTTCTTGCCGGATCGTTGCTGTTGGCGTGCAGCTCTTGGTGACCGGCCGTCTCGAGAGAAGCAATAGCAGGAGCGACGACAAAAAGAAATTTTAGCAGTGTATTTGGACATGCGATAGAGCGTCGCGCGCAAAATTGCGAAAGCTCTTTGCGGAATGGAGCAAGGGGACCGGAGGTCAAGGAAAGCGAAAGGGACTGGTCAATGACCGCCGCGGGCTCGTCGATGAGCATTCGATTACCTTGATCGACGCCGCCGCAGTAGAAAACTCAACGAAATAGCTAGCCCAGAACGAGCGTCCGCGCTTCCTGATGTCGCCGTTTTCTACCGTTCGTGAGAGAAGCCGATTCGGCCCAACCAAGTCGGACGGTTGGTCGATGTTTCAGTATCATCGCTGTTGGCAGCATTACTCGCATCTTTTCCAGTGCGTCCCGCTAGGAAAAGCGGTCGTGGTATATCCAATGTTTTGGACCAAGACACAAAGTACGCAACTGCAGTCATCAGCGAAAGCCCAGCTACGCTGACGAGGATTTCTGTCCACACTGTGCGTGAGCCGGTCTCCAATATGAAATGGGCCAAAAATGATAGAAGAACTCCCGAACAAAAGACGTTTAATGATTGCTCACCGCATTTGATTAGAGGCTGAAGAATGCGAGATTTCAAACCGCGCCAGTTCCTCGGCAGAAATCTTGTGACAAAGAGTGCAAAGAATACGAAGTGGACCACGCGGTAAGGGGCGAGATTGGTCTTGTCGTTAGGATTGAATGCGTCAAAAAGCCATTTTGGGAGTTCGTTTGCCAGATATGGGATATGAACTGTCATCGTCATCACAAGCGAAAACAGCAGATAGGCGGCTCCAACGTAACGAAGGGCTCGCGAATTGGTGAGGGGACGCAATCGGATTGCAGCTACGGTATACCACGCACCAAGGACAAACAGTAGTTGCCATGCAAAAGGATTAAAATACCACGCCCCCCGGGGGTAGGAGGATAAATTCCAGCCGAGATCTCGTGCAACGAAGTATATGCACAATGATCCTAGCATCGTAGCGTTGGGCAATCGCAACATAAGCCATAGAATTGGCGGCATACCTGCCAAAAGCACGATGTAAAGGGGGAGCACATCCATGTTGAGGGGTTTGAAACGGAGGAGCAAGCCCTGGGTAAGGACATCGAACGGGTTGTGCAGCAACCCGGCTATATTGAATTCATTTATGAGCTCGGGATTAGCGTAGCTTTGTGCGACATGGCCGATCACGGCTACATACAACACAAACAAGAAAATGTGTGCAACGTAGAGCCGCCAGACGCGCCTCATCAACCAAGACGTTCCCGCAACAAAACCGCGCTGAATCATGATGTTCGCGCAGACCAGAGATGTCATATAGCCTGACATAAATATGAAGAGTTCCGCTGCATCGCTGAAGCCATAGTTTCTGGTCGTGATCCACGCGACAACGTTGTTTGGTATATGGTCAAGGAAGATCGCCCAGTTAGCAATGCCGCGGAAGAGATCAAGGCGAAGGTCGCGTCCGCTCATTGGAGGGGTGGCATTAATGCGCATGCGTATCGTCTTTTATTTTCTAAACGCTTGCTTGACGCGGGTCTGTTTGCGATCGCAGGGATTTTCGAAGAAGCGGAACACGATTGGAAAACCCCGTACCGGGGATTGGGTACGTTGTGGGTGGATTGTTTGCGTCTCAGTCGATGTACGCGATGAGAATCGTTTTCGTGCGACGACCATGGCCCCCGAGTCCAGCGCTAACTTGTTCGCCTACATTTAAGGTCACCGCTCACAAGCGGTCTCGTGACGCCGGCTGTTAGCGTTCCTCACAATAAGTTCGGAGATATCGCTATGTCGGTTACAGGTTCACGCTGACGTGAGAGGCTAGGCGCCGCTTCTCGCTATGGTGATCATAACCGCGGTTAAGTCTTGAGTGGCTTGCACGACAGCGTCTGCACGATGCGCATTAGGTGCTGTTCCACTGGCTGGTCCATTGGGCACTACAAACCCGGCCAATTCTTTTCAGTGTCACCTATCCGTGAACGTGTAACCTGTCCGGAGCGCTTTGCGAAGTTATCATCAAGATCTCACTTCGTGGCGCGTCGACCGCGTGGCGGGACGCTGGTTTGTTGCGAATATGACAGTTCCTACCTTTCAATGACGGGAAGGTCACAGTTCTTTTTCGTATCTTGGCGTCACAGCATTAGGAGAGAAGATGATGGGACCGAATGAAAAATCGACAGGTACACGGCCTGACTCTTCTGCGACTGTAAAGTGGGATAAATGGCTCGGTGGATGGGGCTGGATGGTGGTCTGCGTGCTCGTCATCGTCGGCGCCATTCTGGCTGTCAGCGGCGAGCTCGATGGCAAGCTGCCTGCTGGCGCCTTGTTACCCCTTTTGTTTGTACTGCCATGCGCGCTCATGATGTTTATGTGCATGAAGAACATGGGCGGCAATCAAAGCGGAGCGCACAGGTCAATTTCAAGAGCCGATGTACGCAAGAGGGACGTCGAAGATCAGCTGTGATTACATCCACGAGTTCCCACCGGGTCATTACGTGGTCTGGAGCGGCGGCCAGTAGGAATATCTCGAGCGTGCCATCGCGCGCCTCGAGATCGTCGTACCGGTGACGCTGATCATCATCTTCCTCTTGCTCTTCCTCAATTTCCGCAAGCTCACGGAAACGCTCATCGTGGAGGTAAGGGAAGAACGTGTCCGGCAGGGCAGGCCGTTTACCCGGATGGACCTGCACTAGGCCATCATGCGCGGAGCTGTGGAGCGCGTGCGGCCGAAGATGATGACGGTTGTTCCCATCATGGCGGGCCTGGTGCTGATCCTCTGGAGCACCGGCACCGGCTCGGAGGTGGTGCAGCGTATCGCGGTGCCGATGATTGGCGGAATGATGTCGTCGACTATGCTCACCTTGGTGGTAATTCCGGCGATCTACGGTCTCATCAAGGTATGGCGGCTACCGACGAAGTATGCCTCAATCTCGGAGGACGGGATGGAATCCGTACTTCTTCGGGAGGCTGCCGAGTGAGCGGAGGAAATGATGATGCAGGATATGATGGGCGGCGGGATGATGTGGGGCATGGGTCTTTTCGGCGTTGTCGCACTCGTCGTGTTGGTGCTGATCGGCGCGGCCCTCGTAAAATACTTGTTCTTCAGATGAGAAATCTTATCGCCTCATTGTGCCAACTCTGCCGTTTCGGTGTTCCATGCTGCCAGAAATTGTTTTCGGCATACTTTAGTGCGAGCATTCAATGTCATGAAACGCTGGTCGATCCGACGGCTTGTAGCACTCACGGTGTTTGTCACCGTGGGCATGAGCGGCGCGCTCATTTCACAAAAAGTTTAGAACCAACGGTCATCTGAGGTGGCGCACCTCTGGTAATCCATTGTGGAAACCGGTATCTCTAGAAGATCATGACTGGTGTGTTTCGCCAATTTTCTGCCGTGGTTCTTATCCTCTCCTTGGTGTTGGGGACGGTGGGAGTTGGCGTGCGCGCCTCGTCGATGAATGGGAAGATGGCATCAATTGCCCTGAGCGACATGTCCGGGCAAGGCAGTTGCAATGGTTGCGCCGGAAGCAAAAGTGGCGTTCCAGTCAACCTCTGCTCCGTGTATTGCATTGGCGTGGCTGCGGTATTCCCCGAAGTAGCGACGATTGACGGTGTCGCTGGCGAAAGCCGTCAATATTTGACGCCGCGTCTTTTGGTCGGGCACGATGTGTCCCCCGATCCTTATCCCCCTCGATCTGTTGTCTTGAGCTAATTTGCACCCATTGCGGGTGCAATTCGCAATGAGCATCGACGCGTTGTGGCGTGTCGTGTGTGTCTAATCGTGGCCTGCGTCTGGCTGAAAGGCTGCGGCACGATTCAAAGCGGCATCAAGGACGGATCTTCATGCACTCGATTCGATGGCCTGGCATTGACCGGCGGTCGCTTTTCGTCGGCGGCGCAAGTTTGGCGGCAGCGGCTCTATTTCCGCGCGGCAGTCGTGGTGGTACTGCTGCGCCTGTTCGAGAATTTACGCTCGTAGCTGCGCCAAGCCGCGTATCGCTGGTTGGTCCGCCTCACCCTGATACGGCTGTCTGGTCCTACAACGCCAACATCCCTGGTTCGGAGATTCGAGTTCGCCAAGGCGAGCGCTTGCGAATCCTGGTTGAGAACCAATTATCTCAGGCAACGACAGTGCATTGGCATGGCGTGCGGGTGCCGAATGCAATGGATGGCGTGCCGTTTCTGACCCAGAAGCCGATCGCCCCCGGGGAGACATTTACCTACGAATTCGATGTTCCGGATGCTGGCACCTATTGGTACCACCCGCATCACCACAGTGCCGAGCAGGTTGGCCGAGGTTTGGCTGGAGCGTTGATCGTCGAGGAGAGCGAACCGCTTGTCGTGAATCGCGACCTTGTCTGGGTTCTTCGCGATTGGCGCTTGGCGCGTGATGCGTCGATTGTCAACGACTTCGGTGATCGCATGGAAGTGACGATGGCCGGGCGCATTGGCAATGTTGTTACCATCAACGGCCATGTGCCCGAGAAAATCTCCGTTCTCGCCGGAGAACGGCTGCGTTTGCGATTGATCAATGCCGCACCAGCGCGGATTTTCGGACTCGAGTTCAGGGATCTTCGGCCGTTGATTGTTGCGCTCGATGGGCAACCAGTCGAGCCGCGCGAGCCATCAGATAACCGCGTTGTATTGGGACCGGCGATGCGCGCCGACGTTCTGCTCGACATGAGCGGAACGCCCGGCGCAACCGCGAGCGTGGTCGATACATTCTATCGTGATTTCTACAAGCTGGTCGAACTCGAATACGGCAAGGAGCCGCTGCTGCGAGCGCAGCCACTCCATGCGCCCTCACGAATACGCTCCAACACCATGCCGGAGCCAGATATCGACAACGCCGAAAAGCACACCGCAGTCCTGGGGGGCGGGATGATGAGTGGCCGCGGCATGATGATGGGCATGAGCGGCAACGGCATGGGATGGTCGATTAATAACGTTGCTGGAACGAGTCACGATATGACGCCGATGATCACGTTGTCCCGTGGACGTTCCTGCGTCATCAGCATCCGCAATGAAACCGCCTGGTTTCATCCGATACACCTCCACGGGCATTCGTTCCGGGTAATTGCACGTAATGGCCGACCTACGCGCGACCGCGAATGGCTGGACACTGTGCTGGTTCCACCGCGAGAGACCGCCGACATTGCTTTCGTCGCCGACAATCCAGGCGACTGGATGTTCCACTGCCACATTCTCGACCATCAGGACGGCGGCATGACGACCGTCATCCGTGTAGCCTGAGGGGAGCTATTCGATGAAAATGAAAGCGTATCTCGTTTTCTGTACGGCACTTGTATTCTTCGCATCGCATATGGCTTACGCCGATGGCGATCCAAAGCGCGGTGCAAGGATCTATGGCGCCTGTGCGGCTTGCCACTCGCTCGAGCCCAATTTGCATCTGACCGGACCCAGCCTTGACGGGCTGTGGGGCAAGAAGGCCGCGTCGGTCACGGACTTTGTGAGATATTCCAGCGCGCTCAAGGAGCAGGGCTTTCTGTGGGATGAGACGTCGCTGAATGCCTGGCTTACCGATCCGAAGGCATTCGTGCCTGGCACTTACATGACCTTTCGCGGGATCAAGGACGGAAACGTGCGCAGCGATCTCATCGCCTTTCTCAAGATCGCTATGATACCTGGCGGCGCAAAGACCGTTGTCGCGCAGGGACTGATCGACGCTGAAACCGCACGCGGTCAGGCGCCAGAACCGCTAGCCGCCGCCCCTCCGGAACAACAGGTGACGGGCCTCCGGTTTTGCCACGAGACATTTTTCGTCGCGACGGCGGACGGAAAACAGCGTCCGTTCTGGGAGATGAATCTGCGCCTAAAAATCGATTCCAGCGCGAACGGCCCAAAAGTGGGAAAGCCTGTGCTTGTGCATGGCGGGATGCAGGGGGATCGCGCGTCGGTCGTATTTTCAAATCTGGATGAAATCGGAAGTTTGGTCGAGAAAAAATGTTGAACGCACTACGCCAAGGGAGCGAGATCGCCGATGCTAGGACATGACTGCATTGCATTGGATCGATAAACGCTGACAGCGCTGGTCGACACGTGAAGAGCATCGCCTATGTCAAAGACAGAGAACGATCATTCGACATCCTCAACGAGGTCGCAATCGCGACTAGCAAAAGGGCAATATCATGTCTGACATTGATTCATCTAAAGGTCGGCTGCTTCGCCGCCGCTCATTTCTTGCCACGGTTGCGAGCATTGCAGCGACCTTGACGTTGACCCGTCGTGGCTACAGTGACGAAGCGCTTGCCGCAAACATTGGAAGCGATAAGTCACGTGTTTCTCGAGAGAACCTGAAGCCTACCGCCCGCGCTCCAGCGGCGGCGACCATGGATTTGAGAACGCTCGGCCCGGAACATCAGGTCGTCTCAATCAGTAAGCTCGGCGATACTTATCGCGTTGTTACGGCTTCCGGGAAAGTGGTCTCGTACTCGGAATTCGACCTGCATTTCAAGACCGATGCCAGCGATCATGGACCAGCCGAACACACCCCGGTTTTGATGCCCACCAGTAGCGACCGGGCGTTCGTCGTGTTCGCCGCCCCGCGCGAAATCAGTTCTTTCATCGGTTGAGCAGCACCACGCTAGATCTACCTCTCGCAAAGAAGAAATATCCATTCGGAGACGGAAAATGAGAATAGTCAAAATACTGCTTGCATCGCTTTTGTTGGGATTGGTGGCAATGCCAGCCGTCGCGCAAGAGAAAACAAAGGTCACACTGTACAGAAATCCGAACTGCGGCTGTTGCCTGGATTATGCTGAGTATTTGCGCGGTGCAGGTTTCGAAGTCACGGTCGATTCGAAGCAGGATCTCGCGGTGATCCGGAAGCAGTTGCACGTTCCGGAACAATTCGAGGGCTGCCATGTGTCAGTGATCGGCAAGTATGCCGTCGAAGGCCATGTGTCCGCTGAAGTCATCAAGAAGCTTTTGGCCGAACATCCAGCTATCGTCGGCGTTTCAATACCGGGGATGCCCGCGGGGACGCCGGGAATGACCGGCCACAAGACAGGACCGCTTCCGGTCTATGAAATCGGGAGCGATGCCGCGCCCGGGAAGGTCTTTGCGACCGAGTAGAACCGGAGCATCAACGATGCTGGCCATGGGTGAATCCGAGTTAGGTTGGGAGTCCGCTTTACTGGCGATCGCCGCAACGGGCTTACTCCTCGTATCGGCCATCTTGGCCGGTATCGTGCTCCTGTTGCGACGGTACTGGCGCTGGCCATCGACAGCATTTGGAATGGAAACAGGCACCCAGCCGGTTCTTGCCACACCCGGCCTTGTTGGTGGCGGTGCGCATGCGGGAATCCGACGGATTGTCCTAATCGCCCCCCTCACGATTTTTCTGGGAGTCGCAGTCGTGCTTGCCTGGGGGATGACTCGCAACCCCAGCGCGATCCCGTCGGCGCTGATCGGGAAACCGGTACCAGAATTCACGCTGCCGCCGGTCAAGGGCCGCACGCTTGGTCTGGCTAGTGCCGATCTCAACGGCGAAGTGTCACTAGTGAATGTCTTTGCCTCATGGTGCACCGCTTGCCGGGAAGAGCATCCCATATTCATGCAGTTGAAGGCCAAGGGTATCGTTGCCATTCATGGGCTCAACTACAAGGACCAGCCCGATGATGCTGCGCGATGGCTCAACACGATGGGCGATCCTTATGCCCGCACCGGTGCCGACCGCAACGGACGTGTAGCGATCGACTGGGGGGTTTACGGCGTGCCCGAAACCTTCGTCATCACCAAGGATGGCCGTATTGCTTACAAACACATCGGAGCGGTGACGCCAAAGGTGCTCGAGGACACGATTCTTCCACTGATCCGAAAGCTGCGGCAACCATGATGTCCGTGAAACGATCGCTCGTACGTGGTGTGGTTCTCTGCTTCGCGGCAACGGTCCTCGTTGTTGCGACATGGACAATTGCGGCGGCACAGGAGCCGAGCAGGCATCTCACGGTCAACGAAAGACCCAAGCCGCTTGCGGCGATCCAGTTCGAGGACGCCAATGGCCAGTCCCGAAGTCTAACCGATTTTCGCGGCAAGGTGGTGCTCCTCAATATCTGGGCGACCTGGTGCGTACCGTGCCGCAAGGAGATGCCGACGCTCGACCGGCTGCAGACCAAGTTGGGAGGAACTGACTTCGAGGTGGTGGCGCTGTCGATCGACCGCCGCATGGATGCGGTACGCAAGTTCTTTGCCGAGATCGGAATTAGAAAGCTTGCGATGTACCTTGACAGTTCGGCAAAGACAACGCGCGACCTGGGAGCGGTAGGCCTTCCGACGACACTGCTGATCGATCGCGAGGGTCGGGAGATCGGCAGGCTTATCGGACCTGCCGAGTGGGATGCGCCAGAGATCACTGAAGTCATTCGTTGCGTGATTGCGAGAGATGCCGCGGCGCCGTTCTCGAAAGAATCAAAATTAGCCGCAACGCCACCCTGCGGCAAACGCAGCGTTGGCATTCCAGCCGGTGGCACCGATAGCAACAGACAACCATAAAGGAGAAGATCGCATGATGTTACCACGGACTACCGAGACGACTGGACCGTCGCTCGGGCGGGATGTACTCAACGCGGCACGATATTATCTCGGCAATCGATGGGCTCTTCTGGCGCTCGGCAGTCTCGCCGTGATTGCCGGACTGTCGTTCGGAGGCTGGGGGTGGCTGGTGGCAGCCGGCCTTGCGCCGGTCATTCTCAGTACGCTGCCTTGCCTGGTGATGTGCGGGTTTGGCGTATGCGCGATGTGCCGGTCCAACAAAGCGCAATCGACAGTATCAGGCGATGCGGCGAACTCTGCGACATCGACCGGCGTGCTTGGGGTTGCCAAGATGGACCAGCCAACGGCGAGCGGCTCAAGTTGCTGCCACGGCGTGGTTGATCAACCTCAATCATCGCAAGTCAAACAGCTTCAGGCACTCAACGAAAGGACAGACTCCCATGCGTAAGATCACAACACCGCTCTTGCTCGCGTTCATTGTTGCCGCGAGCGTTTCAACCGCGTCGCCCCTCTACGCCGAGGAAGGGGCGATGCAGAACGAGCACTGCGACATGATGCAAGGCGAGCATGGCGGGATGATGCAAGGCCGTCAGGGTGGCATGATGGGTCGGGGCAGGATGATGGGCCAAGGCGGGATGATGGGGGGCGGTCACGGTGGCATGATGGGTCAAGGCGGCATGATGCAAGGCGGTCACGGCATGATGGGTCAAGGCGAAATGTCGCAAGGCAGCCAGGACGCAATGGTCGGCATGATGAAGCAAATGAGCCAAATGATGAAACAGATGAGCCAAATGATGGAGCAGCACAACAACATGATGAGCAACAACCAGCCGAAAGGCCAGGAAAAGAAGAATGCGCCTGCTGAGCCAGAGAAGAAGTGATGCCGACAAAGGCTGGGCGGCGGTCCCGATCGGCGCTCAGCCCTCTACTGTGCTGCGACTGAAGCCCCATGAGGGATTGCAATGAGACGGCTTAATGGTTTTGCGCGCGACTTGGGTGCCGCGGCGCTGGTGATTGTGCTCCTTCTCGGGGCCGGGGCAATCCGAACTGCCGGAGCAAATCAGCAAGATGCCGCTGCCGTTGCTCTGGCCTATGACCGCGGCACTGATGCGCTATTGAAATCGGACGGCCGAACACTTTATCAGAGCGCCGACGGCGGACGAAGCTGGAAAGCGATCCCGATTCCCGCTTCCGAGAACGGCCAGATAGCCAGCATCGCACCATCCCCAGCCGCCAAGGGTGTTACCTACGTGGTGGGAAAGGGATTGGGTGTACTGCGAACCGAGGACGGCGGTAAGAGCTGGATCGAGCGCAACGACGGACTCCCCAGCCGAGATGTTGTCGCTGTCGCAGCACATACCACCGAACCGGAGACCGTCTACGTTGTCGTATCGGATCACGGCGTGTACCGCAGTCAAGACGCCGGGAGGAACTGGCGTTTGATGGACCGTGGCTCTCAGGGTGGCATCCGTCAGTTGATCCACTCCGATATGACCGGAAGTATGCAAACTGGCTGGCTGTTCGCTGCGACCGCCAAGGGCGTTCGGCGGACGATGGATTGCTTCTGCCTTTGGCAGGATGCCGGAAAGCTCGGGACCGAGGCCCGTAGCGTTGCTTACGACCCGAGACATCCCGATCACTTTTATGCCGTCACCGACAAAGGGCTTTTTCGCAGCAAGGATGGCGGAGAAAATTGGAGTCAGATGGTTTGGCCGAACGCCAATGCGATTGCAGTCACGTTTGCTCCTTCCAATATCCTCTACGTGATCGACGGGAACGGCGCTTTGTTCCGGAGCACGGATGACGGTAACACCTGGACTCGGGTCGATGCGTAGGGTCGCGATGGGTGTGATGCTTATCGTGGCGGGTCAGACCGTCATCGCACGCGCGAATGGTGAAACGCCGGTGCCCGATGTCGACTCGATCAATTCAGGGCGGGCGATCTACGAACAACATTGCGCGTCGTGTCATGGCGCCAACGCTGAGGGGGCGCCAAATTGGCAGGAACGCGATGCGCGTGGCGAGCTTCCAGCGCCGCCGCACAATGCAGAAGGTCACACCTGGCGGCACTCCGATGCCGCTCTGTACGAGATGGTGAGCAAGGGTTGGCGCGATCCGTTCAACAAGTCTAAACGGCTGACCATGCCTGCCTTCGGTGGGGAAATGTCACCGGCACAGATTCGCGCGGTGATTGGTTATCTCAAGACACTGTGGACTCCCGAGCAACGCCAGTTTCAATCGGAAGAGACCCGCGATCATCCCGCGCCGAGCCGGATGCCCTAGCTCTCGATTATCGCAAGGACAATCGATTCTTATGAGAAGCCTACGCAAATTTCTGATTATCGTCGCTCTCGCTATCGCAACGTCTGTTGCGATAGCTTGGGCGTGGCGGACCATCAGCCCGGTGACGCCACCGTTACCAAAACCAACAACGTCCGGTACCCCTCTCATTGGCGGCCCGTTCACGCTCGTTGCAACGAATGGCGAAGTCGTCAGCGAGAAAACCTATCTTGGCAAGTGGGCCCTCCTTTTCTTCGGTTACACATTTTGCCCGGATGTTTGTCCGACGACCCTCAACAACATGACCGTGGCGCTCGAGAAGCTCGGTTCGGATGCGGTCAAGATCCAGCCCATGTTCATTACCATCGATCCCGCGCGCGATACGCGGGACGTCTTGAGCGAGTACCTGAAATCGTTTGACTCACGGATCCTCGGGTTGACGGGCACTCAGGCGCAGATCGATCGCGTCGTCAAGGAATACCGTATCTACGTCGCGCAACAGAAGTCAGGGACCGATGACAGGGATTATCTCGTCTCGCACAGCGGTTACCTCTATCTGATGAGTCCCACGGGAAAATTCGTGAGCGTCATCCAGGGCAGCGAGGATGGCGAAGCGATCGCCAGCTGGCTGCGCAAGGAAATATCACGTTCAAGACAGTAACGGAGAAATGAGATGAAGCTCACATACAAACTGATTGGTGCGTTGGCGGTTGCGTTGTCCGTCAGCGGTCAGGTGGAAGCGCAAACGGCGGACGCCAATACGATTGCTGTCGAGCACGTGTGGGCGCGCGCGACACCGGCGGGAGCGAAGGCCGGCGCGGTGTACATGACTGTGGTCAACAAAAGTGCGATCCCGGATCGCCTGCTAGGTGCGACAACGCGAGTGGCAGACAAGGTCCAGTTTCACAGCGTTAGCGAGGCAAACGGTGTTTCCAGTATGCGTGAGCTGCCTGCGATGGATATTCCACCCGGCGCGAAAGTCATCCTAAAGCCCGGTGATACGCATGCGATGCTGGTCGGACTGAAACAACCGTTGAAGGAAGGCCAGACTATCCCGCTGACCCTGGATTTCGAAAAGGCCGGCAAAGTCAACGTGGCAGCTTCCGTTGCGAAGGTTGGCGCCATGCAAGGCGGGAGTATGGGATCGATGGCGCACGGGGCTGACAAGCCGATGAAGAAATGAGCGACGATCGAGCAGCGAAAGTATCGATGATGAATCTCACGCGACGCAGAAATTTGAGGGTCGTTGTGCCGGCCATTGGCGTCATCGGCATCATGCTTGGCGTCGTTGCATATTCGCCAATGCTTTACCGACTGTTCTGTGCAGCAACCGGCTATGGGGGCACGACGCAAAGGGTTGACTCCGACATGAACACTATCTCAGGTCGTGTCATTACCGTGCGGTTCGATAGCAATGTTGCGCCAGGCCTGCCCTGGCGTTTTGAGCCGGTGCAGCGCGAAGTGAAAGTCCGTCTCGGGGAGCAGCAGCTTGTATCCTTCACAGCCGAAAATCTCACGGATCAGGCTATCGTCGGGCATGCCACGTTTAACGTAACGCCTCAGACTACGGGTATCTACTTCAATAAGATCCAATGTTTCTGCTTTGACGAGGAGCGTCTCAACGCACATCAGAAGGTCGATATGCCCGTCGTCTTCTTCGTCGACCCGGCGTTAGCCAGCGATCCCGATACGCGTGATGTCGATACCATTACGCTGTCATATACGTTCTTTCGCTCTGTCAAGCCGGAGAATGCCAAAGATCTTTCGCGCTTCGTTGCCAGTGCCGAACCTGACCCAGTTCGCGGGCAGGTGCTCTTCAGCGAAAGGTGCGCTTCGTGCCATGCACTTGGCGCCAACAAGATAGGACCGATGCTTGGCGGTGTGTTTGAACGGAAGGCCGGCTCAGCTGCCGGTTATAAGTATTCGCCTGCGCTGGCCAATACCGGTCTTAGCTGGTCCGCTGACAATCTCGATCGCTGGCTGACCGATCCTCGCAAATTCATTGCTGGCGTGAGAATGCCAGCGCGCGTTGTAGATGCGGCGTCCCGGAGAGACATCATTGCCTACCTGGAAAAGGCAACCCGCGAGACGAGTGCCCGATCACAATCGAGATCGGTTGCGCAGGGTTCAACAGATCAGCATCGGAAAGAATGACGAGGGGTCGGATGACACAAAGATTTTGGACGGGGCGCCGTATCGCTTGGTTGGTTTTGCCGCTTGTTCTGGTGAGTGCGGCCGCTGTATGGCTTGCTTTCGATCCCGGATTCCGCCGACAGCAGACCGCGAATCTCTCGACAGGCGCGCCGAAAGACGAATTTGAACGTCGCGTGCATGACTATCTGATGGCTCACCCTGACGTTATCATGCAGTCCGTCAATCAACTTGAGGCGCATCAACGCGCCAAAGACGAGACCGAAGTTCAGGCGATTGTCAAAAGCCGCGCAGACGAGATTTTTCGTGATGCGGCCACCCCGGTGAGCGGGAATGTAGATGGGGACATCACTCTTGTGGAATTCTTTGACTATAACTGCCCCTATTGTCGCCAAGTCGCGTCAGTCGTGACCAAGGCCGAGGAATCCGATCCAAAACTGCGCGTGGCTTACAAGGAGTTCCCGATTCTGGGGCCAAACTCGATCGTTGCTGCCAAAGCGGCACTCGCGGCCAACAAACAAGGCAAGTATGTTGCGTTCCATAGGGCGCTCTATGAAGTGCACGGCGCGGTTGATTCAGGAAAGGTCAAGGAGGTCGCAGCCGCGGTGGGACTGGATATGGATCGTCTCAACGCCGACATGAAAGACCCTGCAATTGAGGCGTTAATTGCCAAGAACTTTGCATTGGCTCAGGCGCTCCGCATCAACGGCACGCCAGGCTTTGTTGTAGGTGATCAGATTCTGCGCGGTGCGACCGATCTGAAGACCCTACAGACGATGATTCGTACAGCGCGAGAGCATCGGCAATGACGAGGACGAACCCCCGCGGTTTTGACAAGTGATGGAAAGTTCGGTTGCTGCGACATCGGCCGTCTTTATCGCGGGCGTCATTTCGTTCTTGTCGCCTTGCGTTCTGCCGCTCGTACCGGGTTACGTGTCATACATTGCCGGGCAGTCGATGCCGGATTCGAGCACGTCACGAGCGCTGGCCGTGCGAGTGCGCGCGCTTGCACTGAGTGCCTGCTTTGTGCTGGGATTCGCGACGATCTTCGTAATCCTGGGTGCGAGTGCGACGGCTCTCGGCCAAGCGCTCATCTCTTATCGCTATGAGCTGAATCTGATCGGCGGGTTGGTCGTGATTGGCTTTGGCCTTTTTGCGACCGGACTGCTGCGTCCTTTCTGGCTTCAGCGTGATTTCAGGTTTGATATTGTGCTTCCGGGCGGCCGCCCGGTCGCCGCCTATCTCCTAGGAATGGCATTCGCGTTTGGCTGGACTCCCTGCATTGGTCCCGTGCTTGGCGCGATCCTCACGGTAAGTGCAGCCTCGGCCACGGTTGCCGAAGGGGTGAAGCTTCTTGCTGTGTATTCGCTCGGGCTTGGTCTGCCATTTTTATTGGTGGCCCTGTTTACGGGCGGACTTTTGGCGAAACTCAAGTCGATCGGCCGTGTCGGGCGGATTCTTCAGATTGTTGCTGGCGGCATCATGATCCTCATGGGCGTGGCGATTATAACCGGCCAGCTTTCGACGTTTTCATTCTGGCTGTTGGAAACCTTTCCGCTGTTGTCCACCATAGGATGAGCGACAAGTTTTCAACAGGGTCGCGATGCTTCGAGTTGTTTGATCTTGCCAAGGTTGCAAGCCGACTGGGTCGGTATCGTTGACGGAATTGTGCATCGCACTCGCGTCCGGCCTTGCCACCTCGTCAACGCCAATTCTGTGGCGCTCAGCCGAGCGTTTTTGCTATCCTATCGATATGGAAGCCATCGTACGTTCGTTGTCCTTGCTGTTGCTAGCCATGGCATTGATGCTGCCTACGGTCGGGCAGACGAGTGCGCGCCCAGAAGCCCCGATTGTGACCCAAGCCACCCTTGTTCAATCTGCAATTCCTCGTCAAGCAAGTCGCATGTCGATGAAATGCGGCCGATGCTTCGGAAAGGCTTGCGACGCGTGTGCAGTTGCTTGCGGTACCGGTTGCAGTACGGCAAGTGCCCTCGCTCCACTTGTGATTGTTCTGGCATTGGTCAGCCTCCCGGCAGCAACGCCATCCGTTTTCGAAGCCGCTCTCGATCACGGCCGCGCACCTGATCCACCTCCGCCGAGACTTATCGTCATCAGTTGAGATGGCCGCACCCGCGGGCATCGCAGGTTCGTGCGCATCAGGTCAACATCAAGCCTGAAGGCGTCCTCGAACAATTCATTTCGGCGGTTAATCGTTCGGATTGCTGGCGGACGATAATCTCAATGCGCGGCGCCTGAGATCAGCAGTCAACAGCCGAACCGTTATCCCATTGGTTGGCATTGCGACAACGCAATGACCGGGAGGACGAAATGATAACCTCACAAACTTTGGCCGTACTGGGAAGCCTTGTCGTTTTGCTTCCCGTTGCATTTACTGCGTTACCCTCGGGCTTCAATCCGCATTCAGCAGGCCAGCGCGACGATGCATGGCATAGCGGCTCTGAGATCGACCATCATCAGATCGTCGATGCAAGCTTGGCGCCTTATTCGGCGATCGGAAAATTCAAAGGAACAATGACGTGTACAGCAGCGATCGTGCTCAATCCAAGGATCATCATTACGGCAGGTCATTGCGTCACTGAAAGAGACGGCACGACAAGAAAATCCAATTTTTCGTTCCATCTGGCCTATCAAGCGGGAGCTGATCTTGGACCCTTCCAGGCAACAGTCTGGGCCGTCGGATCGAAGCAGAGCCTTACGCACGAATCTGTCCGGGATGCTTCGAGAGATTGGGCTATACTTGTTCTTAATCGCGCGCCTACAGACGTCCAGCCGCTTCTTCTGAGCCATCGTTCGTTGAGGACCGAAGAGTTGTCTGAACGGCAAATCCTCTTGCCGGCGTATTCGAACGATATCGGCAACGCCGAAGTCCTTAGCGTCGATCCGGTCTGCAGTGTTCGCGATCTGGTATGGGATACACTCCTTCACACCTGTGTGGCGCGGCCTGGTTCTTCTGGAGCCCCGCTACTGCTGCGAGACGGGTCAGGTTACGCCCTCATCGGCATCCACACCGCTTCGATCTTTGCGAGTGACGCGGAAGGCCACGTTGGAAAATTTGTCGGCAATCAGGCCGTCGGTTCCGGGATGTTTTCGGAAGCGGCGCTCGCACTCTCCAGGCGGCTGGACAACGGTCCTGTCCAAACTGTTAACTCCGGAGATTACTGATCGCTGCGATGCGGATTCAATATGGCTATCAGCGCGAGAAGGGAAGGCCATGACAACCGACCAGCTGATTGAGTTACTCGCCGCAGACCTCACGCCGGTGGGGCGCCGGCGCATCATGTGGACGATGATCCTCGCCGTCGCGCTCGGCGCAGCGGCAGCTTTCGGTGCGATGGTCCTGCTTTTTAATCCTCGCCTTGAATTTCCGAGTGGAAGAACCCTGGACACCCTGTTGATCAAGATCTTCTTTGCGTCAGGCGTTGCTGCAACCGCGGCGGTATTCTTGCCACAGCTAACACGTCCTGAAGCGCAGATGCACAGTCTTCCCAAGCTCGTCTTCATTCCGTTCGCTGCGGTCGCGGTATCGGCGACCGTGGCTCTCGCTTCGTCTCATTGGTCTGGCTGGGCCGGCATGATCGTCGGGCGGGATTGGTCGATATGTCTTGTCGCGATTCCAGTGCTCGCGGTCTTACCTTTCGCGTGCATTATCTGGGGCCTGCGCGTGGGGGCGTCGACCGATCCAACGCGCGCCGGCGAAATCGCCGGTCTCGTGGCAGGCGGCCTTGCCGCATTGGCGTGCGCCTTCCCTTGTGTGGATGGGGCGCTTCCATCGATCGCACTTTGGTACAGCTTCCCGATCGTCATCTGTGCCGTCGTGGGGAGCAAGCTCGGCCCGGGCCTGCTGCAGTGGTGATTTGCTTGATGTCGGCGTCGTACGTCTTGGTCGACGAACAGTTGCTATGCTGCGCCACACGGACAGGTCCGTTGGCGGCCCGTACACCAACTTAACGCCGGCGGAGACGAACGGTGATCAAGTCATCTATCAAGCAAGGTTCGCCAGGACTATTAGTCCGGTACCGATTTTGGGTTGCTAAACTGTTTTATAATCTTTCGTTTGCCATCTTGGCTCGCGATGCAAGCTGGCAGGAAGAACTCGTCGCTTCTCTTAAGCCCAAGGCAGGTGATCGGATACTCAATTTTGGGCCGCACAGTTCCTCCACGGCGATTTCGCTCGCGCTTCGATATCCCGAAGCAACTTTCGTCATTGTGGACCCAAACTCAAAGGCTGCCGAAAGGATGCGGCTTAGTGCTGCTCGGAAGCAGCTCGGGAACATTACTGTTGTTCACGCTTCTCTTCTGGGCAAGCTTCCGCTGAACGCAGGTTCGTTCGACGCGGTTATTTGTACGCTTGCGCTCCATGACAGTCCTCCGGAGGAGAAGCTCGGCATTATTAAAGAGATGGGCCGGGTTCTACGGCATGGTGGGACGTTACGAGCAGTCGATTTCGACAAGCCGGAAAATGCTAAAGAACGGCGGATTCTCGAGCTAGCGGCACGCATCTCAGGAGCCGCTGCGGTAACGCCACACTTCGACGGTAGTTGGGTTGATTTTCTAGCGAAAGCTGGCCTCGCAGGCGCGTCACGGATGTCATCTCATTCATTCGAGTCAGGACGGATTTCGATCGTGAAGGCACGAAAGCGCTAATTTATGGGGTGGCCGAGGAACGAGCCGCCGTGTCCAGCCAATATGCCAACGCTGCGCGCCGCAACTCGTCCTGTCTGGGAAAGCAAGCCTGAACGGCGCTGGTTCGGTGGCACGCAAGTTGGTAACGCTTACGAGGCATCTCTTGGAAAAATCCGCTGCTGCAACTGAACCACGTTTTTGGGCTGGCTAGCCGAAATATATATGGTCGGCAGTTCTGAGAGGCTGGGCACCTTCAATGGCGCTGGCAAAAGGGAAGGTGGGCGACGTGTTGGGTCGATGACCTGGTTCGCTTCGTCGGATTGGTTCAAGGCGCAGGAATTGACGGAACTAAATGATTTCGCAAGGGTTTTTGATGCAAAATCTCGTCATTGGCGATTTTGTGAAGGGGCTGGATACTTCCCAAGTCTGCAAATCTCTGCAATAAGAGCATCATGAAACTCCGCAGACTCGCCAGCCGT
>ERZ778020.1564-NODE-1564-length-19281-cov-3.757568_pt1 | contig 19281 bp, 7 predicted proteins | sample MGYA00375750_ERZ778020 | MGnify/ENA primary metagenome ERZ778020 (study PRJEB29350, sample SAMN05389818) | bioreactor metagenome | isolation source: Ammonium sulfate bioreactor | place: South Africa: University of Cape Town | collected 2014-03-17 ...
CGAAGTCCTCAATGGGATTTGAATACATACGAAGATAGTCTATGGTTATGCACTATGCAAAAATGCAACATAATTACAAATCGATATTTTCCTGGAATGAAATATAAATGGTCACCCGATGGCAACACATTCGTATTTTTAATGAAATCAAATTCCACATCGAATACCGATTTGAATTTTTCCTATTTACCAAAATTAAATTCAGATTTTGAACCAAAATTGTATTTCTATTCGATTAAAACCGAGAAAATCACATCGATTTCAATTGACAGTGAACTTCCAACTGCTTTAACTTGGGCTAAAAATGATTCGTCCATTTACTATTCAACAGTAAATGTCAGTTCATTAACTTCAACTATTCATGAACTTGATTTGACTGAAAAGCAAATTACAAAAAAAGATATTGTTCAAGTTCCATTTCTAATTCCTGAACTTGTATATAGTTCAAATACGAATCAATTGATTTTCCTCTCAGCATCACTTACAATGGAATATTTTAATAATTCACAAATCTACTCGTATGATCTTCAAAAATCATCGTCAATTAAACAATTAACAAACGATTCAAGTTCAAAAACGAATCTTCAATTACGTTACGATAGAACCGATATATTTTTCCTATGTGGAACTATTAGTTTAGCTGGTTTAACTCAACCAAGACTTTATTCGCTGAGTTTAATTACGGGAGAACGCAAACGTTGGTTTGAAGATCTTCAAGGAGCGATTCAAGATTATGCGCAAAGTCCAGAGGATCATTCTGTTTATTCTCTTTGTCAATCAGGTCTTGAAATTCAAATATATTCACAAAATCTTGGCGAAAGTATATCGAAGTATTCATTCGGTGCTGCTGGATCGTATCTTTCGATTTCCATTTCAACTCTCGGTCAAATTGCTTTTGTTTTCACGGATTCGCATATTCCTCAAGAAGCTTATTTTATCCAGGATATCGAACATTTAAATTCCGCAATACCACTAACACATTTCAACGCTCATTTCGAAAACATTCGTCTACCTCGAAGTGACTCTTATAAATGGAAAAATCCGGATGATAATCAAACAATTGAAGGCAATCTCTATTATCCACCGGGTGTTAACGATCCAAAAAATCTCCCTCTTCTCGTTCTTATTCATGGTGGACCCACAGGTGCTGATGTACGGAATTTCGTAGGTCATTGGTATTATTGGGCACCATTAGCTGCTGCACAAGGTTGGCTCGTTCTTCAGCCGAACTATCGAGGTTCGACAGGTTACGGCGATGAATTTGTTAATCAAATTCGATATGAAATTCTAACCAAACCGTCGAAAGATATTCTCAGTGGAATCGATCAGTTAGTTGCTGATCAATACGTTGATCCCAATCGAATATCCGTCGGTGGATATAGTTACGGCGGAATATTAACAAATTGGTTAATAACTCAAACAACACGTTTCAAAGCTGCTCTATCCGGTGCTGGCTCCGTTGAACATGTTTCATTTTGGGGTATGCAGGATACGCCTGCCTATCTTCAAGCTTTACTCGGCGGTTTTCCATGGGAACAACCAGCACTCTATCAAAATCAATCAGCTATTTACCATTTCGATCGTATTCGTACACCGACGCATATCGTCGCCGGTACAGCCGATGTACGTGTGCCATTCAGTCAAAGTTTAATGTTAGAACGAAGTTTACGTCAACTCGGCATACCCGTTCAATTGTTGTTACTACCTAATGAACAACATGTGATTGCTAATAATCCATGGCATGGCAAAATCAAAGTTCGAGAGGAACTCGAATGGTTTGGTTAATAGTCGTGCGTTCTCTTTTCTCTTTTGATTGGCTTGTATCATGTGTCGCACAACTTTCTTTCTTTTTTACTAATAAACAGAACGACAACATGTCATTACCGTGAATTACTCGGTTAGTTAAAGTGCAAACGTTTCTTTTTTCTTCTTGTTTTCATTCATCAAAACATCAATGTTCTGGTTGATACTTTCAATTTTTTGCTATACGTTTATTGTCAGCGGACTCCTGGTCAATTTTATTCAACTGTTAACATGGATATTCATTCGTCCATGGAATAAATCTCTCTATCGATTGATTAATTACTATCTTGCTTCATTAATCTGGAGTCGTGAGTCTGTTTTTTGAATTACATTCGATAATTTTTTGGTTAAGAATTAACTTTTCTCTATACGTATTGGGCAAATTCCGAAGTGACGATCTATGTCGACCCAAACGATGCGAAATACATCAACCGTGAACATGCACTCTACCTTCCCAATCATCGATATGAAATCGATTGGCTCGTTGCTTTAGTTGTCAATCGATATCTCGGCTTTTTAGGAGTAAAAAGAATCTTTAAAAAATTTTTTGAAATCGTTTTTCTGTATTTTGAGGGCACAAAAATCGTCGGCAAACGTTCGTTAGCATTCATTCCCGTTCTTGGTTATTCATGGTTTTTTACTGAATCGATATTTCTTCGTCGAAGTTGGGTGACAGATCGAAAAATCCTCGAGAAAGATATTCAAGAACTTGTCAATGATTATCCAAAAGATCATTTCTTCAATGTATTCTCATTTCGAGTGGTTCTATTGAATTGAACAATTTCCTTTTTTTTTGTAAGGTTATTATAACCTGTGAAGGAACGAGATACACCGAAGACAAACGTTTGGAAAGCATGAAATACGCCCGAGAAAAAGGTCTACCGGAATTGAAATATCATATTCTGCCAAGGACAAAGGGCGCAAGTTTGGTTATGCAGGGCGTCAAAGGCAAAAGTAAAGCTTCTCTTTTTCAAAATTAATATATTGAAGATGTGTGTTGTAGTACCAGCTGTTTATAATTTCGTCCTTGCTTTCTCTAAGGACAGTGCGCCAACTAAACTTCGTTCAATATTAAATCGACAACCTTGTCGAGCTCATATTTATCTCAAACGAATATCGATGTTGGATATTCCGTATGAAAATGAGGAACAATCAGGTCAATGGATTCATCGAATCTTTCAAGAGAAAGTAAAAAAACATTCTATAGTCAATTGAAATGTTTACATGTTTGTTTTTTAGGATCAAATCTATGAATATTTTCTTCAAAATGATAAATTCAATCTTCCTCAACTGACTCTCAAACGAAATTGTCACGATCTCATCATAGAAATCTTCTGGCTCGTGTCTATCGCCATGCCTTCGTTGATCTACTTCGTCAAATTCATTTTCTGCAGTTCATTCATGGCAAAATGTTTCTTCGGGATTATTTCATTTATTTCTTATATAATTTTTCAATGGATGATTAATCAATCGGTTGTAAAAAAATGATAAAAAGAAAATTTTGCATGCATAGATTAAAATAAATGTTTAAAACGGGGGGGTATTTAAGCAATAACTGGAGCTTGAGCAACTTTGCCTTGATTGTTGACGAAAACACGGACTCGATCCGTACGAAAGTCCATGGTGACTGGTGAACCTTGTTTGATTTGAACAACATTTCGAAAACCTAAAAACAAGGAAAAATGAAGACAAAAAACGCACGCACATAAAACGAGAATTACCGGTTTCTTTTTTGATTGTTTCAACGGCTTCAGCACCGTTCTTGCCAACTAATTCCGGCCATTGACGTTTCGGTCCTGTGTCTTGACCTCGAACGACAATCACAGGCACATCAATGAGTTTTGTTCGTGTGAGACCAGTTGGTTTCACGCTGATACGTCGATCATTCGTGTACAATAATTTGCCATTTTTATCTTCGATTCGAACACGTAATGAGTAATCGAAACCATTGACAATGTCTTTGGGCGAGTATTTAAGTGCAAATGCCATCGGAAATCGAATCGATTTGCCGACCGTACGCGCAATGACACGTGCTGGTGCATCAGCAAGCGATGTATCTTGTAATTCGACGATTAATTTACCTTGAGCATCGACAATCGCTCGTGGTACATCGGGAAAAACAACTCGACCACGTAGAGTTAATTTACGTTGTTGACTAGTTGAAACTTCTGCTGCTTGAATAGATGCAAAAGCAACTAAGCAAACAAAAAGTATTATTTTCATCATATCTTGTTTTTGCGTCGTTGATAAATGAGAGAGAAAAACAATCTTTATCAATAAGTATTTCTTTTTTTTTGTACCAAACGAATGGAAAAATATGTACATACATCGAACGAAAAGGAAGCCCGATTCGACTTGTAGATGTGCGACATCTATATTTTTAACACGTCTCGCAAGCGAATGAATGAATCACTCGTCTTATTATTTATTTTCTATTTATTTGCGTATCTGCCTGCTTTAAGTTTTTTTTTGTTTTACATTCGTTTGCACCGATAATTTCTCAACAACAACACTTTCATATTTTTTCTCTAGAAAAACACCAACCCTTTTGAATGATATTTAGTTCATAAACATAATATACAATTCGAATCACTACCATGACTGTTGTTACATCCGATAGTGATGCACAACAACAGCAAACACAAGTCCATTCAACATTCGAATGGAAAACTTTGATTGAAACTTTCAACGACAATACGAACAGTAATAAATACATAGAACTTGTTCAATCGATTCTGCGATGGTTGGTTTTGAGCAAAATGTTGTCTTTCATTTTGAATATTGTTGTTGGATTTTTCCTAGGGACGATCTTCTCGTACGAGCCGATGTCAATAGCGAACAGTTTCTCTATTCATTTGTGATTCTTTCGACACATTATCTTGTCGGAGGTTTAGCACGAGGTTCGATCTTACTTCAATTTCTCGAATTTGTATTTTATTTTCTCAATATAGTTGAACGTACCTATTTTACTGATGTGATCAATGTAGGCAAATTATTCTTAAAATATCTTTTACAAAATCTTCTACCGAAAAGCAATGAACTAACTCGAGTAAATTTTTGGTTTCGAAAAAGAGACGAAAAAGTTATGTTTTTGATTTTAGTTGCCGATATTGAATGCAATTAAATCCTTGTGCTACACGCAAACATTTCTCTCAGCCAGTGAAATCAAAGATTGTCTCGAATTGATAAAGAGATCCGATGAACCACAAATAAATAAAGATGGTAAAAACGATAAAAAAAGAAGATAAATTTATGAATTCGATTTTGCAGATCGTCGTCTACGTTCATCGAACGTCACTCGTCGAGAAATGGGCCTTGTGGATACGCTATGCAATACGACTCTCTTCGATTTCTCGTCTGCAGACGAAAACAAACGCGAAAGACCAACTAAATTGACATTTCCTAGTAGCAAAACTCAATCTTTCATTTTCGAAGATTTATCTTTCCTTTTTGTAGAACATTTCAGTCAAATTCTTCTCTCCTATTTCAAACAAATTCACGGTGAACAATATTTCACTGAGATTATCTTTCAAATATTATCTATAAAAAATTCCAAACCAACAACAACATTGGATGATATTCTTCAAAAGGATATCATTCAATTCGAACAAGAATTCCATTTCAATTCAATTCAACGAAATCTTGACTTTGTTCGACGAGCAATTCAATTGCCCATCATCGAACCATTGAATGAACTTCGATTGAATCAATATTTTACGCTCGTTCTTCATTCGATTCTCATTGGATTGAAATATGTTGAATTGACAAGTGAAAATGATGAGCCCATAGCCAACGATCAAATTCTTCATGATATCGCACGAATAGCTATTAAATTCGGCGATATTATTCGTCATTCAACACGAAATACATTTCTCAATTATCATTTATTTCTAAGCATTCTTCTAACTAAAGGCATCAGACAACTATCAGCCATTGACAAACCGTAAGAACAAAACGAGTTTTCGAGTCTTTTGTTGAATATTTTCATCTCTAGATCAATGAATAATCTCTTGATTCATTTAACCGCCATGTTAATGTTTGCAGTTCGAGAATTAATCAATGATCTATCACATTCAGATGAGAACAATGAAAATCTACCGGAGAAATTTCTATGGACAACAACAGTACTTCAATCAACACAACGATATGCATATTTGAAAAAGATTCAAACATTAAAAATCTTTTTTACTATTCTCAATCGATTGACAATTAATTCGCCGAGAAAATTAAGTTCGACAATTCCCGATGCACCACCATTGCCAGCTGATATTCTGCCAACAACAACAACAGCAGCAGCAGCAGCAGCGGACACACCGTCCGAAGATACATTCGGCATAAGCTCGTTGTTTGATGAATCAACGGCTGTTGTTCTAACAAATACAACGGCATCGGTGGCGCAAACAAGTTTCGTTCGATCGCTATCGATATCGAGTCGAAAACGAACGATTTTAAATCGTTGTCTGGAAACGGATCTTTGCTCGGAAGACTATTTCGATCAAGATGATCTCTATGATTTGTTAAACTATCTTGATAAGAATTATTTCAATGAAAATCATTCGATTCTTCTCAATGATTTAAAAGATACACTTAATAATAAAGAACAAATCGAAAATCTTGCTCATTTAATTCAACAATCGATGCCATTGCCACGTTTCATACATAATCTTATTCAACATGAAATTCTTACGCATCAAAATGAAGATTTACTTTTGGAATATTTGAGTATTTCATTTGAACAATCGTGGCCCGTACAATTGCCAATCAATACATTGATTGTATTCTTAAAATTAATTCTTAAACGTCAAAATTCGGAACTGATTTGTTTATTATGGCAAAAATTTCTCGATAGTCTATCGAATGACATCGCTCTAGAACATTTACAAATCTTTCTCATATTTTTTCATCAATTAACCAATCAACAACGAAAAACTATTCTTCTTCAACTTGTCGATAAAATTCAAAGTCAAACGAAACCCAATCTATCGTTGTTAATTCTATTCGAATATATGATGTTTAATTTCTATGAAATATCAATTGATATCATCGAAAATATTCAACAATTGATATCAAAAATTGATGCAACACTTACATTTCATTTCAATCAAATCGTATCGAAAAATAATTCCAATTATCTCGATAGTTTCGCACTGAAAACACTCTACAACAGTTCAATTTACAATCGATTCTATGATTATCTTATTAAACAACTGGATTTTACAAGAATTAACAAAGAAGATTTGACAAATACAGCTATCAAACAATATTACGATCTTCTTTGGCGTATTCTCGGTTATTTACCACCATCGAATGAATTTCTCGAGCAAATGAATACGTACACGGACACAACACATTTATTACATTTATTTCGATTAGAAAAACGAATTCTTCAAGATAAACATATAACTGAGTTTCTAGCGAAAGAAATTTCATTTAAAGATATTCAATGGTTTCAATCATTAACACAAACAACACATTCAACATTCGATTTAATTGTCTATCAAATTCTACTACAAAATCTTTCGTCAACATCCGATGAAATCAATCGATTCTATGAAATCTTTGTTCAAGAATTAAAACATTCGTTGAATATCAATTCATCACTTGAATATCTTTCAATTATACCAATTAATAAACCAACAATCGAACCGAAAACATCAACAATACCAACATTACCCAATGATTTCGACGAGCTATTTACATTTCAATTGAATTCATCTCTTGAACAGACCACCACCGATCTTTCGTATATATTTCTTCGACAAATTCTTCAAATTCTTTTAACAATCAATTCAGAAATCGATAATAAACAACTCTATATACTCATTCAATTAGATGGCAATCTACAATTTCTTAAAGAACAAATTAAATTAAAAAATATCAACAATGAATCGATTCAAAACGATATCTACGAATATATTTACAAGACAATATTCGAAATTTTATTTAACATAAATTATCCAAATGAAATTCTCACCGAAGAGATCTATCACGATCTCATCAAATATCTCGATGAACAATTTCAACCGACTATTTTTCAACAATGTCTCGCGCCACATGATCTCTTCGATCTACTCTATTTAACAGCTCAACCCAATCATTCATTGTCGATCTTTGCACGAATGTTAATGTTATTCAATAAAATCTTTTCCTATTCAAATCAATTTCCACAAGCCATTGAAAAACTCAATCGTATTGCTAATCTATCGAAAATCGAACTTGCACAATGGTTATCCAAACTTGTTCTTCCGCCACCATTCGAACAAACATCGGTCTATACGCCTGAACAATGCAAACACGTTCTTGAAACATTCACTAAATATCTCATACGTAAACATGACAATGGTACGCCGATGATAAACGAAAATGTTTCGATTTCTATACTTCAAATTTTAATCGAACTCGGCAATGAACTTCGACAAGCCGATAAATTTGCACTTGGCTTTCCGCAAATCATTCAACTATTAGTTATTCTCGCTGGTCACGGGTCAGGCAATGGACATGGTTATCTATTTCAAGCTGCAATTCAATGGTTACAATCATCGACCGAGATTCTCACCGAGTCCGATCAAATTCTTCGTTCGACTCTCTCGATTTTTCATTCGAATCTCGTCGAAGCCAGTGTCTATCTCCTTTCGTATATCAATGACATTCTATTTGCATTGAAATATCTATCATTACATGAATCATCGTCATCATTCGACAGTGATGAATCGAATAACGATGATGATGATGACGACGATGATAATGATAATAGTAACACAATGTTAACATTCGATGAAACAAAGAAATCATCGAATGATTACGATCCAAATAAACTTTGCACGTATACAACAACAAAAAAAGAATATGCCAATCAACATTGGTATCATTGTCACACGTGTAAAATGATCGAACGTGTTGGTATCTGTCAAATTTGTGCGAATGTTTGCCATCGAGATCATGACATATCCTATGCGAAATATGGCTCGTTCTTTTGTGATTGTGGTGCACAAGAAGATGGTTCATGTCAAGCTTTAGTCAAACGACCAGCAGCAACAACAACAAATCCTATTCCAACAACATCGATCGCTAAGAAAAAGACAATCAAAACTACGAATAAAAAATCAACGAAATTAACCAATCGACAACGTCGATTGATTCGACAGATTAATTCTAAACAACAAGAATTCCATTCATGTCTTCAAACGACATCGATTCTTTCGAATACATTTCATTTATTTCAAACTCTCCAACCATATATCGATCAACATTATCAACAAATTTATAATATCGAAAATAAATTCGATTTAATTTCCGAATTTTTAAAAGGCAATTCAATCGTCAACGATGAAAATAAACAATCGATCGTAACAGGTCTTATTCATTCACAAGATAACGCTTTCGAACATGTTAAACTTTCATTTACCAATGAACATGGTCAACAAATCAAACAACTTCTAAGTACGAATTCAATTCGTCGTCAAGGCATGTGTTTAATCGAACACAATCGACAACATCTCGTTGTCAGTCAAGAAAAAGGCAAACAATCCATGATTACTATCGTTCAATTGAATTCACTTCTCAAACAAGCCAATCTTTCAATTGATAATTCAGCAAAGAAGAAAATCAATCTTACTAAACTTAATTCAATCAATGTTCCATTTACAATACTTTCAATGCAACCGAATCAACTCAATCCCGATTACATTGCATTGACTGGCTTGAAAGATTGTCATATATTTAATATCGATCAAAATGGTCAATTGAAAGAACCAACAATTATTCTACAACCAAATCTTGATTCAACAGGAAATTATATTATTAAATCCCAATGGATTGCCAATCGAAATCAAACACAATTAGCACTTTTAACAGCTGATTTCATTAAAATCTACGATCTTCATACGGATACAATAAGTCCAATCTATCATTTCATTCTTCCAACGGGTAAAGTTCGTGATTGTACATTTTACTATACCAAACGTAATAATATCGATTATTGTTATATCTTAATTATGGCTTCGAATGGTTATATTTACTACGAACAACTATCTGATTCATCATCGGCTAAGAATGGTTCATTTTATGTAACGAATACTTTGGATATTAAACATGAATCGATTACAGAAACGAATAACAATGGAATTCTACTTGGTGGAGGTGTGTCCGTTTACTATTCATCGACATTGAAACTCTTGTTTTGGTCGTACGTACATGGCAAGAATTTCTATGGTCTACTCGATGAAAATAACATCGAAAAATTACTTTTAATCCGTTCGATTGATGTTAAAATGACGACCAATGGTTCGAATAAACCAACACTAACCTATCATACATTATGTTCATGGTCGGAAGTTGCACATCATCCAGGTTTAATCTATACAATGACACAAATGACAACCAGTCCTGTTGTTCTCATGATAACGCCAACGAATGTTGCTGTGAATGAAATTAAAATTCAGCTGAAAACATCGAAAATTCAAGATATTGTTGGCATTCGATATGATCAACGAACGAATTTTCTACTTTTAGCTGATGATGGTAGTTTGAAAATGTTTGCAGCCGATCAGGAGAAAACCAATTATTGGCTCGAGAAAATCTCGGCTAATCAACGAACATTTTCTATGATTGATTTTGATTTAAACGAAGATATGTTCGAATATGAATCGAATAATTCAATTTATCCACTTTCCGACAATGAAACCGATGATCAACAAGAGCCAACTGTTAAACGTCGTAAATCGACAATAACAAATACAAATACAAACACAATTAGTAACGAATCATCAAGTGGCACGGTTAAATTTCCCGTAGATTTCTTTGAAACATGTCACATTCTAACCGAATATGAATTCGGTGGTAAAGATCTACTCGATGTTTACAATGTTGCACAACTAAAACTTCGTCTATCCACGCCCGGCATGTTCGTTGCCAATGTTCGAACGACGGGTTTTACACTCGAAATAACGAATAAAGATTCGGACAATATGGTGATCACAGGTGTTCGTATTCATGTGGGCGGATATTCTTTGGATAAATGTCCTCAATATTTCGAATATTTCGGTCGGAATGTTCAAGTTAACAGTCAGCAAGGTGCTCGTTGGTACGATCTTTGTCTCACACGAGAAGAATCGATTCAAGCTGAAAAGAAACTCGCCATTTTCGTTGCTCAATCACTCGAAGGAAATCATGTAACTGTCATCGATGATGTTAAAGTTTACGGGAAATCGAAAGAAGAATTTCAATGGCCTGACGATGTCGAAAGTACATTGGCCGTTGCATTGAACACGAATTTAACGACCAACGAATATCTTCATTCATTTCGACAGACAAACGACGAAAAACAGCTGCTCACACTTGCCTATGCCGATCGTTTGCTCGTTTATTCAATGCAAATTCTCACCAATTCATTAGCTCTACATCATCACATCGATCGGCAACAAACCGATGTTGTTCAATCGATTTCTCACATGCTTCAACTGTCATTGCCCAATCAAATTCAACGGTATGCAAAAGATTTACTCAAAGAAACTCTTTCGTCAACTGACTGTGATTATCACGAACATCTCGATCGTTTACAATTGAATTTTCTTGCGCAATGTTTTTCATTGTCGAACTATCTCGAACTATTTCATAATATTCAAACATACGAATATCTTCTTTTATCTTTACTTTCCATTGCTCGTCATCGACCGCATAATATCAATCGATATTTTATTCTCAATCAACAAGATTCAAGAGATGCGATTTCGAAAAATGCATCCATGCAAATATTTATTTCTTATTTAGTTAATATATTTTTAAATCTTCTCGATCAACGGCCAACGAATTCACTTCTCGAATCACTCGACAATCCACAAATTGAATTCAAACAAATCGAAAAACTTCTCAATATACTCGTCGATATTTACTATTCATTAGCACTCAATGAACCACAACTTTGCATGAACCTTATCGTCGATTCGTACATTCGTTTGCTAACCTATCGCGATTATCAAATCAATTTCCTCCTTAAAAACGCATTGAATCGTTGTATGCAACCGAAAATTCAACGATTAATTTCGAAATTATCCACCGCCAGCGATCTCAACACTCAACAACAACAACCGATCGACAGACAATTTCAATCGTTACCACTATCAGCTCAAATCTATCCAACGGAAGAACAAGCTCGTCCTCGTTGGACCGACACACCGCCAATTAACCCCGTTCAAGATGAAAACGCCATGTTACAATACGCTCTTGCTTTGAGCATGACTGACGAAGTTCCACCGCCACCACCACCACCAGCAACAACAACCACCACAATAACTAATATCGATTCTGATGCCAATCAAAGCGAGAATAACAGTCTCGATGAAGGCGATGATGGACATGTATCTGAATCGAGTTCATCGACGGAAACAACAACGACGAATAATAACGATCCAACATCGACACCGGTTCTCATCGAACCAACAACGAATTCATCGCCATCGAACGATTCGAATACGACGATTAAATTAAATCTCAATGAATCGATTGATTCAACGGTTTACGAACAACGTTTGTACGATTTCAAACATTTAATTGTTCAGAAATTACTCGATAATCTCGAGACAAATCTTCTACAGAATCGTGAACTCAATGGTGTCAATGCTATTGCCTATTTACAATTGTTACTTACTCTAACCATTGAATTTGCATCGAAATCCGATGAAGATAATCGAAATTTTGTTCGTTCGATTCTCAAACGTTTATTAGGTCAAATGACATTTCTCAAAGATCAACCATCGATCGACGAACTCATTCAACGAACAGCTCAACATGAAATTCAACTCATGCTCCTACGTTTATTCACCGTTTACGTTTCATTTATGCTTAAAGTTCGTATGAATGAACGTGATCAATATCTTCATCTATCATTGACAGCTGCCAAAGAATTAGATCAATCAAATCTTGTTCATTACTGTTTACACGCATTGAAAATCGTCTATCAATATCTGCAGAAGCAATCGATCGATGAAAGTCCATCGAATGATTTAACAACCTATCTGAAAATTCATCAACAACAGCATCTACCTGATCTATCACCATTTTTCTACAAACAATACACGAAACATCATGCCAATGACGTGTTCGAATCTTATCCCGAGCTGTTAGCTGAAATAGCAACACGTTTGCCCTATCAAATGAAGAAAGTCTTCGATACTACAATGGAATCTCGTTCATTTTTATTATCAAACGACTGGCAAACATGTCTATGCGAATATTATATTCTTCCGCAGGCGAATTTTCTCAAACGACAAATTCGAAAGTTACTTATGTATATTTGCGGTTCGAGAGATAAATATCGAAAACTTCGTGATCTTCATGTTCTATCGACAAATCTCGATGAAATAAAACAAATCTACGATGAAAATCACACGAGAAAATTCGTGTCAACACAAATTCCGTATGTGACACTCATGCAACTCGTTGATCATCTTAAAACTTGTCAAGATATCAGCGTTCAACGGCCGAATAATTGGCAGAATTTCTGTAAAACTAATCCGACGATTTTAAAATTCTTTCTCGAATTAATTATGTTTGTTGACGATTCACTTGCGCCGTTTATTCTTCATTTATTAATCAATTCGATTTCATCACCCACAAGTCGAACATTGAAAACAAGTAAATCAACAGTTCGACCGACTGAACACGAACCGATCGATGATCTTTCATCGTGTTCAATTGCGTTACAATTCATGAAATTAATTTCATTCGATTTACTCGAACAATTCATTCGAATATTTCTCCTTGAAAATCCTCAACAAACAATCCGTTGGCTTACACACACATTTCTCTATCATTTATATACGAATTCAAATAAACAAATTCAAGAACAACTCTTCGATTTATTCATTCAATTCTGGTCGAATATTTCATGTTACGGTCTCAAAGCGTTTCAATATGTCGATCTCTTAGGTTATATTATCATTAAAAGTAAAGATGATAAACGTACGAACGAGTTCCTACCAAAATTAGAATCACTATTGAAACTTGAAAATCAATATCTATTAAATCATCCCAATGCATCGATCTATCGACGATTATCATCGATCATCGATATCGAACAAAACAACGGTTACTATTTCGAAATCGAACCCTGTCTCGTTTGTAATAATCCTGATATCGCCTATCAACAAGTGAAATTACAGACGATTAAATTAGATCAACGTTTTACAACCCAGTCACATATTATTAAACTAACTCAAGCTTATTCAATACAGAAACTTCAAATTAAAATGTCGGATATAAAACGACATAAAGCCGTACGAACGATTCGATTCTATTACAACAATCGACAAGTACAATCGATCGTTGATCTTAAAAATAGTGTCAATTGTAAATGGTTACTAGCGAAAACGATTAAACTCAATAATATTCAACAGACAGAAGTGAAAATTGACTTTGTTATTCCAATTATTGCTTGTAATCTTATGATTGAATATGTTGATTTCTTTGAAACGAACGCAAATGCATCGGCAATAACCGATACGGCGGCATTACAATGTCCACGATGTAATTCAGCTGTTGCTGCTACACCTGGCATCTGTCCGAATTGTGGTGAAAATGTATTTCAATGTCATAAATGTCGTTCGATAAATTACGATGAACGTGACCCATTTCTTTGCAATTCATGTGGTTATTGTAAATATTGTAAATTTGATTTTATATTTACAGCTAAACAAATCAATTATGTTGAACCAATCGAATCCGATGATGATCGAACGAAAACATTGACAAATATCAGTCAATTATTAGAGAAAATCGATAAAATCTATCGACAATTATTCAATCAAAAGCCTATACTCGAATTTCTATTAGCAAAATTAACATCCGATGAACAAACGACGACAACAACAATCATTCCATCAACAGCAGCAGCAGCAACAACAACAGTGACAAATACGGATAATACCGATGGTCAACAACAACCGACACCACAACAACCACCACCAACAACAACTGTTACACTTTCGACAGGTATCAATCGTATTGTTCAACAAATCGCACCGAAATACAATACTGAATGTCGACAAACTTACGATGAACTCGGCAAATATATTCAAAAGATAATTTGTGCACGAAAAGAATTGCAAAGTTACGATCAACGTTTAACATCTCATTCGTATATTTCAACGGCAAATCATTCGAAAACACATCAATGTTACGGTTGTATTCTATCGACGATATCGCATTGCATTCTTCTTCTACTTGCATTCGTTTCATCGTCGAATCGTTTCAAACAAATTATTACAAATAATATGTCATTAATCGACGAATTATTATTAAATAATATTCGTTATACAAATCAACAGATTCGTCATGATGTTCGACTTCTATTCTGTCATTTAACACGTGATAATACACAATTAACTGATTATATAACAACGAAAATTTCAATGAAAATCGAACGATTTCTAAATGAAAATACCTATTTTTCATCGGCTGAAATCAATTATGATCTTCTCGTTCTCTATTCACTAATTCAACGATCGAATCAAGACGATCAAGATCTCTGTTGGGAAATTAAACTTCGTTCAATATTGAAATTATTTCTTCAATCATTACAAAATACAACACCACAAGTTCTCGAAATGATCACACTGCCATGTCTACGCATGCTTCTTCATTTATCAAAATCTCCAACAACAAATTCATCGACCACAAAACTTGTTTCAGTTAATATCGATGAATTTCTTTCGAAGAAACTCACCTATCAAGATTGGCTATCGAATCAAGATCGAACGTTAACATTCAAACGAATGAAAAATTCTTGGCTCGAAAAATTAATCTTCTGTCCACAATCGGCAACGATTCGATTTTATATTTGTAAATTAATTCAAACACTTTGTACAAACAATGAAAAACAAAAATTCTTCATTCTACAAATTCTACTCGATTATTTACATTTAATTTGCAATGAAAATCTTTCGAAATTCTCGATTGAATACGTACAATTAATTAAAGATCTACTTGCCAATGATAATCAATTGAAAACAGCTCTATGCAATGATGAACAAATCAATATTATTGAATATCTTGCGAATTTAATTGAAAATGAAATTTCGATTATCAATAAACAAGATGAACGAAATCTTTCGAATTCAAATTTAACATTTGGCTATTCGATTAAATGTCTAACGGAATTTCTCACATTATTTCTTCAACAAGATGAATTCAAACAGAAATACAAATCAATTCTCATTGCCATCGTTCTCAATGGTTATTTAACATTAAAGAAATTCATTCTTCAACGAACGAAATTAATCGATGAAGCACAAATAAAAATGCTCGAATTACTCGAACAAATGACACGTGGTAATGAACAAGAAACACGACAATTCATGATGATTTGCATTGATACAATCGAACGATTTCAATTGAATGATATGCAAACACCACAATTTATTTTCGAACGTCTATGTAATTTGATTTATCCCGAAGAAACCATGCAAGATAATAAAGAATTCTTTATTGTCGTCGAAAAAGATCCCAATCAAGAAGATTTTCTTCAAGGACGAATGATGGGCAATCCGTACAGTTCGAATAATGCAGCCATGAGTCCATTAATGCGTGATATTAAAAATAAGATTTGTACCGATTGTGAATTGATTGCGTTGCTTGAAGATGACAATGGCATGGAATTGTTAGTAGCCAATAAAATTATTAATCTTGGTTTAACTGTACGAGATGTTTATAAGAAAGTCTGGTTGCCGTATATCAATTCTCATCAGACATCAACAGGTGATACTCAACAGAATGATCAAGAGCCAATGCATATTGTCTATCGTATGAGAGGTCTATTGGGTGATGCAACTGAAGATATCATTGAAACATTTGATACGAAAAAGAATGCAGGAGAAAATGGTGAAGATGATCCCGAAGATGTCTATCGTTTAGCTGAAGTGTTGAGTCAACATTCAGGCTTGGAAACAATGTTGAAACGTTTGGATTCAATCAATGATATGTCATCAGGCAAAGCTCTACTTCAAATTCTTTTGAAATTATTCGATTATGCAATTAAATTAAAAGTCAATCGACAACGTTTAATCGATCCGAAACTTCGTTCAATATCATCGATGTTAAATAAACTAAATCTTTTACTTAAAACTGAAATCGAAGAACAAGGTCGTGATCAAGTACTTCTTGCTCTAACTGAAAAACTTCTATTTATTATGGATCAATTATTTCATGAAGCTAGTACAACTCTATCACAAGATAAATACAATGAATTTTCTGTTTCATGCGAAGGTGATATCGAACAATTACGTTCACTATTGAATTATATTCGTTTACAATTTGTTAATAGTCATCCAAGTCTTATGCAAGCATTAATTCATCTCTTGCCATATCTTTCATTTGGTAATAAGGAAAAAATGCAAACATTACTCGATTATTTCAAATCGTATCTTGAATTCGATCGATTCGATCTCGAACAAACATCGACAACAGTCGACAATGATAATCAATTACATTTAGATTGTTTCTGTGAAATATGTAAACATTTAGATAAGAAATCGATTTACGGAAAAGAATTTCGTGATCTTGTCAATGAATCGAATGGAATCATTGATCAATGTATAAAATATATTGAAAGTAATTCGCCACAAGTGAAAACATATCTCGGCATGCAAGATCAAGATAGTTGGAAGGAATTTTTGAATAAACCAAGTTTATCCTATGTTCTACGATTGTTAACTGGTTTGTCATATGGACATGGAAATATTCAAATTAAAATTGGACAAAGTTTAATACCGATTCTACATAAAATCGAACAATTGACAACAGCTGGTCGAGTCGGAGTTCTAGCTGAAGATCTTCTTCATTCGTTGACTGAAAACGAAGAAGTAGCAAAGAAAATCGATGATGTCAGAAATCAAACACGAGCCGAAAAGAAACGACTCGCTCAAGAAGCACGAGATCGTAAAATGAGAGAATTGAAATTGCCAAGAAACAAAAGTCTATCGGAATCACATGCCGGCGTAGCAAAAACGCCATTGGCACAAGCGGCTGCCGATCTCACCGAAGAAACCGGTCATGTTTGTTGTATTTGCCGTGAAGGATACAAATATTTCCCGAACAAAGTCTTAGCTATTTATACATTCACCAAGAAAGTCGATATCGAACCGTTCGAAAACAAGACACGTAAAACATCAGGTTATTCAAGTGTCACACATTTCAATATCATTCATATCGATTGTCATACGTCAGCTATCAAACAAGCACGTTCAAGAGACGAATGGGAATCAGCTTTGTTACAAAATGCGAATACTCGTTGTAATGGTCTGTTGCCACTATGGGGACCTGATGTTGCTGAAGCACAATTTACAACTGCACTGGCAAGATACGATACAAATATCATTGAAGCGACTGGCATTCGAGAGACATCACCGACTCTTTCGATTCATGACATTAAACTTTTGCTTCTACGTTTTGCCGATGTTCAATCATTTAGTGAAGATACAGGTGGTGGTGGACGAGAATCGAACATTCGATTGATTCCTTATCAAATGCACGCGATACTCTATGTTCTAACAACGTAAATTTAACATATCAGATCCTTTCATTACCACTCTTTCGTTTATTTGTTTGTTTAGAAGCCGACAGATTGAACGTGAAGAAAAACTCTTGCAGAACTTTTTGAATCGTACTGAACCATCAATTGCCGAAGCATTTGACGTTGAGGGGCCGTTTTTTATGACAACATTAGCATTGATTATGATGAAGCCAGCTGATTGGGAAAAGAATCGGCAAGTTTTTCTTCAAAAACTTCTTCTCACAGCTCATATTCGATCAGCAATTACACCCAATGATCGAACAAAGTAATTATTACGAAATAAATAAATAGATAAACAATCAATCGAATTTTGTTTTCAATAGAATCACTTCAAAGGCTATCAAACCATTCGCAACCTATAAAACCGCTTTAGTCTTCTTCGGACTTGTCAATGCATTCTTTGTCTACATGTTAAAATCTGTAAGATTCCTATCGAATTCAATGACAAATTAGTTTATGTTAAATTTCTTTTAGCGCATCGATTCCAATTCGTCAACACCATACAATCAACAATTGGGTCAATTTTTACGTGCTAATGATGCATTCATCATGGATACATGTACGAAAATCTTGAAACATTTCGAACAAGATCTATTGCCAAGTCAAACATATGAAAATCTTTTTCAAGCATTCGATTTTAGTCAATTCAATGAACAATGGATTCAAGAACTACTCAATACTTTACCCTAAGCAGTCGAATAGATAGTTCCGTTGTCGAAAATTTTTAAGTTAACTTTCTCTCTTTTTTTTCTTTTGTTTGTGTGGATTGAAGAGTGATTTTCTTTTTTTTCTTCTTTTTTTCTAAACTATTCTCTGATGATGTATATGAAGACAAATAAACACGATATTGATTGAGAAAAACTAAAGTATATGATGGGCGCAGATATTAGAGATCATGTGTTTGTTATTTTTTT
>ERZ778020.1573-NODE-1573-length-19208-cov-3.776902_pt1 | contig 19208 bp, 19 predicted proteins | sample MGYA00375750_ERZ778020 | MGnify/ENA primary metagenome ERZ778020 (study PRJEB29350, sample SAMN05389818) | bioreactor metagenome | isolation source: Ammonium sulfate bioreactor | place: South Africa: University of Cape Town | collected 2014-03-17 ...
GTTGTGTTGTTGATATCTAAGAGAAAAATTCACTTTTTCTTTCGTCAATCAATCGCATTCTTACTTCGACACGAATACGATTGCCTTTTAAATTAAAATCATTCAATGCAGCAATCGATGCTTTCGCTTTGCTCGCATCTTCCATGTGCTACAAGAAATCCTCTAGACCAAAGTGTAATTTCGAAACACGAACTTACAACAAACGCATAATCTTTAATAATCGTACATTCGAGTACTTTGCCGTATTTTTCGAATAATTCCTTTAGTTCAGTTGAACTAACAGACGACGGAATATTTCCGATGTAGAGTTTCGTTGGCATAATTTCAAACGAAAATAAAAATAAAATAAAAACTTGATAATAATCTCTTCTTCTTCTTCTTCTTCTACTTCTTCCTTCTGTTCTCTCTGTCTAAGAATCTTTCAGCCAATAGAAAGCCGATGGCTTTTGTTTCGATCGCCATTTATCATACAAATGAAACTTCATTTTGATTTGAAAAATTTCTCTCATCGTAATTTAATAAATTTCCGATCGATTGAATTTTATTTCGTTGAATTAGAAATTCTTTTCGTGAAAATTCACAACGAATAAATTAAGCGACACCTTGAGAGGCCTATTCCTTTCTTCATTTATTCGTTCTTTATTAGCCAGTATAAAATGATTGGTGAACTTCTTTGTTCAATATTCCCAAGCAATTGACCGAGATTAAGAGAGAAAGTGAGAGAGAGCGAGAGGAAAGAGCAGAGATAATCTTACAAAGAAGATATTGATCATGTTGCCCGAGAGAAGCAATAATCATTTGTGTTATCAAGCATTGCATCAACCTCGATTTCTTTCTTCTTTAGTACATTTTCATATTTTTGCACTCGTTTGTATTTGAGATGTCGTGGCTTTTTGGCTATAAGAAACCGGTGTCCGATCTTCCAGCACAAGGTGGTAGTGCGGGCGATGGAGTACCACCGCCATCAACAACAACAACGAATAATTCGGATCCAAAACAGTTCAGTGGCCGAGAATCGATTTATAAGTTCGATTCGACGGCGCTCGAACGTGCTGCTCAAGCAGCAAAGGAACTCGAACGATCACGTAAATTGTTTTCATCGATCGATTGATCATTTGTCACGTTTTTCGTAAAACCTTTCAGCTCATGCAAATCAAGCGTTTGATGTGGTTAAAATGCAAGAACAAACGAAACAATTAGAAATTCAAAAAGAAATGAAGGTTCGATATAAAAAACTAACTCGAAATTGAGAAAGAAAACAAATCGAATTTCCGTAGGAATTCGCACAACACGAAGAAGAAATTCGATTTCGTCATCAACAACAATTAAACGAAGAAAAACGACGGATGTTAAGCGAAGAAACTCAACATCAAAATGAGGTTTGCAGTTTTTATTTTCAAAACAATTCAATTTGTCTATCATTGTTCCGTTTAGCGAGCAAAATTTCAAGATCAATTAGCACGTAAACGAATGCAAGATCAAGCTGCTGAACAAGTAAATCTTCGTTCGATTTTGATTGAGATCTATTCGGAATTGTTTGACTAGGCTCGTTTGCAAGATGAAGAACGTCGACGTCAAGAAGATTCGGTTCGAAAACAAGAAGAAATGAAACAACGTTCAATTGAATATGCCGAACAAGTTCGTCATCAATACGAAATGAAACGTTTAGAAGCCGAATTAAAAGGCAAAGCTCAAATTGAACGTGAAAATCGAGAAATTTATCTCGAACAAATTAAATTAAAATCCGAAGAACAACGTAAAACCGTTCTCGAAAGTATCAAAACAGCTGGCAACGTTATTGGTACAGGTGTAACGACTTTACTCGAAAATCCGAATAAGATTCTTCTGGCTGTAAGTTCTCAATTCAAATTCGAGAACAAATCCAAAAGATGAATCGTGTTTTTTTAGACCGGTGGTATTACTTTACTTGCTCTCGGTGTTTATTCAGCTCGTGGTGCTACGCAAACAGCCGTGAAATATCTCGACTCTCGTCTTGGTAAACCATCATTGATTCGTGAAACATCTCGAACGACTCTCCTAACCACACTTCGTTCACCGGTGAAAACAGTTCGACGATATTTTTTCAGTAAAGCCGAAGATTCACTTCAAGGTGTCATTCTCGATCCGACACTCGAAGCTCGTCTACGTGAAATCGCGATTGCAACACGATTTACCAAACGAAATTACGGTCTTTTCAGAAATTTACTCATGCATGGACCACCTGGTACTGGTAAAACTCTATTTGCTAAGGTAAAAAGAACAACAACAAAAAATGAATAAGATATAATTTCTATCTTTTTTTTTCTGCAGAAATTAGCTGCTCATTCAGGCCTTGATTATGCGATAATGACTGGTGGTGATGTTGCTCCACTTGGGCGTGAAGCTGTCACAGCGATTCATAAGGTATTTGATTGGTCTCAAACAAGTCGTCGTGGTTTGATCTTGTTTATTGATGAAGCTGATGCGTTTCTCCGAAAACGAGCAACAGTAAATTCTCGATTTTGTTGTCTGTTTTTGATTGATTGATTTTGCTTGTCGTGAAAAAGGAAAAAATCAGTGAAGATATGCGTGCTGCTTTGAACGCGTTTCTCTATCGAACGGGCGAACAGTCAAGTCGGTAGGTTCAAAGATTCTCTTTCATGATTTCCTGAATTTCAAAAATGATATTCTTTCGTTCTAGTTTTATGTTAGTTCTCGCGAGTAACGAACCAGAACAGTTCGATTGGGCCGTCAACGATCGGCTCGATGAAATGGTTGAATTCATCTTGCCAACTTTAGCTGAACGTCGTCGAATGACGTATCTCTATTTTGATAAGTATATTTTGAAATCAGCCGAACGTCGTCGGTGAGTTGACATTGTTGTTCGTTAAAAAATATCATCTCGATCTTGTTTTTTTTCTATCTATTAGTCCGATTAAAATTGGTGCTTTTGATTTCGAGAAGAAATGTGAAGAATTGGCAACGCGTACTGACGGATTTTCAGGTCGTGAAATAGCGAAATTGCTTGCAGCTTGTCAAGTTCGTTTGATTAAGATTTCTTTTTTTTTTCTTCTTCATTTGTCGTATTTTCTGTATTGTTTTAGGCATCGGCTTATGCATCTGAAGATGGCACGTTAACAGAAGAAATGATAAATAAAAAACTCGGCGATGCTCTTGAAAGTCATCGTAAGAAAGTCGAATGGCGTGCGGAAGAAGAACGTTAGAAGAAAAAAAATCTTTCTTAGGCTAATTTTTGTTCCTCAGTGATTTCACAGTGTTCGTTTTTTTGTTTGTTGTTGTTTTTGTTGTTATTTTTTTTTCATGCGTATTAAAAAATAACACAAACATCGCATTAGTAGTTTTCCGTTCGAATAAAAACAAGAGTCCGTTTGTTTTTCTTTTCAGATGTTATCAAGTCCGACTTATATCGATCACGGTCATGTCAATAGTCCAGTTTATCATTCAGGAATCGCTCAACAAACCAATACAGTAAGTCAATCGTTTTCTCGAGTACTTCGATCTTATTATACGACTAAGAGACCGAAGAAAAAGAAATCATACAATAAGCTCAAAAGGCGTTTTAGTCATTTTTTTTGCCATATTTGTCATTCTATTCTATGTTGTTCCTGTGTCTCAAATGAATTATGGATTGAACGCAAGGAATGAACGTTCTGCTCAATATATGACGAGAAGTAGAGGGAAGAGAAAAGAAGAAAAAAGAAAACGAGAATAGAGAGAAACAGTCAATCCAATGCGCATGAGAGTTTTTTTTCCTCGAATATTAGAAAAGTGGAAACAAACTGCAAGCATTGAAAGGAGAAAGGGGAAAAGCAGCGGCACGTCATTTCATCTGATTCTATTGCTCGTTTCATCTAACATAAAGTATTAGACATGGTTGTGAACATAGAAAGTACTGCTGTTCCATCATCTTCGGAAACCACTGATAATGCAGCGGTAAGACAAAAAAACAAAACGTGTATATTATTGTTTTTGTGTCAATAGGATTGAGAAAGATAAATACGAGTTAACCAGACGGAAATCGATTGATCTTAGTGTGTGTGTGTGTATATAGAACTAAGAAAACGATAAGGGGATTATTGTTTTTGAATGAATCATAAGTAAAAAAAACACGTGTTTTAATTATGAGAAGTCGAACAGATGAATTTCGAGATATGAAAATAGTTTTCAAGGTTAAAGAAAAATACAACTATTCCCAATTGGATGATGTTACATATTTATTGAATAAAGAAAAAGAGAAATCTCAGAATTTCTAAGCACATTCAACTGAGTTAACTGATCGTTGACCATTGAATGCTTGGTAAACTTTAGCTGTGCAGAAAACAATGTTTTCTGAGGCTGAGTGATGAGCTGAGAAAACAATACGGAAGTTAAGACCGTTGACGAGTTGAGTGGCAACACTGTAGACATCGATTGGTGTAACTTCAATGTTTTGTGTTTTAGCTAATTCAGTAACAGCAGCTTTAACCATGAGTTTGGTTGTTGGACTTTGAACAAGATCTGGACGATCGACAAAGCCACCCATGAGTTGACATTGAACGGCAAGAAATAATGATAAAGCGATGAGGATTTTAAACATGTTTAGTTTCGAGAGCGAGAGCGAGAGAGAGAGAGAGAGATAATAGTAATTGATCAAATGAATTTGAATCGTAACGAATGAAAGGATATTTTGTGATTTATATAGACGAATTTAATCTCAGATGAGAATGGAAACATATGTTGGACTTTAGATTATTGACTTACGAGATTGGAAACCCTCGTGAAATCATATCTATGCGCTCGTTAAGGACTATTGACAGTTTACTCTATGCAAATTGTCTCGTTTGTTACGTCAAATTATTACATTTAATTTTCTCTTTCGATTCATTCTGTCTATTGTTAACTAACAATAACAGAAAAACGTTTCATTTGTACTATTATACCTGGCATTCATCAATTCATTAGAACAACAAAGAAAATCAACGTGGGATATGATGTCATTCTTGACAGTTCTCTTTCTTCTCTCGAATATCATTTGAAATAGATTTGAGTAGAAGTTTTTTTTTGTGTTTTTATTTCATTTTCTACTCTCATGTCACTTGAGTTGCTTCTTAAAGAGAAAGTATCTATATTAAGCATTGCTGATTGACGAATGAATGATAGGCGTTGATATACAAAAACAAAATAATTACATATTTCTATCTCACACCGTCTAATTAAATATCTGAATTCGTTCCTTGTGTACATCACTCCTGCTGTTTGTGTTCACACAATATAAAAAGCAACAACAACAATTATTGACCGCTTTTTTTTTCCTATTTGCTCGATGATACGATCTCATCTCTTCTCTTCTTGATTGTATATCACTAACCGTAGAAACATATTGGTATTAGTTAAAATATAGACAACATCACCAGCAAATGAATCTTATCATACTCGATTATATTGACATAGAAAGAGAAGAGAAGAGAAGAGAAGAGAAAAGAAAAGAAAAGAAAAGAGCGTCGCTCAATCTTTATACATATGTCAGTCAGAGTTGCTCGTTGCTTTTACTACTACACCTAGGTTGAGTTTATACAAACAACATCTATTTTTTGTCTGTACTTAATGAAATATTATTTTCGAAACGTATTCAGGTTAAAATGACCCATACAAAAGCACGATTATCATCAGTAAGTTATATCTATTTTCTATAATATCGTTAGACATGAATTATTTTTGTCGTTCGATTATTAATAATATAATGAGAAAGGGGGAAAATTTTTTCTTTTTCATTCAGGATAAGAAATCGATTAATCGATCAATCGACAAATTCCTCTTCTTCGTTTTGCTTCTCCTGACTATGGAGACTAAAAAAAAGAAGGGGGAAAGAGGTACTAATGAAATTATGTTTATCCTGAATGTCGCCGTCATTGCTCTCTATCTTTTACTTCATCATCACACTATATTCTAATCATCGTCTCTATGCCACTCTTGCTCCCACTTCAGTTGCCGTTTCAGCTTATTGGTTTTAGTTACCATCCGATTGTTATTTCTTCGTTTTCTCTTCTTCTTTTTACGAACAATTCTATATTTAATCTAAGTGGGAAAGCAAGAGAGAGAGAAAAAAATAGAGAAGAAGACAAAAAAAAGAAAGAAACGAATCGATAAAGATGATAAAAGAATAAGAGTCGTAAGATGACTGAAACTAGTAGCCGTTGCTGATGGTACTGCTGCTCGGCTCGAGTCAACGGATGATGACGGATGATTATTAAGAACAACGTTGCAAGACGTCAACCAGCGTTATTTCGAAGAGTCTAAGAACGGAACGATAGAGAAGAATCGCTTGTTTTGCATCGTCTAGTATTTGATGGCAGTTCGACTCTTGTTACTCTCGACGACGAGAAAATAAAAACGAGTAGTGTCATGTTTTGACTTAAACTATCTAATAAAGACAATAACTTAAACATGTCCACTGATATTACCAAAGAAAATCGTCTTGTATCAATAACCCGTCCATCAAGTATACAACTACCGCCATTGCCTGCAGTCAATTATCCATATTATCAACATCAAGTGAGAAAAACAAGACGAAATCTATTTTCATATACTTCTGACTGTGTGTTTCTCTTGTTCTATCCGATTTTTAAGAAACATAGACCAACATTTCGATGACTTCTTGTTTTGACGATTGCGAAGCGTGTTAGTTTAGATTTCTGTTGTTTTACTCCTCAAATGACTAAAGCGAGAATACACTAATGACTTTGAAAATGGTGTTATTTTTCTTAGTCTCAACAAATAATTGTGTTAGATCCAAATATAAAAGAAAAGAAACGGAAAAAGAAATGTCTAAAACAGTTCGTCGAACCTTGTTCTAATCATCATTATTATTATCATTTGTTTTTTTTTATTCGTATATGACAAGCGAAGAAACAAAAAGAAAGAAAAGATATTTCCCTTGACACATACTGTTTCGAGTGTATGGGGGTTATATTTGCATTTAAGCACATTTCTTGATGTGGATAATGCATCTACTTGACGAAACAGAACAACAAGTCAGTTGAGATTTTGTCAACGACTCTTGAATAAAAATGTCATCGAAACTAGCAGATTTGCTATTATCTTGAAACATAAACAAAGACCGATTATCAAATCTTCGCTTTTTGTTTTTGAATTTATTCCGTTGGCGAATGACACAGATGTTCCATCCGCCGTTCAATTTTTCTGTCAATAAGGAAGAGAGAATATACGATCTATCATCACATATGAACGCGTTCTAATGAGAACAGAACGAAATAACAACTCAAAAAAAAAAGAATGAATGCTCGTCTGTCTCGTTGACGAGAGTACAATACTGTTGGCAACAATTTTTTTTCTTCTCTTTCTCTCTTTCTCGCTTTTTCTTGCTCATTGTACACTGACTAGTCGTTTTTCTCTCTCTCTCGTGGCGAGTCGTGTACATTTGCAATCATCAAGATAGACATCTACGTGAAGAAGACGTTTAGTAAATGTCAATACTTTTGTTTTCGACAATATGACTGCGGTATGTGGTTTCAATTATTTTAATTAAATGCATCGAGTGATAACTTCAGCATAGAATTTTTCTTCGTCTTCTTCTTCTTCTCACATCTTGTTTTAATCGGTCAAAAGGCCAATATTTCTTCGTCATGTTCGAAGGACAATGTTTGTTTTTATTGGCATGTCTATATCGCCGTCGGTCATAGATTTATTTATTTCTTGTTAGTCTTTAATAATAAACTAATTACCGATAATATCTATAATCTCCGATGAAAACTATTTAATAGCTACTAGATCATAATGAATTATTAGTTTTTTTCTGTTGTCCTTTATCCTTCCTTCTCCCCTCTCTCTCTCTCTCTCTCGCTCTGTTTCATTGTTCGACAAGTTCTTGCCTTGTGGCATTAGGAAAAAAAGACAGAAGAAGAAAATACAGTGTATATCAATATTGAAGCAACGAAAAAGACCAAATAGAACAATTATAAACACTCGTTTATTTTTCTTCTTCTCGTGTTTTTGTTTGGATTCCTATGATACACATCGAGTACTGAACTAGTTATTGAAGAGAAGATTGCCGATCGATGAGCCGATTTGGATGCACCTTCGTGAGTAATCTATTATTTCTCTAAAAACGATCCGATCGATAAATATTCATTTTTAATAAAAACAACATCTGATATTCATTCATAACAAATGATTTCCCAATGATAAATAATAAATATCGAAATCGTTTAATCTACCAGAAACATGTCAGTTCTCAAATCATAAAAAAACAATTTTTATAACTTACTTCAATAAAACTAAAGAGAAGAATTTATTGACATATAGACATGAGATGATATAATCAAGATCGTATCTTAGTTCATAGATAAGAGCCTGTGATTGATGAGCTCATTGATTGATTTGCCCTTTTATTTTCTTAGTCTGATGGAAATTCAGGTTTTTTACGAGCTGCACGAGCAGGCAATCTCGAGAAGGTCTTGGAATACCTTCGTTCGTCAATTGATATAAATACAAGCAATGCCAATGGATTAAATGCGTTACATTTAGCCGCAAAGTAAAAAAAGCACCGCTGTTTTCTAATAATAATATGTTTTTCTATAAAGGGAGGGTCATGTAAATATCGTTCAAGAACTTCTTTCACGTGGTGCAAATGTGAATGCAGCAACAAAGGTTTTTACCAATCGAAATCACTAATTCAGTCGATTCGAATGAACTTTTCGCTTTTTTTTATAGAAAGGAAACACTGCTCTTCATATAGCATCATTGGCTGGTCAAGATGAAGTTGTTAAACTTTTAGTTAAATATAATGGAAATATAAATTGTCAATCACAGAATGGTTTTACTCCTTTGTATATGGCTGCTCGTATGTGTTTTTTGCTTTTGTTTCGATAAGAGATTAGAAATTCGTTGTGTTCGAAATTGATTTCAGAGGAGAATCATCTTGAAGTGGTTAAATTTCTGCTCGCTAATGGCGCTAATCAAAGTTTAGCTACTGAAGTACGAACATTTTGTTTTATCGATTGATCAAAGAATGAAAATATTTGTTCTAAAGGATGGATTCACACCGTTGGCTGTTAGTCTTCAACAAGGTCATGATAAAGTGGTAGCTATACTTTTAGAAAATGATTCAAAAGGTTCAAAAGTTCGTCTACCCGCTCTACATATTGCCGCAAAGAAAAATGACACAAAAGCTGCCGCCTTACTCTTACAAGGCGACAGTCAACCTGACCTCAATTATAAGGTATGTACAGAAGAAAGAAATCAAATCGATTTCGAAAGAATGTGTCTCTTGTTTTCCTAATAAAATTTCTGAGATAATTAGGAGGGAGGTTTTGTCAATTGTACGACAAAGGTTTGTTTATTCATATGTCAGTCTTTATGTTGTCTGTTTGCGTCGTCGTCGTTCTGTTTCTCGATTATTTGTTGTTCATTTTCTTTTTCGTTTTGTCTACATGTTTTTTGTCTTTTCAGCTTGGAAGAGTAAGCATACATAGTCGTATATGAATAACTAACATTTCTTTACTAACATCAGTTATTTTTCAAACAACAACAAAAAAAAACTGCAGACTAGTAGTTGTTGCATGCATAAAAAAAAACGACAATTTGAGATACAATGGAATTGATTGATGATCGTTTTTTTAGTCTGGATTTACACCGTTACATATAGCAGCTCATTATGGTAATTTGGAAGTAGCTCGTTTATTGATTGAACGAGGTGCAGATGTCAACTATGCAGCTAGCGTATGTCGAATGAATGAACGGCAGAGTTTGATTAATTTTTGTTTTCTGTATAGCAAAATATTACGCCTTTACATGTGTCATCGAAATGGGGAAAGGATAATTTGGTTAAATTATTATTGGAAAAAGGCGGACAAATTGATGCTAAAACTAAAGATGGTCTTAGTAAGTCAAGAAGATTGATTGATGATCGATTACGATTTGTAATATTGAAATGAATTTTTAGCACCACTTCATTGTGCAGCTCGATCGGGACATGATCAAGTAGTTGATTTGCTACTTGAAAATGGCGCTCCGTTTGGTGCGAAAACAAAAAATGGACTTTCAGCACTTCATATGGGTACGTTTTCTACTTTTATAACAAAAAAAAAACAATTTAATTTTCATTTTATTTTGGTCGTTTCTAGCTGCACAAGGAGATCACGTCGATGCTGCACGCATTTTACTTTATTACAAATCGACATTAGTCGATGATGTTAGTTCGGTAGGTTTTTATTTCGAAAGAAAAAAAAAAAATTTTCATTTCTTTTGTTCTTTTTTCTAAGGATTATTTATCTGCATTACATGTTGCTTCACATTGTGGAAATTACAATGTAGCTAAACTTCTTTGTGAACGTCGTGCTGATGTGAATGCTAAAGCTTTAAATGGTTTTTCATGTTTACATATTGCTTGTAAAAAGAATCGTTTGAAATTAGTTGAACTTTTAATTTCAAATGATGCCGATATCGAAGCCAAAACGGAATCAGGTCTAACAAGTTTACACGTGGCTGCATTTGTCGGTAGTCATGATATTGTTGTTTATTTATTACAACATGGAGCATTTATCGATGCTGTTACTATTCGAGGTGAAACACCATTACATCTCGCAGCACGAAATAATCAAGTTGAAATCGTTCAAACATTACTTCGTTATGGCGCCTTGGTTGATGCCAAAGCTAAAGAAGCACAAACTTGTTTGCATCTTGCGACACGTTTGGGAAATATTGAGATTGTTAATTTATTATTAAAAGCCAATGCTTTTGTTGATAGTGAAACTAAAGATGGATATTCAAGTTTACATATTGCAGCTAAAGAAGGACAAGAAGAAATCGCTAGTCTATTAATCGATCATGGAGCAAATTTAAACCTATTTACCAAACGAAATTTTTCGGCATTACATATCTGTAGTAAATACGGAAATATTAAAGTTGCCAATCTTCTCTTACAAAAAGGCGCTACACCAGATATTCAAGGTAAAAATGATTTAACACCATTACATTGTGCTGTTCATTACAATCATGGCAATATTGCTTTACTTCTATTACAACATGGTGCAAGTCCACATGTTACAGCACGTAATGGTTACACACCATTGCATATAGCTGCCAAGAAAAATGCTTTGGATATTGCTGAAATGCTATTGGAATACAATGCTAATACGAATGCACAATCAAGTGGTGGTTTTACACCATTACATTTGAGTTGTCAAGATGGTCATTCGGATATGACTTATTTGTTATTGGCCAATCATGCTGATCCAAATATTGCATCGAAATGTCATCTTACACCGTTACATTTATGTGCACAAGAAGATCGAGTCAAATGTGCTGAAGCATTGATTAGCAAAAATGCTGATGTCGATGCACAAACACTTAGTGGTTATACAAGTTTACATGTTGCTTGTCATTTTGGACAAATCAATATGGTTCGATATTTGCTTCAACTTGAAGCGAATGTTAATATTGAAACAAATGTCAGTAACAAAAGAAAAATTCATTTTGAATCATTTGTAAATTAAATTCTATTCGTCTATTTAGCTTATGTTTACACCACTTCATTCAGCTGCCCAACAAGGTCATGTGATGATCGTTAAATTATTACTTGAAAATGGAGCATCACCAAATAAAACAAATAAAGTAGACAAATCTTCATTTCAATTGACGGACGATTATTTATTCTTTGTTTTTCTCTCTTCGTTGTTTAGCATGGAATGACTGCTCTTTCAATTGCTCAACGTCTTGGTTATATTTCAGTTGTCGAAGAACTTAAAGTCGTCACTGAAACCACGATTGCTAGCAAACATGAATTAATAACCGAAGAACGTTACAAGGTAAGAGAAGAAGAGAAAAGAAGCTCGATCTACATATATTATTTTTTCATTTTTAATATAAACAGATTCAAGCACCTGAAGTTTCACATGAAGAACATCCATTAACTGATTCCGAAGATGAAACAGGTAAATATTCGTTAAATCGAAGTGAATATGGACGTACTCATATCGAAAGATAATCTACGTATCTAGTGGATAATAATACCGATACGATCTATCCGGAAATTGGATATATCGAATTGGGAAAAGTCATTGATGACTTAGAACTTCCGAAAAAAACGACTAAAAAAGGTAGTCGGAATGAATGTCTATGTCTGATCCCGACTTCTTGATTTATTTTTCTCCCTGTTTGAATACCAAATGCTACACGAGCATGAAAAATTTCAAAATTGATATCAATTTGTTCTCTCATAATGAAATTCTTCTCGGTGATTTAGATATGCTTGGAGATGCAAGTTCGAATGTTCATATGCAATATTTACGTGAAGGCGTTCTTATGACTGAAGCTGAAGAACAAAAAATAAATCAAACATCATTTATCAAAGTAAAATAATCAATTTTGACGAAAAAACTCTTTGTTTTACTATTTTCGTGTTTTAGGAAGAAAATGAGTATCCAATGTTAGCTGGTAAAGATCAATGGAATGAAAGTCGAGACAATCTCCATGATCAACAAACGCCCGTCGTACCACTGGACAATTTAGTTGCTGACAATGAAGTCATAACCAAACCACGACATGGCGGGTAAGTCACGCGAACTGAGTTTGTGCATTTTTGCCGAATGCTTTGTTGGCCATGCCGTGTGCAGTGTTTTGATTAGTCATGCGTTTTTTTCTAGGGATCGTTTTCAGTATCGCTCGTAAGTGTTTGCATTTTTTGTCGTGCACGTACGTAATTTCTTTTACGATTTGTTTCGTTCGAATTGTTCGTTCAGATTTTTGGTGAGCTTTTTGGTTGACGCACGTGGTGGCGCCATGCGTGGATGTCGACATTCAGGTGTTCGTGTTATTATTCCATCGAAACGTGCGAGTATGCCAACACGAATTACATGTCGATTTGTTAAACGAGAGAAATTAACGATTCCACCGCCGATTAATGAAGGCGAAGCATTGGCCGCACGAGTTCTAGAAGTTGGACCGGTTGGATGTAAATTTCTTGGGCCTGTCATTCTTGAAATTCCACATTTTGCGTCACTACGTAATCGTGAACGAGAAATCGTTGTTTTACGAAGTGATAATGGAGAAAAATGGAGTGAACATACAGGTCCAGTTACTGATGAAGCTGTACGAGAAGTTCTTGGCGATACCGTTGACACTGAAGAATTGGATAATGCTGAAGATCTTCACACTCGTCGTATTACTCGTATAATCACCAATGATTTTCCTCGTTTCTTTGCATTGATCTCACGTATTCGTCAAGAAGTTCATTTCATCGATGAACAAGGTGGCCTACTAACATCATCAATAATTCCAACAATTCAAGCTCATATACCCGAAAAAGCCCTACAAAAACGTATTCGTGTTTCATTACATGTTCTTCCGATTTCATCACAATTAGTTCAACGTTCATTCGGCTCACGTGTTAACGTCAGTCCTGTCGTAACTGTTGAACCACGTCGTCGTAAATTTCACAAACCAATTACAATTACAATTCCATTGCCAACGAAATCGCCAACAGCACGAAAACATTCGCATCAACACGGCAATGCCTATACAAGTGACTCGCAAACACTTCGTCTTCTATGTAGTATAACAGGCGGTACACATGCGGCTCAATTCGATGACATTACAGGACATACACCATTGACATTTTCGAATGATTGTGCAACATTTACAACGACTGTTTCAGCTCGTTTCTGGTTAATCGATGCTCAAGGTGTATCGGATTTGAATAAATTAGCACATGAAATCTATCGTGAAGCGACTGCTGTTCCTTATATGTCACGTTTTATTGTTTTTGCTAAACGACACGATGTTAATGAAGCACTCGTACGAGTCTTTTGCATTACGGATGACAAAGAAAATAAGACACTTGAAATGCAAGAACATTTTACTGAAATAGCTAAATCGAAAGAAGTCGAAGTTGTTAATGGTAATTCGATTTACATCGATTTACAATCGAATAATCTTCAAACAATTACGAAAACAAACGAACAATTAACATTAGTTTTTCGTGCATTTAAAGAAAATCGTTTGCCATGTGTTGTTCGTATTCGTGACGAACAACAAGAACCCAATGGACGATTGATTTTCTCGAAAGATAATGGTAAATTAACTTCCATTCAACGTACAACATCAATTACAATGACAAATGGTCAAGCATCAGGCGTCTCATCGTCGACTGTTGTTGTCGATCCTCAAACTCTACAAGCAATTTGCAATTTGAATATTGTTATACCTGCATATGATAAAGATTTACTCGAGAATGAAGAACGTCTTCGAGCTTTACATTTAGTGGATCGAGATCGTCTTTCCGAAAGTTGGAAATCCGATGATATGTTTCGTAAAGGTGAAATTCGTTTGACTGATATTGCTCGTTTACTTGGAAGTGATTGGCCAGCTCTTGCAGCTGAACTCGAATTAAATGAAGATGAAGTTACGAAACTCATGGATGAATACGGAGAAAATGCAGCTCTACAAATGCTTCGCTATTGGCTTAAATCACGTGGAACTGATGCAACGGGAAATTCTCTTCAACAAGCTTTGAGAAAGATTGGCAAAGAAAATATTGTTCATAATTGTGTTTTTAATATTGAATGGGTTACTGATGCAGCTGAAAAAGAATTAGCTAAAAATCGATTGAATAGCCGAGGTGAAAGTGTCGAAGGTCTTGCAACAACTGGCCGACGAGTATGTTTTCGATAGTGTTTTCTTCTCTTAATAATGTTTGTTTTAGTTGGATGAAGGTTTCGAAAGTGATGAAGAATACGAACGTCGTCGAACGGGAAAATCTAGTAAGTTCTAAGCGTTTTTATTTTTGATTTGAAGTTCTCATAAAATAATAACCATTCATCGGTAACTAAAGATTTTGTAACTGATGATACGAATCATTTATCTTCGAATACGATTATCAAATCGATAACCTACGAAGAATCAGTCGAAGATGAAATCAGTGGAAAGAAAGTTTCGACTGAACTGATCTCTCCTCAATTTAAACAATTAGAACCACTGAAAATGGTTAAACGTGATCTATCAAAAGAATACATACCTTCATCATCATCGACTTCAAGTGCTGACACAATTGTTATGAGAAAAAGTCTAGGTTCATAAATATTAGAAAACAAAAAACGCTTTCAATGTCTGAATATTAGTCGTCCATGTCCTCGTTGTTGTTTGTGAATGTTTTATGTTGTCTTTTCGTTTAAAGGTGATCGTGATGGTCCAATACTTTATGTTGATTCAAGTAAAATCCCTACGCCAGGCTCACGCTATGGTAAAACTTATTCGGGCTCATTGACACCATTGAGTTGTCATTCGCATCAATTCGAATTGATGCATATAGAAACATTAAGAGAGAAACTAGATCGTCTGTCACGTGAAAAAGGTTCGCAAATTTGATGTGTGCGCATGCAAGTGTATGTTGTTTGTTGTGTTGTGCTTGATGGATGAATTGATCGAAAATGAATAGACGAGAGATTGTTGTGCTATTTTCTATTTTTAGTTGATCTTGATGATCCATACGGTACATTAGTAAAACAACGAAGTACAGAAATTGGTGAAGGACGATTAACACCGACAGCTAGTTCGGGTATGTCGATTGTGTAATTTCCTCTCGTTCATAACGAAATAACCGATTCTTTGTACTCCGTTTCCGATCGAAACAATTAGGATTGAAAACGACTCGAGATGTCAAAGAAGAAGAAAAAAAAATCTACACAGTTAACGAATGTTGATATTTATTTTTCTTAGTTATTTTCTCGAGAGAATTATTCGACTGTTATTCATCTAATATTTCCTTTTGCATATTAATGAATTATTAAAAGTTTCTTCATCTTTTATTGTCAATGTCATTCATAGTTAATCTAAAAGCAGACTGTTCATTTCGTTGAAGAAAGATAAAAATAATAAATTAATATTTATAAGCATAAAGAAAGAAAGAAACGAGAAAATCGAGACGCACGACGAAATCTGATTATTTTCTTTCTCTGTCATTATATTCATCGAATAAAAGAATAAGAAAATAGATCGAAGTCACGTATCCAATTACTACTGATCTATATCGATATTTACCATTCATCTACAAGGTGATTCAAAATGCGTATCATTGTTGTCATTAGTTCGTCGCGCAAACCAGAAAAAAAACTCTTTAGCTTATCTATTTCTCATTCTTTTACCAATATAGAAAAGAAGAAAAAAAACGAGTCTGATTTGTTTTCTCCTATATATGTATATTGCTGATATGTATATATCTATATAAGCAAATTCTTGATATGAATGCGCATCTGGCATAAAAAGAAAAGATTTGTATGCCTCGACCAACAATCCTATAATTAGGCATTAGAATACTAATCGATTAGACATGCCATTTTTGAGTGGAAATCGGACATTATGTTGCGGATTATTCAAGAAAAAACGTCGATTTTTAAGTAGAAACTAGTGAACATGTTCATTAAACTGTTTTCGTTATTTACAGAATTTCAATCGACAAAATCGACAACTAAAACATCTGACTTTGGTATTGTAAATATTGTTCAAGAAGCAACATCTACTACACCTGAAACAATACCAATTGAATCTCAACAGGAAACAACAGCTACTGAACAATTAGCTGAACAAATTCGTAAGTTCGATGTGTGATTTCTTTTTGCTTCTATTCGTTGTTTGTTCTTTCCAGCACCTACAACACATGTAGGTGATCGTTTTGTTAAATCGAGAATAATCCCTGAACAAGCTCGTGCTTTAGCCAATGCGTTTAAACAGGCGGTTGTAAAACCATTGAAAAAGCCGATCTTTAAAAAAAAATCTTTCGATGCCGCTCGAACTGAACCGCAAATACTCAGTTCACAGGCATCAGTTGTACAATCATTTTCGAGTCCATCATCGATAGTTATCGATAATTCCGATCAACCCTATTTCGAAACTTCAGTCGATTCATATGAATCGTATCTGCCAGGCAAATCGGCACGTCACAATGACGAGTCAGCGTCATCATCATCGATTGAAATGCCGATTTCACCACCGGCTAAACCACCGAGACATTTTTCTGTATATAAAAATGAGGATGAATTGACTTTCCTTCGACAATCAACGAATAATCAACTCGTACAAATTCAAACATCGGAAAGTTTGAAAAATATCGAAACATTTACTGTTCAACCGATTTGTGTTGCTGTTAAAACTGATGTTCCTCTTCGAACCGAATTATTTGATTATTCAGTTTCTTCATCTTCATCTTCTTCATCATCGCCAATCACTAAACCAGTCGATACATCGACAGATCAAATCATTCAATTAGCCACTAATCTAGCTAATCGAATTCTAAAAGATGTTAAAAATGATTTAATACCAACAACTAAAATTGCTGAGTCAATAGATACACCTATTGTTTCACATTCGACATTTCGTCCATTGACGTTCGTTTCTTGTGATTCGAAATCTTCGACAACATCGCCTATTCTCGATATTGTCACAGTTAAACCAACACCTATATTCACAACTTCAGTCAAAATTACTCGTCCAACAACATCATTTATTTCAGCAACAACAAAAACTACTGTCAACAAAAATTCCACTAATGATTCTAATAGTACATCGAATTCAAATAGTAGACTAATTTCCGATCGTTCACAATTATTACAAACATCTAGTCAACAGACTAGTTTGGATTCGACAGATCCAACGAGTTATGATAATACAATTTTCTTGCCGACAAATACGGGACATGCAACACCAACACGTTCATCACTATCCGATTATGATAATTTACATGGCTCGTACGGAAGTTTAAATGATGATAATCAAACAACACGTACGATTACACCAGATCTTCCATCGTCGGTTTCATCTTCGACGACAACAATCTATGAAAGTCTCGATAATTTCCCTTCATCATCATCATCAGCGACCTATGTCACGGCAGCGAGCACATTGAATACCGATGGTAGACGAACGCCATCGCAACGTTTAAATTCAGATATAACCGATGAAGATCTTCTTGAATCATTCGGTTCGGATAGATCTTCACAAGGTACAAGCACGAAACGTTATTCTCCCGGCATGCTTTTAACCTTCTATCTTTTCCTTTCTGCTGCCTATCAAATGGCATGGCTAAAACCAATTTGCTTCTCTCATTGCAACACATCCGCAATACACACTTACCATTTTCTTGCCAGATATAAATTAAAAATATAAACATAAACAAAAAAGAAAACGCGACATACATTTTGTAGTTTCGACGCCTACGATCGAAATTATCGAAGATAATACCGAACCGATCGATGAAGATGACATGACATTTCTAACTGAAATCTTAGCTCAATATAATCAAAATCGTCATCATCATTCACAAGGTTTGCGTTCGGAGTTCCGTGTGTGTTCATACGCATGATCAATATTGATATTTGAAAATATTTTATTTGTTCAATTACATGTTTGTTAATTGACTTTTTTTGTTCTTTAGATAATCTCGAAAACAACAATACTCAATCGTCGTCGTTCGATAACGAAGGTAATCATATTAGAGAAAAAACAAATTGACCTCAATTTTACATCTCATCAAATTGAGATTAAGAATTCAAGCTATAAATATATAAATATAATATCGAAAGTACATATCGACTGCTATTTTTCTAGCTCAAAATCAGACGAGTACTCAATAATGTAAGCAAACAAGTTTCACGCATGAATTTTGCTCGAGAATGAGAATGTCTAGTTTGAATGACGAAAAAAAAACTACTCTAACTACTAACCACACCGCATGTAGCTAATCATTAAAACTAATCTCATATTGAATTATATTAACCGCATTATGTCTGTGTATATATTTCTAAATGTTAAATATATATATATATATATATTCTCTAAGGGAGTTCGTGTGTGATACGGTTGATAATATGATTGCTTTACATGTTCTTTTTACATGTTTGTCGTTCGTTATTTTTGTTGTTGTTGTTGTTGTTATTTTTTGTCGTTCGTTTCCTCCTCCTCATCTCTCGTTCAACTAACGGCAATTGAGTATGTGTAAACAATAGAAAATATCACAAAAAAAGATCTTCTGTGTATTTATATATTCTTTTCGTCCCCTTCGTCTTCTTCTTCTTTTGAATGCTCGTCATACGATCTAGCTTAACTTTCTTTTTCTAATATTATCAATGCACCTATTTCCTGTCCCTCGTTTTTTTGCTTCTATGTTTGCATGAGATCGGAAGAGCGTCGTGTAGGGAAAGAGTGTAGATCTCGGTGGTCGC
>ERZ778020.1577-NODE-1577-length-19165-cov-3.629095_pt1 | contig 19165 bp, 21 predicted proteins | sample MGYA00375750_ERZ778020 | MGnify/ENA primary metagenome ERZ778020 (study PRJEB29350, sample SAMN05389818) | bioreactor metagenome | isolation source: Ammonium sulfate bioreactor | place: South Africa: University of Cape Town | collected 2014-03-17 ...
TATTTCGATAATAGCTCGTACATAATTCATCTCTTCATCATTTTCCTCGTTGTCGTCTTCTTCTCCTTCTTCGCTCCTATTTAATCGAACAAATGAAAATGGAATATGTCAGTTTTTCTTCTCTATTAGAATGAGAAGAGTCTGATTAAGCATGATTACCGGATGTTCTTCGAATTTTTTTTGTTCGTGCATTGAGAACAACAATGTAGAAGACAATTCAATAAGACTAAATCAACTTGTCATTGATCCCTCGAGTATTTTCATGATCTTGCATTCATATAGATCAATCGTTTGTTTTCAACATGATTTTCTAATCAAATATTTTCTGTTTACTATTTAGTTTCTTTTTTTTGTGCTCGTTTTAAATATCGGAAATAGATTTTCAGTGAGAAAAAAGTAGCTGAATAAGTGCACACTTGTTATATTTGAAATTCATCTACTTCATTTTTATTAGTTTTTTTCTTCTTATTCAACTGTTCATTTGATTCACATGTTTCTTTCAATTCTTCTCATGCAGTTCTACGTATAGCAATCTGACGAAAAAACAATCAAATTTACGTCGAATATATTTAGAGAGAAAGACAGCAGAAGCAGTAGAGTTTACTCTAATAACTTTCTCACTTGAGATCAATTTATATGTGTGTATGTATAGAAGTTCGAATAAGCATTTATTTGATTGTATTGAATATCGAATGAGTCAAGTTCTAACTACTTCAGCGGCATATGACATTTTACTTTGATATAAAAGAATTTTCAATTTGTTATCGGTATGTTGATATTGTCCGCATGCTGTTCTTTACAATTTGTTTTTTTGTTGTTAACCATTCATCTTAGTAGTAAACAGTAAAGTAGAATGCAGACATGCATTCATTCATTCACCTCTCGTTCTCTCTCTCTCTCTCGACATCTTCTCTGGTTACAATGGATAGTAACAAATGCATATACGCATATCGAGAAGCAAAAAGGAAAAGATTAGAAGAGAATATTGAAAGATTGTTTGATCGTTTGATGGTACCGAATGCGACTCCTTCATTTTTTTTTCGTTCTCTCCACCCACCTAATGGATAATTGAAGAGCAAGAACAAGTAACAATGTCTCTAGGCTATTACACACACACACATATACACAGACATATGTATTGTAGAAAACACAAGAAGCAAAATAAAATGAGAGTGAGAAGAGAAAAAAAGTTCATTCGATTTCCGTATTTAGTAGTTTTCTATTGATGCCTAGCTAATTCGCGCAGAATAGAGAAAAAAAACTGAATTAACAAGTGGTCAACCGATAGTGATGACTATTTAATCAGTCAGAAACACGTCCGATTATTGTGATCACTCTCATGCACACATGCGTAAACTTAATTGCCACGATCAGTCTTCTTTTGCATGTTGACCAACATATCCTGTTCGAAATTAGGAATTAACGGATGCTTTTCTCGTTTCTAACTAAAACGAATAAGTCAGTGAACTAACAGCATTAATAAATGAGAACTATGAAGGCGAGATTATTAGTCAGAAGAGAAGAAGACACACAAAAAAAAAGAACGGATGGTCTAGTGATGTGTGCACGCATTTAGTTATATGTATATATGCATAAATATAAATCTATGTGCACGATTCATTAATTCATTGTACCCTTGCGGGTTGATGGTGTATTTAGAAGACGAAAGCAGAAAACACAACACATCAATAGTTGATTGCTTCTTTGAAGGTTTTCCTCCTACTCATTATCATCATCATCATCATATTATTAATAATAAGAAGAAAAATAATATGGCACAAGAACATTTTCGTCGCTGTTATTCGGTTGATCAACGACGAGACAAACAACAACAATGTTTATTGCGTTTGATGTAAGTTTTTCTTGAAAAACAATATCTTTTCAAATCGAGGTTATCTTTTCTTTTCTTAGAATCGTTTCTTTTCATTGACGCAATGTCCGACTGTTGTAATTGGTTAAGTCGTTCGACTTGTTGTCGACGACATCCTCAACAAGCTTATATCTATCTTTACGCGCCCAATATGAGCAATTCATCATCATCATCACATTGCTGTCTTATTTGTCTTCTTATCGTACTTTGTCTTGCCTTTGTTGCTGTACTCTCTGCAGTTGTTATCTATCATTTACATGTGACAAATTTGAGTTCAATCAAAAACACCTATGTCGATCCTCGAATTCATTCATTAGCTGAAAAACGTCAATTACCGAAATTTGTTAATATAAAAATAAATCCATGTGAAAATTTTTACGGATTTGTTTGTGATAAAAAAGCATCGGAACAAATATCCGATGAAGATGATTATCAGTTAAAATGGCGACATATTCAACAAGATTTTCACGAGAAACTTATGTCGAATAATGTAACTCGATTATTTTCAAATCAAAGTAACGTTTGTTTTTTGTTGTTATATCAATTGAAAATTCAATTCTAAATCTTCGATTATAGACGAACCTATTGTTTCTTTCTATCAAATGTGTGAAAATCAATCTCCTGAATTGTTACTCAACGAACTCGAACGGTATTTCGTCAATCTTAGTCATCAAGAACCGTATCAATCTTATCTAACTCTTTTCAACCAAACAAAACCTCGTTCAACATCTCCTCTATCCATATTTTCACTTGAATCGAATCCATTCATTCGTCTCGAACAACAATCTGACGAATCGATTCGTCTCATTCGGCTGCCTTATCGATATCTCCCATCTCCAACATTCATCTTTTCTAATCTAACAATTCTGAATAAAACTGCTCTAAATCATCTCAATAAATTCGATCATGACTATCGACAATTAGTTTTACAAGAATCAACTCTTCGAAAATCTTACGAACACGAATACGATCAAGATTCTCTCATTATTAAACGTATTCTCACCTATCCGAATTATCATCAATGTCAGTCAGATTTAAATTCAAATCAAACCAATGGTCTCGAGAAATTAACTCAATTATTTCATCATTTTCTTTCGTCACATTTAAATAATTTCAATACGAAATCGATTGATAAACAAATTCGTATTCTCGATCAAGTCACTGACAATCATACACTGGTCGAACATCTTCAACGAATTCTCATCGATTTCAAAACCATCGATGATATCATCTATTCAACTAATAAAAATTCTTCATGTCTCATTAATTTACTCGAAAAATTACTTGAAAAAAAGTTTCATTTCAATGAACTCAATCTTCTCATTCTTGATCGAAATCAAACATTTACATCCAATGATTGGCCGTACCTATTTCTATTAAACGATTATTTATTCAAGAATACATCATTAGAAACATTGATAAATTATGTTTATTTTCATTCATATCGACAATTTATCTATCCGTATTATCAGCCACATCTTCAACATAATCGGCAAGTCGATACGAATCTACACTCAATGACGATTCAATCGTCAGCATTTACGTTTCAAATTGCGTATCCAAATTTATCTTGTCATATTGAAAGTTGCTTTGATATATTTAACTGTTATCATCCGTCGTTATTTAATCGACTTGTCGAAAATGTGAATCAAGTAAGAAAATGATTTGGTTTTCGATGTTTTATTTGCGTATCTTCTTTGTTCGAATATAAATAGTCGTCTTTTTTTGACGTAAGCACTGAATAAAAATATCATTGTCATATATGAGGTTAAAGGGAACGCGATTACTCTCGAAATATGAAGGTGTAGCTTTCCTAATCGGTTTGTTTTTTGTTTTTTTTGTCCTATAGAGGAAAAATATTGCCTAATAATGATGACTTGCATTTTTTTTTCGCTTAGAGTTTAATTGAAGATGTGAAAGTCTTAGTTGAAAATCTTTTCAATCGTTTTCGTTTATTAACTGAACAATCAGATAATCTCTATTCAAATGAAAAACAATTTATACTCAATCAAATCAATCAAATTCAACTACGTATTGGTCATTATTCAGTACAAACGAGAGATATTCGAATAAAAAACTTTTCTTCATATATTGAATTTGTTCAATATTATTCATCGAATCCATTCGATACGGAAGAACGGTCGTATTTTATCGAGCCAATTTATTATTCATCGAATAAAACATTATTTCTACCGTTTAGTTTTCTTTCTGAATCGAAAACAGTAATCGAATATGAACTGATAAGATTACTTTTGAAAATCTTTCGTTTAAATCTTTCGGTAACACCATTTCATATCGAATGTTTAATTCGATCTCTTGACGACGAATATGATTATTCGAATCAAACAAAACTTCTGTCCAATGATGAACATTTAACTTATATTTTACTTCGTTCGAAATTTCTTCATGAACAAGAAATCGTGCTCGATGAATATCTTTGGCCATTTATGAGTGCTAATTCATTGATGAAACATTTTCTTATTGATTATACAGTGAAGAATTACTGTTCGACAAGAAATGGTTGGCAAATTTTTCAAAATAATACGTATTTAAATGATGATATTTATTTAATATTTCATTGTCAACAAGCAAGTTTGATTAAACAATCGAAATGTACTGTCATTTGAATTGTCGTCCTTTTTTTCTTTCGTTTTATTTTATAAAAAAAAAATAGATCAAGTTTTTTCATGTAGTGTCCTTTTGAATTGATTGTTGTTGTTAGACGCGCAAGCGTTGATCACACATCGAGAAGTAAATATCCCGATCAGAGCAAAATCATCCATCGATCGAATTCGTGTATCGATTTGTTCACGTTAGTATATTAGCTGTTGTTTTGATTGGTAAACAATCATTATCAGTTTTTAATATTGTTGAATCCAATGAATATAAAATTTCTTCAAATGGTCGAGCAGCAACTCTCGTTGAGCGGCTTATTTTGCGCAAAAACATTGAAATAATAACTTTGCATAATATTTTCACTTGATATGAATATTTGCGTTACTAGAATACGATAAGTACGGGTATTTATACATTGAGTAAACGTCGACAAGCAAAACAAAAAGAGAGAGAGAGAGAAAAAAAGAGAGAAAGATAAATTAAACGCACTTATCATTCTCTAGGACGAGATACTGTTTGTCCTCGCCATATTTTTTCGTCGAGTTATGTGCGAGCGGAACGAAAACGTTATCCTTATCATTTTGTTACCTGTCTTATATTTTCGACGAGGAAAAGCTTTTTTTTTCTCTCAGGTAATTACGCTGTTACTATCAATGTACCAGCATAAACTGCGGAAAAAGCCTATAGTTTGTTATTTTATTTATGCTGAAAAATATTAGATAAAAAACAAAACAATCTCGTGTTTTTTCATAATAATATTTTGTTCTGTTTGTAAGGTTAAAAGTAATCAAGATTGCATCTTCAATCAATGAAACGAAAAAAATAGACAAATCTCTATTGATTTGGTTTTATTTTTTATTTTTTTTACAATAATTCAATATCGAGTCTATTCAATGTTTGTAAAGTTTGACAACATCTTCTGTATAATTCTCTCGCAACAAATTCTCGTTCATCATCATTCGCACCTGGATATGTATGTAATTGTGGAAAAACGAAAAGTTTTTTCAATGTTTGAATTTGTCCAAATTTTTGTAATAAAAAATCGAATTCATAATTATAATAAGGAATAATCGATTTGAATGAAAGTGTTGTAATTTTTGTTTGATATTTTTCCTTGAGAAACCAATCGGCTAATTGTCCGACTGTTGATGCTGTCAGAGAACAATATCCAATTGAAAGAATTGTTAGTTTTGGACAACGTGGAACAATGTCAAGAATGAGATTTGCACATGTTCGTGTACCGAAATTATTCATACTGAGATTTAATTCGTATAGATAACGTAGATTACGCATGGAAACTAAAAATTCCAAATCATTCGATATCAACCGACAATCTTGTAGATTGAGATATTCAAGTGGTTGAACAAGACCACTGAATAGAATTCGAATGTATGATTGAAGATATGAATAGGATAGATCAAGTTTACGGAGATAAATTAAACGACGAAGTAAACGATTGAAATCAGTACAGAGACTTTTCAATACTTGTGGCGATGTGTAACTAGAAAATATACAGAATTCGAAGAAAATAAGATGATGTTTTTGAAAAATCATATTACCGGTCAGGATAGAGATTTAAAACACGTTGTAAACATAAAACACGTAGATTTCTTAGACTAGATAGACTTCGTACGAGTAGAACTAATTCATTTTCAGTTATTTCCATATTTGTATCACTCAAATGAAGATGTGTTAGATTCTAAACAATCAAATGACTATTCAACGTTTATTGATAAATAAATTCTTACATCGACATTAGTTAAATTAAAGATAAAACCTAAATCAAATGTTGAATATGGATAAGGCGTTAGAATCTGTCGAAAATAATTATTAATCCATAATTTATGAAAATGAAATCGAAATGGTGTTAGTTGTTGAAGTTCAAGACCAATCAGTGTATCTTCATTAATCATCTGACAATCAAGAATGATTTTAATCGGTTCTATGAAAAAAGAAATAAATCAATGTTCGTGAGAAATTTAAACTAACCAAAATTTGTTTCATGTCCAATTGATTTATCATAATATTGATAAACATAATTGAAACCTTCTAAATATTTTTCTAATTTCGATTTTTCGATACACATTCGTTTCTGTAAAATACAACGTCGTTCAGGCGATGTCCATAATAATGGTAAACGAAAGAGTTCTTTCGTCATTTGAATACCTTTAATTTATTAAGAAATGAAAATAATAATCAATTAAATGATTTCGATCGATAATTTACTTGTTGAACATCCGTGAAAATCAACGATTTTCAAACGTGAATGTTGCTGATGTTTATTGACGAGACCCATAACGATGTAATCGAGCAAAGTCGAACCATCCGAAAGTCTCTTTTCTAAATATTTCGGAATTGTATCGATCTCATCGTCTGGTTGTTGATGAAATACCGCCGATGACAATGGTAAAAGACGATAGATTTCAACATTTTGAAAAGGCCAATAAGCGAGAAGAAGTTCGATGATTTGATATTCGTTCATAAAAATTGCTTCTTGACCAATTGAATAGAAAATACTCACTGGTGTCGATGACAGAATATGCTGTTGTTGAAGACATGAATGAAGAAATGTCTCGTTGGATATGATCTTTCGAATACATAAAGAACGAAGACGTCTGAAGCAAAAAATTTGGAAAATCGTCAATTTATTTTTTTCTTAATTCATCTATTTTCTCAGCTAGAACTTGATAGTCCTCAAAACGATTATGAATCTGTGTAGAAATACGAACATAGAGTTCATTATTCACACACATAGTCATAGAAATAAGTTTATGATGTTCCATCAAATAAAGTGCAAGACGAAGAGCATCTTCTTCGTTTTTTTCATATCCATTTAAATCAGGTAGACGAATCATTTTTAAATAGGGTGCATGCATATCAATCGGTGCAATATCATTTCCTTCTGTGTTCCATCGTTGTTCGAGATATGTTTTAGCTTGTTGACTTAAATTCGAATTATATTGATGAATTCGTTCGAAACCACCAGCATATGAATCAGCGAATTCGATTGCTTTCAATAGAGTCAAATGTGCTGATTCATCTCGAGTTCCTTGATGAAAAAATTGTAAATGAAAATGCGTCATTAGAGCGAGTTGGGCAGCTGGCGATCGATAACCCCAAGATGTATTGCCCGGTTGAAGTTCATTGGCAATGATTGGATCACGAACAAACAAAAACGAACAACCTCGTGCTGCGTACATCCATTTATGAAATGTTCCAATATAGTAATCACATTTGAGTCCTCTCAATGAAAGATTTGGTGAAACTTGACCGGGCCCGTGAGCTCCATCGACAAGCACGGGAATATTGTATGAATGTAGAAGATCAGTTAGTTCTTCGATAGGTACGAGAACTGCTGACGAACTTGTAATATGATCAATAACAGCAAGACGAATATTTTCTGTATCACCTTTGTTTAATTCATCTTTGAATTGTTGAATAAATGCTTGTTTACTCTCGATTGGAAATCGAATATCAATCATTCGTACTTGCATATTACGTTGTTTTGCAGCTTCTTCAACAGTAAACAAAACTGCACCGTATCCTAAATTTGTACATAGAATACTTCCACCAGGTTTCGCGGATTTTATAATTGCATTAGCACCAACCGTAGCATTATCAACTAATGTAATTTGTTCGAAATCACAATCAAGTCGATCAGCAGCTTGTCGAACATTGTTCACATATTGAGTATATTTTGTTAAACGAAACCAATGATCAGGATTTTGTTCTTGTTCAAAACGAAGACGTTGTAATTCTTCGAGAACAATTCGTGGACATGGACCATAACTTCCATGATTGACATACACAAGATCTTGATCGATTACATAATGATCACGACGTGTCTTTTCTCCGAATTCAATCAAATTCATGCTTTCAAGTCAAAATAAAAATATTTATCTACAAAGTAACGCATGCAAATGTCATGGGTGGGTTTGGTTGAGGGTTCTATAGATATATAAATGCAAGTAAAAATGTGCAGCATCATCGTTATCTCACCTAGGACATTTTATTGGCCTATTTTCTGCATTTGTAGTATTCTTCGGTTGAAGTGGATAGTAGAAATGTTTTTCAAGGCGAATAGTCGGTATTCGTCGATGAATATAATCTTTTCGATCCAACATCGGATTGTCAGGTAATAGTGCAAACATACTTCGTAGATAACGATGTTTTAACTTTGTTTGTTTCTTGCTATGCTCGTATTCCTTTTTTTTTTTTTATCTATATGATGAATAATCTGAAGTATAAAATGTCGATAGAAAACGTCCTTGTGCTTGTGACCTGGATCGCGTGTGCGAACAACATGTTGTCACAAGTTCTCGTATGTATACATTAGAGAGATTGTTGACGAACAAGAAGAAAAAGAAGCAAAAAAAAGGAAAAAGAAGAGAATAATTATTTGTTATATGGACGAAGAAGGAAATATCAGCGGGCATCATTACAGCTATCTTACAAATAGAAAGAAATCGAGTTCTGTGAATAAATGCCTTTTCTTTTTCTTGTTAGATCCTACCATTTATCGTCTAACTATGCACGATATTTAAGAACAGATGATGTTTACTTGTAGTGATTGGTGGCGAACAACTACAAGGGAAAAAAAGACGATTTTAATAAGCTTCCCTCTATAATAAAAGACTCCCGGATCGACTAATATGATTGCCCAAATGGTGATATTTTCGGGCAAAATCGCCGTAGTCCCATAGGAGGGCTTTTCGAACATTTGGACTTCAAATGGCCTTCTAAAATAGGGGGGCTTAAGGTAATAATAAAACGCCGAACGAACCGAATACGCTGATTGGTTCTTTTTCCATATGTATTTCGATTATCCATAGAAACTTCATCAGATGACGCTAATTTGCTCAATAGCAGAATCTACTACCTTTGGACAACTCGACTTATCCTGTAGAACCATTTTTGATGAGTTGAGTTGGTTAGTTTTGTTTTAATAAACAACAAGAAAAGAAAACAAAAAAGAAAACAATGCTGAAACTATTTATGTTGCGTGGAGTTGTTCGTCAGTTAATGTTAATTGATCAAGATTAGGTAATTTTTGATCTTGTGCCGTTTTAAGTATCGTCATAAGAAGTGATGGTGTACGATCTTTTTCATCACGTAATTCGGGATAATAATCTCGATAATCATATGTTCGAAAAGGAACTTCATAAGTTAACAAACCTAAATCATAAGCTTTACGTAATGCTACACGTAGATTTCGTAATTGTGCCTGACAAATCGATGTTTTAATCACAGGTTCAATTTCTCCTGTGTGATTATTAATAAATTGTTTTAATAATTTGATATTACGATAGTCAAGTAAAAGATATTCATCACGACATACTGGACAAGGATTTCCACGTATGTAAACACCTTCTTCAACGCAAAAATCACGTGTATAATGTGGAAGACGTTGATTTGTTTTATTACGAACATAATTCTTCCAAACAGGTTCTTCGCCATAAACAGTTTTATATGCATCACTTTCCATATAACGAAGTGATGTGTCGATATCAGTGACATTGTACGGTGTACCTCGAACGGATGTTTTTGTTTTATTATGTGCTAACTGAGCTGATTGAGCTGTTGGAGCAGCTGGTTCAGCAGGCTCAGCTGGTGTACTTGGTTTAGGCGCATAATATCGTGAAGATAATGAAAGACTAGCACGTTGAGAACTCACCAACGAATAGAGTTTCAATAAAGACAATCGTCGTGAAAGCATCTAGAATAGTAAACCTATTCAAAATTATTCTCGATGTGTACTGTTGTTCGTTTTTTCGAGTAGTCGTCGATTCATCATGAAAACAATGTTATTGGTTAACAAAAAGCCATTTACGATTATCAAAGAAAAACTGTCTGATACAAGTTAAGGACATCTGCAGTCAACGAAGATCTGTAATTGTTTGATTTGATTTTAAAAGTTTTTTTTTTCTACTACTATTAATATATAGCGCTTACGCTCTATTGGATATATTGCATTGTTTCTTTTCATTTATCTTCTAACTTTTTCAGATGAAATTTTTCTGTAATTTTAACATGTTTATTTTACCATTAATTCTGATTTTATCGATTACTAACTGTTTTGGTCAAGAAAATCTCAACAAGAATGACTTGAATGTTCAACCGATAGGTTCGTTAATTAAGAAAAGAGCTTCCGATAAATTCGAAATATGTTTAGAAACTATTGATATGGCAAAACAAGATCAACAAAATCAGCATTCTCTTCCTCTTGTATATTGTTTATTTAATTTTTCTATTAATTAAAGAATTATTTCGATCGATTTTAGTTGCTTGAATCGATTCAAACAATGTTTTTCAATGTTAGCGATGGTCGAACAACATTAACAAATTCTATGGTACTTTCGTTAGTTAGTTTTATTTTTCTATCTCTGATTATTAAACATTACAAAGAAGTGAAAAATGACAAGTCACTTCATCTTAAAAATCAAGAACTTCGAAAATCTCATGATAAAGTCGATCTCGAACTTGCTGAATTAAAACGAACCTATCAAAAGTAAAATAATACATTCAAATATCCAACAAATCTTCACTTATTTTTATTTGTAGATTATTAAAACAATTTGATGAAATGAAAGAAAGATCTGAATCGGAGAAAAATGATTTTATTCAATTGAAGAAAGAATATAAAGAACTTGAACAAGATATTCAAATAAAACAGAATGATTATGCTAGTTTACAAAACGATTTTCATGATAAACAAGATCTTCTCGATAAATATCAACTTGATTTACAAAAACAAATCGACATTGTCACACATTTAAATAATGAAATACTTCAATGTCAACAAGATTTAGAAAAAGAACGAAAAACTATAGCTCGATTACAAAGTAATGATCTATCATTGGAACGATTCGAACAACTTCAACAAATTATCAATGATCTTAAATCCGAAAATACACAACTCAAACGAGAAAGATTTGCACAAACTGAAGAACTTCAACGAATTCAAGAACGTGTCAATCAACTTGATATTGATAACAATGAGTTGACGATAAAATTACAACAATTGAAAGCTTATTTTGAGCAACCAGATCAAACAGGTATTGCAGAAATGAACGAAGAACAACAACAGCGAGAATTATTGTCAACTATTGATTCTGATGTCGAAAAAGCGAATCAACATATGAGAAATCTTCATGCAGAAATCGAAGAAAAAACACGTCGACTCAAAGAATTCGACTCATTACTTAATCAAGAAAAAGATCGATGTCGAGAGCTCGAGACTAAACTTAAAGTTGTTCTCGAACTGAGAGAACGTGATGCTCATCTTCATATTCGACAACTCGGCCAAACAGATGCTGAACTTAGAAAAGCGCGAACAGATACAGAACGAGTTCGAATTCTTCAACAACAACTTGAACTTAAACAGTAATTGAAATTAGATTTACTTTTTGAAATAATAAGTCATTTTTGAATCGTAGGAAACAATTCGAAGATGTTCAAAAAGAATTAACAAGTGAACAGACAAGATTCAGTGAAGAATGTAGTAAACTTCAACATGAAACACATGAAAAATGGATGGAAGTGAAGCGATTAACTCGAGAATTGGATGGAGCGAAGAAAGAATGTGAAGGCTTAAGGAGACAGTAAGATAAACTGATGATGATGATGATGATGAATTGAAGACATATTGTTGATTTATTTTAGGATTACAAAATACGCTCAAAGTGATCATAAAGTAGACTCACCGTCACCATGTTCAAATTCAGAGAATGAAAAGTATGATTATTTTTGTTCAACAAGAAAATGAGTATACTTTGCCAAATTTTAGATCTGCTAATCAAAGTGCTGATTCTGGTACAGCAAGTCCAACTAATCACAGATACAGTCGAAGTATAAATTCTGACATTTTGTAATTTGAAATAATTGTATTCACTTTAGAATCACCTTTACTTTTTTCTCCTCGACCATTTTTTCCTGTACGACCAATGATATTTCCACCGATGCCTAATCCATATATATTACCAGCTAGATTTCCTTTGTCATTTCATGGTTCACAAAAAATGATTGTTAGAAATGATTTTTTATCAGATGATAAAAATAAAATTTAAAAAGCAAATTGATTGTGAATTTTAACATAACAACAATGTCATACAGATTCGATTGCATAATACTCAATTAATTTTTTTAGTTTTTCTACCAGTACGAACTATTCGTTGCATAATAAACAAACGTACGCTTGAGTGAAGATGAAGAGGTTGTATAACAATCACGAATTGAAAAAGAGTAGATGAACAATTGATCAAAATAACAAAGAAAACAAAATATTATTATCACTATTTACACAAAAACGACCTAAGCCGCTGACGATCAACTGTTCGGCTTACACCTCAAAGTGTGAGCGAATCTTTGATGCTGTCAGATGACATCAATAGTGAATTGAATATGTAAAGAACATATATCATAAGACACAGTTATTGTTTTCTTTCATGTCGAAAATGAATTAATGGTCCGATAAAATGAAAAGTTGAATAATTTATAAAAACTTTTTTTTTCGAAATATAAAAGGCTTCATGAAAATTAGATAAACCCATAGAAAGAAACGATTATGACCGAAAAGAACATGAAATATATCGTCTGAACATGTCGAATCAAATACTTGATATTATGATTTAAAGATTAAATATGAATAAGATTGAGGATATATTTTAATAAGATTTAATAAAACTCAAATCTTCCATCAGACGCAGTTGTCATGCACTAGAGTTTGTTTTTTTCTTATTGTCGAATCACTCTATCGTCTTTGTTTAATTCTACAACTAGCGCTCACTTTCCATTGGATGCTTACAAATACCATTTCAGTCCATGTATCGTCGTGTCGACATTGAGAGATGGTTTCTTTTTTTTCGTTCTGATATACATATTTCTACTGCTTATTATTTTTTGCGTATTGTGATCGTTCTTTCTATTGGCGTTTTATTTGCGTCAACGAATCTTTTCTAATCATTTGATTTAGTTTCGACTAAACCCTGTCCTTGTTTTAGATGAGGCTGTGCAATGCATTGATTACATATATATTGTTTATCTCATTGTCTCTATCATTTTACCATTGCAACGGTCATGAACATCATAATCATGCAGATCCAGTGACGGCTAAATTTACTGAATCAGCTGTTACTGTTGATCCATTAGCTAAACCTCTAGGTTAGAATTGAAAAAAAAATGAGTTTTTTAATCGAAAAAATTTTCTTTAGAAACTGCAAATGTACACAAAACAAATTTTCAGGATCATCATGACGATGATCATCAACATGATACAATTGAAGCGCGTCTAAGAGCGAAACACAATCTACGAGAATCGGTTCATCAACATGCCGATGATGATAAACATGAAAGTGAACAAGAATGTAAGAAGATTAATTTTATTTTTTGTTTACGAAAATAAAAATTCGATTATTATTTTGTTTTTCAATAGATATCAATCGATTGAATTCCGCTTTGGAAGACGATAAAGTTGAACATCATTTTCAATATGTTGCGCCACCAATCGAAGATACAAATACGACATCAATTGAAAATCAAACGAGAGAAGACATTCAAGTGTCAATACATGTCCCAAATGAAACAATATCTTCAACATCGACATCTATACAATCACCACCTGAACAAGACCAACAAATCAATGAAAATTTATCGTCAACTTCGAGTTCGACGCAAGATGATGAACCGAACGTTGAAATAATTTCACAAGAAATTCATCAACCAGTTGATGTACAAAATAGTCAACAGAATATTGTTAAAGAGGATGCTTTATTTGTTCATAAGGAAACTGTCATACCACCAACAACAACCGAACAACACGATAATAATTCGTCATCATCCGTAGTTAATACCACCGTTGAACAAGTACAACCAAATCAAACGTTATCTGATGCTACATCTGAAACATTACAACAGACTGTTTCTGTTGATATTAAATCTGAACAACAAGACGTTAAAGTCGAAGCTACGACTGCAAGTCCAACACCAACTGTTGATCCGGAACTAACAAAAATAGTTGACACGAAAATTGATGAACAACCAGTCGAACCGGTTAAAGATGTGGATTCTGTTACAACACCTCCGCCATCGATACAAACCGAACAGGATCAACCGATAGAAACCGTATCTGATGATATCAAACCTGAGACTGTAGTAACAACGAATACAGAAAGTACACTTACTCTTGCTCAAACAGCAGCACCACCAACTCGAGTTCTACGTTCAGCTACATCGAGATTACAACATCGAGCTCAACAACGTCAACGTGAACTTCGTGAAAAAGAACGTCAACATTCAGAACACTCTCACGAACATGACCACGAGCACGAACACGAACATGACCACGAGCACGAACACGAACGCGAACACGAACATGAATCAATAACAACAACAACAGCTACACCTCCCGTACAAGAACAATTCGTCGAACCAACACCAACAACATTAGAACAAAAAGAATCGTATGTAGAAACTCCACAAGCATCGACATCACAATCAACTGAATCCATTGTCGAAACAACACAAGCCCCTACAGTCGAAGTTCAAGTACCATCTGTCGAACCTATCTTTTCCGCAACAATTGATGACAATCAAGTGAATGAAACTGAACCATCATTGCCGAATCTAGAGATTCCAGCAGCTAATCCCGTTGATCTTCCTCGGCAAGTTCATGTTCACGATCAACAAGAAGTTCTCGATGAATTAAAAATTGAAACCGATAATTCATCGTTAGAACAAGAAATTGCCAACGATACAAATGTCGATTCATTTCTCACAAATGATCAACCACGACATTTGCCACGTGTTCTCGAAAATGAACAAACAGATTCAATTGTTGAGTCCACTACTGTTCAAACTATCGAAACATCATCATCATCAGAATCCAATATTATTCAGTCATTTTCAACTGACACAAAAGCCGAAGAAACCAATCATTCATTGCCCTATAAAACCAATACCAGTGATCAACAATTTTCGACAAAAAATCGTCAAGTTTGCTGGCGTTTAGCCAAACCATTGGAGTCGAGTTTTGAATTAATCGAAAATCAAACCCTACGTTTTGCTGATCTTCTACCTGAATTTCTTCAAGCAATTCTCTTCGGTCAACTCAACGATCGAGAAACTCGAGTCAATACACTTTGGTTTAGTTCAATTTGTGGTTCCTGCTTTTTCTTTAGTCTTATATTTCTTTCCATGGCTGCTAAACGTTTGAAACAAGGCAAACATGAAAAAGAAATTCGTGCTCGTTGTCAACAGCTTCAACAATATAACAATCAACTCGAACTTGAACGTGCAACATTCGAACGACAGAATCAAAAGTAACGAACGAAACAAAATTGAAATTCCAAAACAAATATTTTGATTTTTCTTTTTGCAGATTATTCGATGAAATTGAAGAATTAAAAACTCAACCAGTTCGTGATACGGACGAAGAAATGTATCAATTGAGAGAGAATTACGATCATTTACATGCTGAATGGAAAAATTTAAGAACCGGATTTGATACTTTACAACGAGAGAACGATCAAAGCCAACGAGTCATCGAAAAGCAGAAATTCGATTTGCAGAAACAAGTCGAAAACGTGGCATGTCTCAACGATGAAGTAAGTTTCTTATTCACTCAAGGAAAGAAAAAAAAACACATCTGGTTCCACTTGATTAAGATAGCTCTCAGTTTTTTCTTTCTCTGCATATAACTATCGATTAATATTTGAAAATGATAATCATCGTTATAATATAGTCACACTTGTAAATATGAAGGGTCTACATTCGAATTTCTCGGTTTTATATGCCGTGACATGCACATTTAATAATATCCATCCTTGAAATATCAATAAAAATAAATCAATGTTGACATGTTTAGATTTTACGACAAAAACAAGAATTAGACAAAGAACGAGAAAAGATTGCTCTCTTACAAAGTAATGATTTGTCATTGGAACAATTTCAACAACTTCAACAAATTATCAATGATCTTAAATCCGAAAATACACAACTTAAACAAGATAGGTTTGCACAAATTGATGAAGTTCAACAAATTCAGGAACGTCTCAATCAACTTGATGTTGATAATAATGAATTGACAATTAAATTGAAACAATTGAAAGATCTTCTCGAACAACGAGATCAAACGATCGCAAAACTCAAAGAAAATGTCAATAACAACGATGACGAAGATAATGAAAATGGAAGCTATGAAGATGTCAGTGAAAAAGAAATCGGTAATTCAAAGTCATATTTTATTTTTCGACTTTTTTTTTATTCGTTTGATTTTCTATAGAAACGAATGGAGAAACGAACGAAGAACAACAACAGCGAGAATTATTGTCAACTATTGATTCTGATGTCGAAAAAGCGAATCAACATATGAGAAATCTTCATGCAGAAATCGAAGAAAAAACACGTCGACTCAAAGAATTCGACTCATTACTTAATCAAGAAAAAGATCGATGTCGAGAGCTCGAGACTAAACTTAAAGTTGTTCTCGAACTGAGAGAACGTGATGCTCATCTTCATATTCGACAACTCGGCCAAACAGATGCTGAACTTAGAAAAGCGCGAACAGATACAGAACGAGTTCGAATTCTTCAACAACAACTTGAACTTAAACAGTAATTGAAATTAGATTTACTTTTTGAAATAATAAGTCATTTTTGAATCGTAGGAAACAATTCGAAGATGTTCAAAAAGAATTAACAAGTGAACAGACAAGATTCAGTGAAGAATGTAGTAAACTTCAACATGAAACACATGAAAAATGGATGGAAGTGAAGCGATTAACTCGAGAATTGGATGGAGCGAAGAAAGAATGTGAAGGCTTAAGGAGACAGTAAGATAAACTGATGATGATGATGATGATGAATTGAAGACATATTGTTGATTTATTTTAGGATTACAAAATACGCTCAAAGTGATCGATCATCGCAAGAAAAAACAATGCATAAACCAATTGCACAACATTTGAATAATACAGGTGAGTAGATCGATGAACGATGATAAGAATGAATATTATTTGCATCTTATGATTAGGTCGATTATCCAGTGAACCAGAAACAAATGGTAGTTCACCACCAACACTACCGTATCAACAAGGAGATAAGTAAGATTTTGCTTTTTGAAAAGAATAAATTATAAATAAGAACTGTTTTTCAGTTTCATACCAATCGATCATGAACGTACTGATTCCGGTGCTGCTAGTCCATCGGACATGATGCGAATTCGTAAGTTGACACATATTTTCGTATTCTTATTAAAACAGTTCATTTTTTTCTTATTTTAGGCCCACCACTATTTGGTATGCCTCGACCTCCATTTTTTCCACCACCATTTATGCCTCCACCCAATCCATTCCTAATGGCACCACGATTTCCAATGCCACCGGGTGGTCCACATGGAATGATTTCACCTATCCCACATTTGATGACTAATGGTAGTGCTGGTGGTAGTGATTCTAATAGTTTTGAAATGGTCGATTCCACAAATATAACGCCCAACTCAACTAGCTATGATGTACAAGTCAATGGATCTGCCACATCACCTATACCCGATGGTAATCAATCCTATCGAGAAAAACAAAACAACATATTTCTTTTCTTCTCTTTAGACGAGCAACAAGCGACAACAAAAGTGAAAAAACCAAAAAAATCTTTGAAGAAAAAGACTAAAACTTCTGCAACGACGACAGTGTCCGACGCGAAAGAGGACGTATGATGCTGTTACCAAAAAAAAATTGTTGTCAATGTGTTATTGTTTGTTTTTCCTATTTGTTGCTAAAAGAAACAACTTTTTCAAGATACTCGTACATTCGTCATCTTCTTTCCCTATTTAATTTCACATTTCTTTCTTTCTTTTTCTTTTTTGTTGAACATATTTGTTATTTATATCTGCCGTATTTGATTCTTTCTTTCTTTTTTCTCACTTTGGGGTTTTTACTTATTCAAAGGAATGATAATCAATCATTCTTTCTTATTATTTGTGTGTGCTTAAATTTAAAGAAGAAAAATAAAACGAAAACGAGATAGTCTATCATTTTTCGTACTTGTACGTGTGTGTGTTTATTCTGAATCTGTTCTTTTTCAAAATATGAACACCCCTCCGTCTATTTCGCTTTTCTTTTCTTTTCAGTTGTTGTTATTGTGAAAACTACGAACTGTTATTTCTTTGTTGACAATGCTCGTTGAGTCGCGAGTATTTTTTTTCTGTCTCTCTCTCTCTCTCGTTCTCTTGCTCACATACGTTCTTATATTAAAATAATATACTGATGCAAAAGAAAATATTGACATGTGTATACCTATGAAAGACACTCTATTCTCAATGAATGGTTTCGAAGAATTTGATTGTGCTTGCAATGAACTTACCTTGTCTTTGATTTAGTTAATATCAAACTAAAGGCTAAACCTTGGAGCTTAGCGTTTTTCTTATAGGAACTTTGTTTTCTGATCTATTAGCTGGATTAAATATACTATTACGAAATAGAAAAGAAACTCTTTTTCTGTAAGCATAAACTTAACGGATGTGAACGGACATTGATGAAGATAAAATGAAAAGAAAACGTACTTTTAAAATGTCATTATTTATCTTTATTAAATACTAAATCAAGACAAAAGATTAAGAAGCTATTGTTGATCAATAAAAGGTTATAATATGTTATTTCGTTTCATTATCGACGCAGTTTCATTCATA
>ERZ778020.1581-NODE-1581-length-19126-cov-4.156415_pt1 | contig 19126 bp, 18 predicted proteins | sample MGYA00375750_ERZ778020 | MGnify/ENA primary metagenome ERZ778020 (study PRJEB29350, sample SAMN05389818) | bioreactor metagenome | isolation source: Ammonium sulfate bioreactor | place: South Africa: University of Cape Town | collected 2014-03-17 ...
ATCCTACGCGAATAAATTGTCAAAGAATTTTAATAATAATAATAAAATAGAAACGAACTTCTCGTCGAACAGTTGAGATTTCAAATGGATCGCCAATTTCATCGCCTAATTGTTGAAGTTTTTGAGCGATTTGATTTTTTCGAGCTGGCCCATTATCCATTACAGCCTAGAGAAATCAAATATTTTTCATACTGATTTTTTTGCCAATCAAAAATTCTTCTCAACTGTATAATTTTCTCCGTAGGTTCTCGCTGCATGTCCAGTTAATGTTGCTAATGTAAACAATCGTGGATTGACTTCATTCAAAGCCAGTTCTTTCATATAACACAAAGGATCTGTCATGACTAGTCGACCTAGATAATTAAAGATAAAAGAGCGTATTGGGTGTGTGTGTGTGTGTGTATGTGATATTGAACCTTCAGCATCGGTATTTCCAATTCGAACTCGAACACCGGATCGTGCTGTTAGAATTTCATCAGTAACATAACCTTCTTCACCACAACTATTACGTGTGACAGCTAAAACGCCAAGTGCTTTGAAATTCTTCGGTTTCAATTCCGAAAGAACTTTAAAAAAACCAGCAACATTCGCTGCACCACATTTATCGTATGACATACTAGTCTAGAAAATGAATCGATCATCAACAATCTCAAAATAGATTTAATCTACCATTGAACCACCAGCTAGAAAAATGAAACAACGAGTGTTAAGTATTATAGTTAAGTAGACCAAAGAAATGTACTTTTAATGTCTAAACCACCGGTATCATAGGTGACACCTTTGCCGACTAATATCGCTGTTGAATCGATTTGACCTTCGCCAGTATATTCGAGAAATACTATTCGACCTTGATGTCGTTCAACATCTGAATAAAATTCAATAATCTAACTCAAAATTGAATAATATCTCATCGGTACGTACGACTTGCAGCACGATTAACAGCTGCAAAAAGTGGAAAGTCTTTTTCAATTTGCTTAAGATCTTTGACGACATTCACTTTAATGTCAGATGTTTGTTGAAATAAATCCTGAACATATTCAGCAACACGTGGTGGCGCCATACGTTCAGGATCCGAACCGCCAATATCACGTCCAACAACACGTCCTAATTCAATAGCTCGAGCGTAGTTCACTAATTTTTCATTTGAAATATTCTCCGATGATGACGATGATTGACCAATGAAAAATCCCATTCGATCAACTTTAGTCTTGCGATCAGGCTTTGCCTCTCGGACTTGTAATGGCTAGAAATGAAATTTATTGACAAGATAAACACATTTTTCTTCTTCAAATTACCACATAAGTTGTTTCCAATGCAGCTAGTAATGTTACTAAATGAGCTTGTTGATATTTTGTAGTGCCAAAACTTGCGACTAGAGGAGATTTTGCACCGAGTGCTAAGGCTTTTTTCATACCAGCAATTGCTGCATCCGAAAAACGACGTACATCATCATAATCACGATTGATTTTGCCCGTTGGTGAATAGATCTGCATGATGATATTGAGCAAAAATAACATGAAGAATTTCCTCATCTCATCGAAACTTACAAGTCGTTTTCCTGGAACTGTTTCGTTGATTGTCATTGTGAGATCTTTATCAAATTTTTTATTCAACTAAATCGGCAGAGAATATTTATTTTAGTAGTTAGTTTTTCTCGAAATGTTCGAACTTGTTTGAATGCTTGCAGATCTTTTACAACTGATCGATCAACATGATCTTGGATTTGATCGAGTTCAGATGAAACTATAACAAGTGCATCGTAGTCAGTCGTTGGTGATGAAAGATTCTTTACGAAATTCACATTACTGAAAGAGAAAATGAAAATTTGAGAAGTTTTTTTTGTTCGTCCTACGTGAGAAATTGCCGGTTGAAAACCGAATGATATGACGAATGTTTCGGACGAACGCGTAAATGTCGAAGAAACATTTTTAATAATCTTTAAAAATAATTAAAATAAATTGTCAAAAATTTGTCTTCAAGGTAAAAAAATTCGTTGATAGTTTTGAATCGGTACTCGACAAAGGGGACATATTTTTTCTATCTGATTATTTCTCTGAAAATCTTGTGCACATGTCTCGCAGAAAACTAAATGTGAACACGGTTGAACACTAAAACTAATTTCATTCTCTTGGCAAATAACACATTGAACTCGAGCATTCTGTGTGTTTTCTCGTGGTGGTTCCATAGGTGCACTCGGTCGTATATCGTTTCGTTGAGGCAAACGTCGATCATAGTATTGATAAACCAAATATGCTGCTGTGCAGATCGCACCAACGCCGAAACAAATGCAAAAAAATTTGAAAATATTCGCGTACGATTGATATCTCGATACGATATCATTTCGAGATAAACGCGTTAAGATTCCCTCCCATTTCGCATGTGGAATGAGATGCCAGATGTTAGCACGCTTTTCCAGACGGCCGATCCCGTTCAATGGAACATTAACAAATAGCATGCTTTCTTCGGACTCAATTCCTGTCTGAACTTGACCAGTCAGTGTTTGAGCCAATGTTTGTCCGGCTGATTGTGTTGTTGGATTGAATTTAACAGTTGTCACTTGTAATTCCTCTTGAATCAAATGAAATTTTAATGGATCATCAATACGAACGAAATTTCCTCGGGCTGATCGAAGTTGAAATGGCACTGAACGAGTGAAATAACTAATTGTATCTTTTTTTGTTCGCCAAACTTCTTGAATTTTTTTTATTTTGTGCTCATGAGTTATTAACCGTTGAATGACACCGAAACAATTCGGTACGAAACTCGATTCGATTACCGAATGTAGTTCCGTGTCAATTGTTTGCACACGACCGTTGATCAGAACAAAATCAATCGATGTAATCGATGACGAAAGTTTTTTCAATTCATCAATTGTGATTTGTTTTGCTGACTAAAATGAATCAATTTCTATGTATAACTGAATTTCAACGTAGAAATCAATTTATACTTCAATAGCATGTGCGTAATTCGCATTTGATTTCCACAAAGAATAAAATCCAAAGGATACTCCAGCTTCTCCAATTACCCATAACCAATTCAAAACCCAATCAGTCATTGCTTACAAAATATACCTAAACATCAATAGAAAACCTGACGTCGATTCAGTTAGTTAAGTTATCAGCGTCCTACGAAATTCGTCAATCAAATTTCAATGGATAGATGGCATGCATAGACATGGCAAAATGTTCGTCGAAATTCTGCTTTCGTTTTTTGTGTGCATAGTATTGAAATGTTTGTTTTAACTCGAGAAACAACCACAAGAAACAAAAAAAAATGTGCACGAATTTTTATGCAGAAAAACATAATATTGTTTCGACTTTCTTTTTCTCAACCGAAGCCATCGGCATTCAGCAAGACAAAGAACAGCTACTCTCGTCGAAGATCAAATATGATCAGTGATTTTACATAGAAAACTTCGGTTTTAAGCTATTGAATTGTCGCAATTAATCATGAATTCTTCAAGACAACAGCAAGGATTATTTATGATAATATTTTTCGTTGGATTTACCATTATTATTTATACATTAGTTAATAGATCTTCAGTAGCAGTTGCAAATCAAATGATTTCAGTTGAAGCACAAAAATCAAAACCGCCACCCTCAAAAGATGTATCTGAAATTGGCCGAGTTTTAATTCTATATGTTTGGGGTAATACAGACGTTCAATCACTTGGTAATTTAGAATTTTTTATTCTTCATGGCGTTCGTGAAACTCAGCCAGCTGATTATTATTTTATCTTACAACGAATGAATAAAACTGCTGTCGACGAATCTCTGTTGCCTGTACTTCCATCGAATGCACACTATGTTCAACATGAAAATGAATGCAGGGATATCGGCACATTCGGATGGTTTCTTTCTCAAAATATTACCAATACAACAGCATACAAATATTTTATCTTTATGAATTCGTCTGTACGTGGACCATTTTTAGTTCCTTATTTCGAAACATTTGGCATCTGGTGGTTTAACATTTTCATTCGGCGTTTAAACGATCGTGTTAAACTTGTCGGTCCATCAATTAATTGTGAACAACAACCGCATGTTCAAAGTTATATGATGGCAACTGATCGAGTCGGTTTTCAATTTTTAACCGGCAATGGATCTCGAATATTTAGTTGTCATGCAAGTCAACGTGACGCTGTTTTCAATGGTGAAATAGCTGCAAGTCAAATGTTACTCAAAGCAAACTATCAAATCGCATCACTACAATCGAAATATCAAGGTTGGGACTTTGAAAAACCAGAAAATCAAGGATGTAACTATGGTGCTAGTCCAATCTTTCGCGACGGAGCACTTGACACTATTCAGCATGATCCATTTGAATTGATTTTCGTTAAATTCAAAGGAAATCCACCATTTGATACTGAACTTGAACGACGAGCATTGATCTATCAAAAATGGCTTGACGAACGTCCGTTTTCCATTAAAACTAATCTCACGAATCGAACAAAAACTCATTGATATTTTTACATGAATTCGTTTTCAACATTCAAGGTCAGTTACCCACTTTTAATGATATTCTCTTGCTGTATATGTTCTTCTTTATAGTCATTAAAAGATACATTAGAAGTTACTTATCTGTTTTAATTATTCGAGTACAAACATTAATTTTTTTTTAATTGAAAAGGAAATAATTTTTCTGTCTTGTTGAAGCTATTGCATATTGTATTCACTCACTGAAATTTCTTCTTTACTTGCTCGTTGAATGCATTGTTTCTTTCTTTTTTGCCGTTGATAGTTGTTGCATTCACGGAGAAAATAAAAAAACTGAAGTATCAACGACGCAAATAAATCACTTTACGTTCTTCATATTCTCTCGTCTTCGAATCAGAATTCAGGAAAATAAATGAAAGAAGCAAATAGTTACAAAAGTACAGGTGAACAACAACAACAGTCATTTTTAAAATTCCTTCTTTTTTTCTTTCTCTTTCTTTATTTAAATAAAAATTGCTCGCGAATTGCTTACTTTTTAAGGATATTTTACCCTTCGAATCACTCGAAAAAATACCACAATAGTAGAAGTCGTATATCATATTGTTAGCGATACATTCGTATACGTATCGTTTCACTATACGTCTTTCTTTTCTATCGAAAGGATGTTATCTGATATAACATTATTTCTCTTCTTCGTTTTGTTCTTTTTAGTGAATTAATTGTTCGTTTTTCTTTGATTAGGCAATACATATACTTTCGCATTGTAGTCTCTCATACTCATCTCCATAGGATCCTTTGATACCATTACGAGAGCTCACACATATGTGATAATAAAGATATAATTAATTACTATTTGTAGATTTTGTTCTGATGGATGTTTTTCGTCGTAATCGTTCGCTATATATATTACTATTAATATTCCCGTATTTATACATTTTTAATTCCATTTTCTTTTCGTCGTCGAATCCAACTGTAATTGTTTCAAATTTAGAACGAGAAAAACCGGTGATTCCATCGTTGAAATCTACTGATACAGAACGTGTTTTAATTATTTATGTTTGGGCTGATACGGACGTATCTTCACGTGGTAATTTAGAATTTTTTATTCGTTATGGTGTTCATGAAGCACAAGCAGCTGATTATTATTTCATTTTACAACAAGTCGGAAATAAAACTGTAAACGAATCAAGTTTACCGAAATTACCACCGAATGCACATTATCTTCAACATGAAAACGAATGTTTTGATATGGGAACATTCGGCTGGTTTTTCGGTAGTAAAATTGTCGATATCACTCGTTATAAATATTTCATTTTAATGAATGCATCGATACGAGGACCGTTCTTTACTGTCTATTTTCCTAGCGAATACTTCTGGTGGTATCATGTATTCACACGACGTTTAACCGATGAAGTTAAATTAGTTGGACCGTCGATAAATTGTGAACAAAAACCTCATGTACAAAGTTATCTTCTAGCTACTGATCAAGTCGGTTTAAAGATTCTAACTGATAAACAAAACGGTGTTCTTAGTTGTAAAACCGATTATACAGATGCTGTTGTCAACGGTGAAATCGGTGCTAGTCAAATTTTACTCAGTGCTAATTATCAAATAGCTTCATTACAAATCAAATATCAAGGCGTTGATTTTCGTCTGAAATCAAATTGGAATTGTAATAGTCGAGTTAGTCCGATATTCGTTGATAATTCCGTCGATGGTATTTCACATGATCCATATGAACTTGTTTTTGTTAAATATAAAGGTACAATTCAAACATTCGATTCAACTTTGGAAAGACGAAGTTATATTTACGAAAAATGGTTAAACGAACAACCAGCTGCTGAAAAAGAACGACAACGTCGTGTTTAGATACCTAGTTCATTTTCCTACTGAATACATCATTAACGTATTCCTGGAGAATTCAATTAGCTCGATTATCACTCATCGACTTTTCCCGTTGTTAACCTTTTATTTCAACAGCTAATTGATTATTTTCTCATCAGGTTCACTGACTAGAAATAGAAATGAATATTGAGAGTTTTTTTTTGTTGTTGTTTGATTTGTTTTTAATTAAATTTCTTTCAATATTGCATGATGACAAATAACAGAAAAAGAAAAAAAAGCGACGACAATAGTGCACACGAAAAAAAAGATTAAGAATAATGTATATAATTTTAAAATTATTTAAAAAGAAAAGAAAAATTGAATGAATGAAGAAGAAAAAAGAAAATCTTGTTTTTTTTATACAACAAAAAAGAAAAAATGATCACAAGCACGTTCGCTGCTCAGTTGATATATTATTAAGAAGAAATGAGAATAAATAAAGTAGAAGAAGAAAGAAATCACAAATGAACAGCGAATAGGACAGATTTAGTTTTCGTTGGACGATGTTGACATTTGGCTAGTCGATGAATTCGTAGAAGAACCAGGTAACCAACGTGCTTTGTGATCATTTAGACCGAAACCAGCTGAATAATTTCCTTTGATAGCAAATAATTGAAGAAAATGAGGTTTACAATAAATTTGACCGTCATTGGCTGTATAATTTCCGAGTCTAAACAAACAACAAAAGAATGATTATCAATGGTCTAAACTGAATTCATAACATTCTCTCAAATATCATGCTGGTCATTCATTCATATATACATATGTATCAAAAAAACGCGAGACTGGGGAGAAAAAATTTATTCAAACAAAGCCGAAAGTCGCCTACGCTTGATTGTTTAGACAAAAAAATGTGTATGTGTGTTTTTTTTGGATTCTAAAATAAGATAGAAAAATGTAGATCGTTCGTTTCGGGTACGTACTTTAATATGGATTTACAATGCATACATTTAAAACATGATTTGTGATAGATTTTTTTGTCAGCTTCGATCTATGAAAAGGAAATGAATGTGAAGAGAAAGTACTGTTGTTTGTACCTTTTCCATAGCATAGACAGTTTTTTGACAAGCAGAACATTTGTTTGGATCAACAGCTGGTTCGACACCAACTTGTTTTGGTGCAGGTGTATCCTATGAAAAAAAGACAACAGTTCGATTGAAATCTTATTGAATCAACATACAACAAATCGTTTCGGTGTGTGTTTGATTTTTGATGATGCCGTTTCGACTTTAAGTGCATCTTTTTCGAATTCAGCAAAACGATTTTTTAATGATTGTGCTTGACCTTTGGTTGGAACAATTTCTTCATTGTTATTATATTGTTCAGCAATAGCACTTGAATTGCCGCTTGTCTCCGGTGGTGTTAATGATTTTCTTTTAGAAAAAAAACAAGAATTTCGATTAGAAATTAAGAAAAAAACGTGTCTCATCTACCTTCGTTCGCCTTCAGGTGGTGGTGTAATTTGTTTTAATGTTTTTCTTCCAGCTGTTACTGTATTGTTTTGTTCAGCAGTTTGCATTAATCTTAACAGAAAAGACACAAAGAATAATTATGCAAAGTAAAATAAACAAAATCGATTTGTATATTGAACGAAGAAAAAAGGGATAGATAAGATAAGCAAAGCAATTGAAAGACATGAGCAGCCATCACCTACTCATCCTCTTCGGATTCTGTTGTCATGCAATTATTAACCATAGACACAAGATTGTCTATAGTAGCATCCTTTTCATCATCGTCATCATCATCATCACTATAGAATGACATGCATTTATTATTATTAAAACGAGCTTTCAATGGAAAAGCAAAATGATCGAATCGATTTTCAATACCTTTCTCGGACAGCTTTTGCATGACCTGATTCGATATTGGCTTTATCATCTGCATAACCGGGTTTCCGAGATGCTGTTTCATCCTAAATATGTAGAGAATGAAAGAAAAAAATAAATCACATTTTTATATGAAAAACATACATCTTCAGGATCGGGTAAACGTCGTTCGTTATCAGGCGGTGGTGTAATCGCACGTGGTCCTCGTCGTTCAGGTGGAGGTGTATTTTCTTTATCCATTGTTTTCCACTTTTGAACAAGATCTTTTGCTTTACCTATATTAAACAATTTCAAACATTTTATATATGTCTTTATTCTTTTTGTCTTTATCAGATAATTTTCTTTATTTTCGTGTAGGTGTCGATAAAAGAAAGCACACAGAAAAGAAAAGAACGTAACTAAGTTCTTTTTTTTCTTCGCTCGATTCCTTTTCAAGTAAGACTAAATGTCATACCTTGCTGAAGTATTTCCGCGTCACGTAGAACTTGAGCGTCGGGCGTGTCTCGATCGGGCGAAATTTGTTTTGTTTTCCACTGTTCAACCAACTGTTTCGTTTGGCCCTTTTCGAAATAGATTTCGTCACGTTTGTCACTTTCACGTACAACGTTCCCGTTCTCCTATGAATATATAAAATTGAAAAAAATGGCATCTAATATATATAAAACAAGAACCGAGAAGAAAGAAAAAAAGAAAAATAAAGGTGATTCAAACATACACACCATACTTCTGTTTAGTAACACACGTTTTCACTCGTCTCTCTCCCCCCACCCCCCAAAAAAAAGAAACGAGTAAAGAAGAAAAAGAAAAGTATATAATGTACAATCAATCACCCAGCTGTTGGTTAAATAAAAGAAAATTAAATCAGTAAAGATAAAGAATTCTTCTTCTCCGGTGTTCTTTCGTTTTCTTTTTTTTTCATGGAATATATGAATAATAAAAAAGAAGAAACTACTCACAGTTTTCATACTTTTGCTTATATGACTTCTGAATGACATTGATGAATTTCAAGAATCGTTTGATCTTTTTCTCTGCGTATAATGTGTTCAATTTGATGTCCCCTTCTTAATAGTTAGTTGTAAATAGTAATAGTCCGTCAATACAACTCTTCTTTCTGAATGACAAAGAACGGATAAGAAATTCTTTGCATTCGGTTTGTTTTTTTTTATTCGAGAAAAGAATAGGAGAAAAAAAGTGGACGAGAGAAAAGAAAAATGAATATATGAACGGACATTTGTACTCGCCTGCAAATGATCGAAGGTTACTTTAACTCTTTCTTTCTTTCTTTCTTTCTTTCCTTCTCATACAAGCATCTCTTATGCAACTGTACTCTTGTATCTCAATCTTATTATTCATCGATCGATTTATAATATGTCCAAATGCATATCGATCATTTTTCAAAAAAAAAAGAAAAAGAAAAGAAAGAGTTGACTTCACCAATAAAATAATCTCTCTATTATATGTATCGCATGACTGAATAAGATTCTCGTTGTACTTTTTTTTTTTCATCTCAAATAACTACGTATGTATGTAAGAAGAAGGTAAATTATCGTGTTAAATACATAGTATATTTATCACAATGAATAAATAAGCAAATCTCTTCGAATATTTAGCTTGTCAATAAAAAGAGGAAGGTACTATTTACATGACAGACGAATCAAGAGGTGTGAGATTAAATAGAAAAAAGAGAAACTGTTATAAACTCATAAAACATACTTCATTATTCAAATTTTGTTGTTTTTGTTATCTGAAACTATCTATTGAATATAAAGTACAAGCACACAAACGCATTAATGTATTCTCTCTCTCTGAAGTTCTACGTTGTTGAAATAAGTAAAAGACCAAAGTTATAAAAAAAGAAAATATTTTTGTTAAGCATATGAAGAAAAGTAAATTTGTTGTTGGTTTTTTATTTGAGATCATGATTTAATATTTATAGATGGAAAGATTTGTTGCGATGGTGCATTATGTTAAAACACAAAGGAAAAACAAAAAGCATGTCTGTGAATACATCGTGAAAATATAAAAATAGAAGAAAGCATTGATCTACTTTTAGCAGTTTACCAGTCGCACGCACACACACACAGAACAAATGCACACAAATGTATTCTTTTTTTTATTAAGCACACAAAATCACTCGATTGAAATAAAAATACAAATAATATATGTATGTATGTATATATAAAAGAGAAAATAATACGTGTATTTGTGGATGTAATCTTGAGGGAATATACACAATCAGTGTACCTCACCAGTAGTATTTTTGTCCGTATCACTTGATTTTATCTTCAGTCTTACACTCATGTTGACAAGCGTGTCAGAAAATTCGACACGCTAAAACGAAAACAAGAGGAGAATGTGTCAGATATTTTCTGTGTGTGTGTGTGTGTGTTTCGATAGACGCAAAAATGGGGATTTCTTTCTCTCAGATTTTGGTTAGATAAATTCTCCCAATAAAATGTTAGTAAATGTTGTTAGAAGAAGATCATTCCCACTACGTATTAACTAAATCAAGAACCTACATAGACTTGACTTTTTCGTCTCAATATCGAACCGTTGATCGGTTGGCACACCGAAACGTGCCATCGAAAATCTTTTAACTTTTCAGAGAAAGACAAAATATGTAATTGATCATCGAAACATGAGGTGGATAAAATAAATTATAGTGAAACTTACATCAACACGAATCTTTGGATCGATACTGCTGCCTGGACCGGCTTGCGCACCACTTTGAAGATTTTTAAACATTGCTACACGTTCTTTAGCAACACCACGTTCGAGCAATTCATTATCAATTTCAACTGTTCGTTTAATCTAAATAAAAACGGTTGTTTATTATAATAACCAAATCAATTGTTTGTATTTACTGTAGTTTCATCGGGATTTTCGAATACTGTTGCACGACTTTTAGCTAAGCCACTTTCGACAGACACAGGAGCGCCTGTTGTTTTTGTTACATTAGTTTTACTTGTGTCAGCAATGTATTGTTCTTTAATTGTACTCGCCAGACCTGCTGCTACATCGATATGTTTATCTGTTGCTTTGAATTCATTATTTGCCAACGATGTTAATTGTTCACGTCGTGCTGTTGCTAAGCCTTGTTCAGGATCGATATCGATATGTCGATCACCTGAACGTAAAACTTGTTGTTCAGCATCGATTTTCGATAGTAATTCCGAACGTTTAGCTTGTGCATGACCTGTTTCGACTACCGATGAAATTTCATCGCGTCGTGTCGGTGTTGTCGATCGATCTGCGACTTGTCCACTTTCGAATTTCGCTTTGTTACCTGTCGTTGCGCCAACAAGAAGATCAGCATCGGCTTGAACACGACTGGAACCTAATTCATGATAATCATGGTCGAATTCACCTTTTTCAAATTTGGCTTTCTTCTCAGTTGCTGCACCAGCTAGCGCATCTCGATCGATAACAACCATTCGAGTTAGATTGGCATCGTTTTCCAATTGATTTTGTTCGAATGCTTGTTTTTTTGCCGATGCTAAGCCAGCAACAAGATCTGTATCGATTTGTACTTTGCTCACATGTGATTCGACTTCTTGTTCGAATTCACCTTGTTCGAATGCTTGTTTTTTCGATGATGCTAAACCACTTTGTACACGAACGTCAAGACGTTTCTCGGCACGTGGTTTATCACTATCGACTAAGCCTTTTTCGAATTTATCTTTAACTTCAGCCATTTCATGATAGGGTACGTGTTCTCTCGGTGCTTTTTTCTTTCGTGTCGATCGAATAATACCATCGGATTCATTTGTCTCATTATCTTCTTCTTCGTCTTCATCTTCTTGAACACCATTTGATGAAGCTATTTCTTCAAATCTAAATTTAACAAATCGGTAAAACAAAATATTCATTGTCAGCCTGTCCTACTTCTTATTGTTCTTAAATATCAATAGACAAAGACAAAAAACTGAACTGATCATTAGTTTAACTATGAGAAGGCATGTCATTAGAAAGAATAAGAAGACAATAATTAAATAAAATCTCCAAATATATTCGTCGACTTCTTCGGAATCAGTCCAAATCGAAATAAGAATGTTACTAATTATAATGAGTGGAGAATATTGAAAAAAACTACTAAATAGTAGCATAGATGAAGTTAAAAGAAGATATTTGATCATTTTCAGTTATTGAATGTTTGTCCAACGTACGCGAGTCGATAGAGAAAGTAAAGAGAAAGAAAACGAACTATTCGAGGTTGATGATTTTTTTCTCGATTCTTTAGTAAACATCTTTGGTTTTAATTTTTGGTTAAGATGTTTTTTTTTATCGTCTACTCGAATTTCTTTACTGATTCAATAAAAAAGAAAAAGAGAACTTTGAATCTATGTCATCTGATTATTTGTTCAATGTTCGAGAAATAAAAACTTACAACTTACAATAGAATCGTTTTCTCGATCTGTTTAATCATATCAAATACGGATTGAAGAGGAGTACAAGACTTACTTTTGAAATGTATTTTTAATTTTGTCACTTGGTGCAAGTTTTTCCATTTTTTTTAATTGTTGAGGTTCGTCATCTTTTGCCGTAAACATTTTCGTTATATTACGTAGTCGTTCTAATGTATCGCCATCATCAGCACCAGCGGTATCGATGGCTGTTGAAAGAATAAAAAGAAAAAAAATATAAAATCTGTTTCCTCGAGTAAAATATTTTTCTATTCAGACTGTTTCATGTTTTCTCTTGCGAAAATATGTTTGTTTGTTTCTATTTTTATTTATTACAGTCGAATAACAAGTATAGACTGTTTGAATACTTACACGAATCATCTTTTGAATCTGCCATTGTGTGCACTTAGAGCAGAATTGTTTCTGAGGAAAAGAGAATCTGCTGGAAATAATCGTATATCGTCTTATGTGCCGCTTTCGTCAACAACGACAACTGTAGTGAAGACTGTACAGTTGTGTTATCCTAGATATTTATGTTCTGTTCGCCCTCGCATTTTTTTCTCGTTCTTTTTCTAACTATTTCCTTCTTACGTCCTACGTAAATTGTATACATAACTACAACAAAAAAAAACGACATAAGAGAGAGAGAGAGAGAGAAGAAAAAATGTGCCCGCTGTGTAAATCGTATGAATAAACAACTAGTATCATCCATAATTGTTGGATATACTAAAGGAACTAGGAAAAAAAGAGCGAGAGAGAAGGAGAAAAAAAACCAAGAGAATAGAAGAAATCTAATCTGTTCTATGGTGATTATTCTTTCGTTCTTTTGCTGATGAGATCATTCCGTAATAGAAAATCTGCAGAAGAAAAAGAAGAAAAAAAAGACACCAAGAGGTCATCAACAAAGTAGATATAGATATACGTAAATACGTATATTAACTCGATAAAATATTATTTTTGTGTTGGAAAATAACTGTCAGGGTGCAAAAAGAAAAGGAACCTAATCTATCAAAGTGGAAGAAGCAAGAAAAACAAGACAAACGAATAATTTTTGCTATATTTGTATTTCTTTTCTGAATAATTGTCAACTGTTAGAGAAGATTCTGGTCGAATCAATGGTATGTTTGCCTGTCAAACGCCCACAAAAGATAGTTACAGTAAAAAATTGATGTAGAACGTTTGTTTCTTGTTAATGACGTCAACTTCGCTATACTTTTTCAACTAGGAAATCCATTTCTATCCATACAAACTATCTAATTGAATTAAATTAATATTCATAAATGAAATTTCTATGGCTTTCTTTTTCTTTTGTATATGAATGTTCATTTTACAAGAATTTTACTTGTATAAATTATTGAATTATAATATCGTGAAACCATGAGAATTTCTCGTTGAACAATATACGTATATACGGCTATTTATATGTAAACTTCATGGTATATATAATCGATTGCTATACGAACAAAAAGAATGAAAGAAAGAAAGAAAGAAAGAATAAAATCTCATTGAATAACAAAGCGTTCATAGATCGACCTTTGTTAACGAGAGAAAAGAAAATATTGTATTCTGACGAAAACTAAGCTCAATAATGATTAATTGATTGATATTACGTTAACTTACATCCGGTCTTTGTTGACCAATGTATCGAATAATTTTCAATGAGTCGTCGTTTTTTATGTAAATGCTGTTGTTCATGAGACATCGAATGGGAATGTTCATCCATTGACATATTCTGTTCATCGATATCACTCAATGTTGACAGATCGTCATTAGTGGTTGTATCACCATCACAATGTCCATTAGCACTTATTGATAACGATGATGATGTACTATGTTTATGTTTTTGTTGTTGACGAATTATTGAAATAGCTGCACGACGTTCTTCTTCACTAGCAGCTTCGGATATTGGATCAAGTAAATGATATGATGAATACTGTTGAATATACGGTTCTTGTACGGATATCAGCGGCGGAATAATGAGATTTGAAGGTGTGATAAGAGGTATAGGTCTTATATGATGACAAAAATCTTCGCTCTCATCATCATAATCATCATCGACATCAACAAAACCATTGTTTAGTCGACAAAGAATCCCATCATCTGGATCGGAAAATAGAAGATTGACTTCGTCTTGATCAATATGAATTTCATCGAGATCATCATCATCATCGTCATTTGTATTTTCATTCAAAAATGGATTTGTAAATGTGAGATTCGCAAGAAGACCATGCGATGATAAAGTTTTGAGAATTGTTGTTTTTGTTGAACTTGATTGTCGCGTTTGAGATTGTTGTTGATCGATATTAATCGAATCAACTAATGATGACGATGATGTCGACGAGAGAAACGATTGATCATCATCGTCATCATCGAACATCATCTGATGTTTTAATAATCGTTGTTCTAAACTGTCTGGTGAGAGACTTCGTTCACGTTGTTGTTGTTGCTGATCGATTGGTATCATTTGTTCATTCGAACTGTTCGTAGTCGTCGAATAATTTATTGTTCGATTAGGTGGTAATATGAACGGCTGAAATTTGTACATCGATCGTTCAAAAAAAAAGAGAACAGTGGAAATGAATGAACGATTTAGGTTGTTGTTGTTGTTGATGGAGGTGATGATGAACAATGGAATATTGAAGACAAGAAATAACGTTATTTCATTTCGTTTCTCTTCTCTTGTCTCTTTCGTTCTCTTTCTTTCGGCTTTTTTTTATTCTCATTCGTTTTATCGATTCGTCTCTCTGTTCTTTTTCTTTCCTAATCGCAGCAACAATCGTCCAAGCATACGCGCAAGCAGTTCTTAACCTGTAGGCTTTATCGATAAATTCGTTTTCAATTCTTTTCACTCTCCCTTTCTCTCTCTCTCTCTTTGACTACTGACAGACTTTAAATCAATCTACCCTGAAGATAATAAACGGACGAAAAAAAAAAGGAAGGTCCTCGAAAACTTTTTCCTTGTAATTTATTTATGTTAGCTTATAAAAAGGCGGTGTTTGTTTTGAGAATTTTTCAGACGCAAGGTCTTGATCTCAGGTTCATTCGTTTTCTTCATTGACATCGTTGCAATCGATTGTTTATTAAGAATCAACGTCAAGTATCAGAATTGTGAAGTGAAAAAGAAAACAAAACGAAACGACATCACTTATCAATTAGTAAAATACACAGAATAAAAGTGTGCCCAGACGATTTCGTTTATATCCAATATACATGAATATGTCTGTCTTTTGATTTTTATCGAATGATTCTCACGGCTTTTTTTCTCTGTTTCTCCTTTTGACCTACCTTGTTCATTAATTTTATCATAATTGTCATCAGTTTTTTGGCAAATGAATATTGTATGAATGATATGCCGACGATAGAAGAATATGGTATAAAACCATTGATGCATAAAATTCCAAATAAGACGAAAAATTGTATTCGTACAATTGATCATGATCGACGTTGGATTATTGAATGATGTTCGCATATGAAATCAAAACAAAATGCCGATTGTTGAATTTTGTTGACTAAAGTGATTATACGATCGATGAACCTTTACCTCTTCTCGTTTGTTCTCTCTCTGTCTCTCTCTTTTCGTTCGATGTAATTATCATTTGTTCTACAGTAGGAGATTTTACTGATCAAACGAATTTTATGAAATGTGAGAAAGTCAAATGTTCACATTAACATTGAGGTTAATATATAATGGATCAATGAATGCTTTCTCTCTCTCTTTTGTGGTATGTAATTAAAAATGAGATTTGAATACAGAAAAAGGTTTAGAGCTATTGATCTTTTGATGTTGATTTAACGAATGAACAAATCATTCAGCCAGCTTTTATTATCTAATCACACGTTTATTTAAATTGTCCGGTGATAGTTGAAACCTCAAAAGTATATTTTTGGATGTGTAATATTGACATTTATTTATTTTAAAAAAATTCTGATGCGACTTCTTCAGTTAATGTAATTACATTTTAATACCTTGTATATAAAAAAAGGCATTAGGCTAAGTAAATATCATTAAAATGAAATGTGTTTTATGATAAATCATTTAATCATTATTTTCATTTACATGAGTTTGTTTTATTGTTAAAAACGATGATACATCCATAGAATGAAATTGAATAGCTAAAATAAAACAATGATATTCAATTGCTTTGGATTCAATCGATTTGTATATATTTGCACTTGTCAATGCCGAATAACAATACGAAACCCTGCGTAAGGCCAGAAAAAACTGATCTTAAACACATTTGAATGTTAATGACCTAGAATTCGGTGCACCTGGAACTCCAACACGAGTTGCAACAATGAAAAGAATGGAAAAAAGTTCAAATATTGAAATGCATAGTACAACGATGACATGAATTCTATTCTATGAAAAAAAGTTTATTTTCTAATGCCAATGACAACGAAGATAATCTACAATTCTTTTATGTAAAATATCTCGAAAATATTTGCTTGTTAAAGTTGAAACATAGAATGAAATTGCAAAATTAAGATAATACAATGATACACCCAGTTGTAAAGCAAAACCTTCGGCAACACGTTCCTCGATTGTTTTAACTTTGCTCATTGTCAATGCCGAATAAATATAAGCGCCGATTCGAAGTGAAAGAAGAATTGCACTGACTAGAACTTGTAGGACAATAATCATGATAATATGAGTTTCAAATCGATGTGAAGTTGCAGTCGAATGTGTATGTACATTTGAAACTTGATGATGACTATTAGTGCCTGGTTCAATACGTCGTTTCGATCGTTTCATATTCACATAAGTTAAAACACAAAATATAAACATTAAAATATATGGTGCAATAATAACAACAATTGCTGTATAAGCAGCAACGAATAAAACATATTTTTCATTGGTACTAACTTGACACGTACCATTATAGATAGTATAGAATACTGGTATATAAATGTTGGAAATAAATGCTACAATCAAAAGAAGAGCACTTAGTCTATGTGCGAATTTCAATTGGGACAAAGCACGATATCTAACACTTTCACATGTAGCTAGATATCGATCCAATGTGGATAATAATAAATAATATGTGGCTAATTCAGGTAAAGTTAATACTAGATAATATCGAATTTTACAAAAGATAAGAGATTCATTCTCAAGACGACTTCCGAAACTATCCAATGCCATTCGAGTTGGAACAATAAAGAGAATGGAAACTAATTGAAATATATTGGCACATAGCAAATAGAAGACACAAGCATTTCGACGTAGTTGTGGAGCTGTAAATATAACTAAATTGAAAATACTGCCAAAAGTACCAATAATAAGTGAAATAAAGTTAATTGTTAATGAAAGATATCGAATAGTTGTTGTTAGAGTTAGAACATATGTATTCGAGGTTGACATCGTGATAAAGTGAAACGACTATTCTCTATAGAATGAATTCTATGCCAAAAAAAAATCTTGAAATATTTTTAATTAAAACTATCTTTATATCTGTCTACGTAGCTAAAAATTGTCAGTCGCTTAGTATTGGAACATGTTCTGAAGGAACATTATTTTGATTAGATGTTTTTTGCGCAGAAGCAGAAAAATATGAACTGTTACTGAATATCTAGGTTGTTCTGTGAAAAATTATGCCAACTCAAATATCAGAATCTCCCACTCATACAACTGATTTTGATTAAAAAAAGTCAAAAACATACTTATTTTGTCTCCATTCTAATTGATAACCCTTTTTGAAGTACAAAAAAACCTAGCTTCTAGGAAAAGAAATCTTTTTATTCTGTCAAAACTTCAATTTATCTAGCTAAATTTTTATTTGAAAAAGATCAATAAATTTATATTTCATAAATAAATTTCTAATTCTTCAAATGTTCAATGTATCAAATATTTATAAAAATTAGTTATTTTCATGTATTGAACTTTTGAAAAAAGCTAAACAGAAAAAATAATAATGCAGGTCATAAATCCATAAAAAATGAAAGGAATCCTATTAAAAATATACCATTTTATTTTGGGTTTTTGCATTAGTTTTATCTTGATAGTAAATATTTGAATTGGAATCAATCATTTTACCTTTCAAAATGATACAATATAATACTTGATCGATAAAAATCTATTCAACTAGATATTCAAATAATCATAAAATAAAAAACAAGTCTTAAAATTCATTCGAATAATATACATAGGTGTGAAATAAACGAATTTATATTAAAAAGGACATAAAAACATATAAAGAAAATAATAAAATCAATAAAGGCAAAAATTAATTTTTGCTAGAAAAGGATGATTGTTTTGCTTTGGGTTTTACATAATTAACTTTATACTCTCATGATAATACCGTACAAGAATTGCGCAAGCATCTTATAAATATATGGTCACAGGAATACTTCAAATTCAAGACAATTTAAAATTTTCCTAGGAATAATTAAAATTTTGATTTATTGAAGAGGAAAAGTTCGGGAATTTTTGAAAATACTAGTAAAATCGTTCTTTACTCGCTTTTGAAACGATTTTAGACATTCCAATGAGTGTTCCAAGTAGAACTCGATGAGCTCTATCGAATGTCAGCTTTCCTGTAGCGGCGTCTTTGATCAAAAAAATTAATTTCAGATTACACCC
>ERZ778020.1599-NODE-1599-length-18933-cov-4.266395_pt1 | contig 18933 bp, 15 predicted proteins | sample MGYA00375750_ERZ778020 | MGnify/ENA primary metagenome ERZ778020 (study PRJEB29350, sample SAMN05389818) | bioreactor metagenome | isolation source: Ammonium sulfate bioreactor | place: South Africa: University of Cape Town | collected 2014-03-17 ...
TCAATAATTTTGTCTATTTATTGGCCATGGATGCTAGTCAATGTAAGACAAGAAACAACATGAATCAAAACAAGGGTTTTATTGAATATTTTAGCTTGCGTGAAATCAACGCCTGCGAATCTTCAACGACTACGTTGTTCTCTTTGTGATACATTATTTAGAAATTTTCATTATCTATTCAATGGAAAATCTATTCATGAATATATTCGAACTGATGAAATTCTTCCAGTGACATACGCGGAATGTTTGAAAAAATACTGTCAAGAATATGATGAATCCAATCAAATGAATTTCATTTGTTTGACATGTTGTGAAAGTTTAAAATCGATTCATTTGTGTCATTTACAAGCAGACGAATTAACAAGAATAATCCAAGATAAATTAGGACAAACCAAACGTTTAAAACAACTTCGAAATTCGAATGAAACCGATTTTATTTTGGTTAAAGACGAACCTACTCATTGTGATCAATCAGATTCAACAAACTATTCTCAATTTTTAATTGACAATCATCCTTCTTCAATCGATCATCAAATCGATGATAGTGATGATGACGATGATGATAATGACAATACGAAAAATGATAAACATTCCTTGCCTCGAACGAAACCCACTCGAATAAGTCGTCGTCAATATCAATTTCTCATTGAATTGCCCGATCAGCAATCGTTAAATTCTTTCATTGAAAATGCTGCAGCTCAATCGAATTCTCGTTGGACATGGCGTCGAACGTCAGCCAATTCTCGTGGCTATAAAATCTACTATGTATGTAACTATTCAATGCGTCGACATTTTCATCCGTGTTCAGCTGCGATGTATGCACTCTTCAATCCAACGGGATCGATATCCATCTATGCTCATGGAGAACATCGACATATTCCCAAAGCTCAAATATCATCAGCAATTACCGAACAGAGCAAATCGGAGATTTTCAAATGTTTACAAATGAATTTTACAGCAACCGAAATTCGTGAACATTTAGTTCAATTAAAATTACCATTTGGTGATGCAAAAAAATTGAACAATTTCATCAAATATCACAAGGAAATTCTACGATACGGTGCTGTGACAAATGTTCGGCTGTGTGGCAGTGCCTATCGTCAACCACAATATTGGACTGTTCGTCATAGTTCGTCAAACGATGTCAATCCAATCCGACAAGAATAATCCGATAAAAAGCCTAAAACGTTCGAAAAAAGGAAATGAGCTTTTTTTTTATATAATTTTTTTTCTCTGTTTTCTTGTTCTTCGTTTTATCATTAATAACACACTCATGTTCAATAAGTGCTTGCAAATACCGATAGATCGCGTGCCAAGAAAGTTTTAATCTAATGCAAAGAGAGACAGAGAGAGAGAGAGAGAAGAGCACGCTAACATGCTAATTGGCTCGATTGAAATGACGAACTCCTTCTATCGGATACGTATTGTCATCATCATCGATGTGAGTGAGTGTGTGTATGTGTTTTTCTTTCCTCGCGAGAGAAGTCTTTTTGTTATTGATCGGCAACTATGGACTTGTGTGTATATATATATATATGCTTATGAATAAACGATCGAAAGACTAATTCGATTTTGTTCTCGTTTTTCTTCTTCTATCGAAGATTTGCTTGTTTCTTTAGTTGAGCAGATGTTTGCTGTTCTGTTAATTTCATAATGCATTCGCATGTATTCACAAAATTTATTCCTATGGATTATGTGGATTTCGATTCGTATTAATCAAACAATCGAACCAATTAGTTTACATATCGGTGCATTATTTAATACTGATGACTATCAAGTTGTTCAATTAGCTATCGATGAAATCAATCAACGAACTGATGAATTATTTTATGGGAAATATCGTTTGAATTTAATTGCGAATAATTCTCAAGTAAAATGCGTTGTTCTCTTGTTTTGTTTTTATTCGAAAGGAGTTTTTGTTTAAAAGTGTAATCCGATCTATGCAGTTGACGCATTTTTCTATGCGGTATTTCGTCGACCTCAACTGATCTTTCTTGTTGGAACATCATGTTCGAATGAAACCAAAGCAATTATTCAAGTAGCTGAATACTATAACTTGATTCTTGTAAGAAATTCTTTTATTTTTGAGATCGAATTGATCGATTTTCGAGATTTTTAGTTTTCTCATTCGACATCGTTTATTTCACAAGCGAATCAAACTGATTCTACACTTGTTCGTCTTTCAGTTTCTGATGAGAATTATAATGATGCACGTGTTGCTTTTATTAAATCAAATAATTGGTCTCATGTTGCCATTCTTCATCAAGATTCAATAGAACATTCACTTGTAAAATTTGCAAAAATCCTTTTCTTTTTTCCTTCGTTAAAAATCTCGTTGTTCGTTGAAGATGATGGCTAAACTAGCCAAGTGTTTGAATGAGTCAAGCATCAATGTGATTCTCAGTCAGAGTGCATCTATGGCTAATTTAACATCAGCATTGCAAACTCTACGAGTAACAAAAAAACAAATGCTAAGAGAAAATAACATTGAAGCTTTTTTCGTTTAGGATAAAAAAGCTCGAATAGTATTCGTTAATTTTGATACATCGACTCGAACGATATTCTTCTGCGAAATCTATCAAACATTTCCTCGGCCATTGCGCGAACGTTATGTTTGGATTTTAACAGGAAATGATTTTCATCTCTGGAATTTTTCCAATCATAATTGTACGAAAAAGGAAATTCTTGAAGCAGCTCGTGGACATATCATCATCGATAGTTCCTATGAAATCAAATCGAGCTTAATCAATCCAAATACGGTTTGTTTTGAGAAAGAGAAGAAAACGACGTTTTTCTTTCGTTTGTAGACAAAAAAGCAGTTACAAAAACGTTTGAGATCAAAGGGACATTTGAATCGACAGACATTGCATGCGTATGATACGATCTGGGTGGTTGCTTTTCTAATTCGAGCATCGATTGAACGAAAGTAAACTATGAAAACATATGATTTTGTTTATTTATTAATCAGTGGAGTTTATAAATAGTTTATCAATCGAAAAGTTTACTTATACATCAACGAATATGAGAGATCAATGGTTGGATTGGTTGGAAGATATTTATTTTCTTGGTGTTTCAGTATGTTGAATGAAGAAGGAGAAGTCGAGTGATTTATTGCATCGTCTAGGGGCCGGTTTCATTTCGAATTCGTCAACGACGTGCCGAAACACTTATTAGTCAATTTCAGTATCTATCAAAGCAACATCATATCGAAACTATTGCTGAATATTCTCATCAATTCGGATTGAATACACATTGTTCGACATGTCAAAAACTAAATTGGATCGGTATGAGAGCGAGAGAGAGAGATTTATGTGAATTGATGCGAGTTCGTTTTCTTTTCAGGAGAATTTCCAATTGATACTGAACGAAATGAAATTCGTCGTTTGATGATGAATCTATTCGAAATCTCACTCATAACCACTAGTTGTCTGTTAGGTCTTGGACTAGCCATCTTCTTTTTAACATTCAACATCATTCATCGACATGAACGGTATAAGAGAAGAATCACTTCGTTCGACTTGTATTTTTTTGTAAATTTTCTTGAATTTATTTAGTTATATTAAATTATCAAGTCCAAAATTGAATAATATCATGGTTATCGGTGCCATGCATATTCATCTCTCGATTTTATGTTTTGCACTCGATGAATGGCTTCTCAATCGACATCTATTCGAATATTTCTGCATGGTATTTGCTCTTGATTGATTGAGAAAACATATTTTCGATTTGATTTAGTTGAGAATATTTTTACTTTCCGGAGGTTTTTCTCTTCTCTTTGGTTCGATGTTTTTAAAAACCTTACGTGTCTATCGAATCTTTACATCACGAGATCGTCCATTACTTCATTCGAAAGTTCGTTAATTCATTCGATTTGAATTAATTCAAATACGAAAATCTTTCATTTAGCTTTTGCAAGATCATCATCTCATGTTAATCTGTTTGTATCTCTATGCAATCGATTTCATTTTCACTTTCTTCTGGCAATTATTCGATCCACATTCAGTCAAATCAACTCATGGATCAGTAAAAAAAAGAATACTAGTGAATTTTTAATCAATGTCAAGTCTCTTTTCGTATTTAGATTCGTCAAATAAACATCGATCTGATCGTTTTCGATGATATCTACTATTGTGATTCAGTTTATCGTCATAAAATCTTACCATTAATCTATCTATACAAATCATTATTTCTTGTCATCGGAGGTTATCTCGCAGCTAAAACACGACATGTTCACATAGCTGCATTGAACGATTCGAAATTCATTGTTTGGAGTATTTATATTGTTGTTCTAACGAGTTTATTCACGTTTATTATTATGATTTCGATGAAGAATTTGAGAATTTATGTTGGCATCTGTTTGGTCGTGATTATGATGACAAGTTCAATATTGTGTTTAGTTTTTTTGCCTAAAGTAATTTCGATCGAGATGTTTTATCAATTTGAGTAATTGAGAGATGATTTAGATAATTCGATTGAAAAGAAATCCACATCAATCATTGCATGAACTTATTTCGAAGGATCTAGTTGTTGATGATTCACGTACGAGACGATTTGTAACGGAAATTGGCTGTTATGAAAAATATCGTTATGAACAATTACAAAATCGGGAATTGAAAAGCGAATTGCAACAAGTTAATCATGAGAAGATTTTCGTTTTGATGATGATTTTTTATTGTTTTTAGTTGAATCATATGATTCGTTCTCTTGAACAACGTTTCGAATCGAAATCACCGTCACACGTGACGAAAGTTCTCGTTCCTATTGGTGTTCGATTAGCAACGACATTGATTGCTAAAACTGAACTGCAAGACGATCAAATCAATGAAGAAACAAGTTCAATTATTTCCGATAATCAAACATTATACAATTTCGATTATTCATCATCATCAGATCTCAATCTTTCTCCTGTGTTCGATCTCAGTTCATTACATTTAAGTTCTTTAGATAACGAACAAGTTGATGAAACAACAAGTTTATCATTAACACAAAGTCAGCTAACAAGTGATAATGAATCGGTGCTGTATTTACGTTTAACAGATGAATTAGATGTTCATCAAGCAACACTTGAAAGTGATTTAGAACGACTCGATTAACATTTGTAGGATTTTATTGAAAAAAAAAATAAATCACTAGAAAATAGCGACATCAATTGAGAGAATTATGGTGACGCATGGCGATTAACCAATGTGTACGCATGTGAGGTTTTTCTTTTTTTTTCGTGTATAAAACTGATGTCAGATAAATCGAAATTGTGTAAGTAAGTTTAAATGTGTCCACGAAAGAATAATGACAAACGTCAAGAACGAGAGACTCGACAACAGGAAAAGAAAGCTCGAGAAAAGAAAGCTCATGGAAAAGAAGATGATGATACTGCAGCATTTAAGACTCAATTACGAGCTTTTAATTTACAATTGAGACATATTGTTGGCGATGGCAATTGTTTATTTCGAAGTTGTGAGTTCGAATATTATTTCGAAATTCGTTTATTTTTTGCGTATTGAATTAGTTGCCGATCAACTCGACGGCGATCAACATCGACATAGTTTCTATCGTGAAAAAATCTGTGAATATATGATGAAAAATCATGAAGATTTCGAGCCTTTTATTGTTGATCAATCTTTCGATGCTTTTATGAAATCCTTATCAAAAGACGGTACCTATGGTGGCAATGAATCAATTGTTGCATGTTCACGTTTATTCGATGCGAGAATTTGCATTCATCAAGTACGAATGATTTATGAAAAAAAAGAAACAAAGATTTGATCTAGTCGAATGTTTAGTTGAATCAACCGGTTTGGACTGTTTGCTTTTCCGATTCTCCAACACATGAAATACATATTAGTTATCATGATTACGAACATTATTCATCTGTAAGACGATTAGGTGATCGTACATTCGAATCGGCTAATGTTCGACAATCGATGACAACATGTGATCCATCGACATTGTCTGATAAACCAAAGAAAGTCACAACGACACAAGAATTGTTTACTGAACATGATATCGATTATATACTTTCGCAATTACCGAATCCTGTCGATCGAAAATTAGTTCACGATACACTAACCGATAATTTAGGTGATGTTGATCAAACAATCACCTATCTTTTGACTATTGATACGGCCATTTGTTCACCACCGATTGAGCAAACACCGGATGATTCAATCGAACGAATTATGAATATTACACAAGTCTTTGACGTTGATCTCGTTCAGAAATCATTTTCGGAAAATAACTGTGATGTTGATCGAACAGTTGAGAGTTTATTGAAAATGAAAGTTGAAGAAGAAAAAGAAGAAGAAGAAGTTTGTGAAACGAAAACTAAATCTAAAAATCGATTTGTATCTAACCGACAACTCAAAGCTGATAAGAAAAAAGCGAAAAAACAACGAGCCACCGAAAAACATCGTGCACAAATTCTCGAAGCAGCAGAAAAATCCGAAGCTCCTTCTTCTAATCCACCGCAAGAAGCAGCCGTTCCAGTCAACATGGAATTTATCAATATTTGAATGTATTTTCTTTTATAAATAAAGATTTTTTTGAATAGAAATCGAGTGATTAACCCAAATAGTCTGACCGAGTTTCTTTTCATTCTGTAAAATAAAATAAAAGAATAAAGTGCAATTAACCTTGCATGATCGTTCCGGTCAAAGGCCCCGAGGCTACAACTACACAAAAGAAACGTTGATTGCATCGATCGATCATCACCATGATCTTTCTTTCTTTTCTTTCTGTTCTCCTTACACCTGTACGGTTAGCGCACTCTATCGTTTTGTCAAATATTTACCTGAATGAGTAAAGGTATATGTCAACGAACAATGAAAGTTGACCGATAGTTTATTTTATATTCAAGTGACTCATTCGTATAAATTTAACGGTCAGAAGGTTGCCGAATTGAACTTCTAATTCAATAGAGAAAAAAGAATCCGAGTGCACTCGAAGCCATAGTCTAGGTAATGCATGGCGTCATTGCAGCTCGTTATCATCGTACTCTCATTTTGCTTGTATCAAGCAACAGTTCTCCCAAATCTCAATGGTAATATTCTACTCTCACGTTCGCAAAGTCCGTATGATGCACCTGGCGATTTGGTGATTCCGTACGGATCAACAGTGACTATCGAAAGTGGAACAACATTACGATTCAATCGTGGTGCGCAACTCATCGTTCGAGGAACACTTCGTGCGCAAGTAAGATGACCTTCCTTTTTTTTTCTATTTATTCACTGTCAAGAACAAATGTCGTAATTGAAATTTAGGGTACACCCGAGCAAAGAATCCGTTTTACAAGTGCAACAAGTGCGTTGTATCACGATCAACAACAGATTCATCATTCGTCAGGATCGAACATTCGATTTCGTCTTGTCGACGGATCGAATATTCAAAATGGTCTCTTGCAAATGTTCTTTAAAAATCAATGGCGATACGTTTGCACTGAATTCTACCGGTAAATTCGAACTTTTCTTCATTTCAATTTCGAAATATTTTTTCTTCTCTTCAAAAATTCAAAGATGGTTCGATTACGATGCAACATTAACATGTCGTATGATGGGTTTTCGTAATGGTAGTGTCGTACCATTTCATATAAACGGCAGTGAAACACCTTGGTACGGTCTACAGGTTGATTATCCTGCTTGTCGACCTAATCTCGATGAACATCTGCTCGATTGTCCAGGTGTTCGCGTACCACCACAACTCGGCATTCACATATGCGGTAAATATTCTCTTCTCTAATCACGATCAGCTTTCTTCAATTAGCTACTAAGAAATAAAACTAACTAACTTCTTAAACTAGGCTTTCATTTATTTATTCAACTAAATCAGTAAGATAAACTAATCATTTGCACATATTTCGCTTTGCACACGCGCTTGATTCTGCTTATTTGCTTGCTTTGGTTTTGTCATTTTTTTTTCTGCGTCATCTATAAAAATCGTTCGAAAATTTAGACGGAAAACAATACGTTCGTCTTCAATGTGACGGTTTTTTCGATCCATTGACAGTTCTCAATTGGGGTGGAATCGTATTCGAACGAAAGTTCTCATCGAATAAACTCTCCGATATTCCGTATATATCCGGTTCGGCATCGCCAGTTTTCAATGATCTCAATCAGCAACAATCGATTTTGAACTATGTCGATATTCTTCACGCTGGCTTACGACCCGAACTATCCATTCGATTGTACGCCGAGCGTTATGCAGCCGTGACCGTTTTTGATAATTTAATCAATCCGATTTTTGATAATGTCACAATTCTGTATTCAGCATCGGACGGTATGAATTGTTCGAATGTTGGCAGTTCGATTCGACTGAAAAACTCGGTTATTGCGTTTAATCGAGGTCATGGAATCGTTGTCACAAGTCGATATGGCAATACGACATTGGATAATGTTCATATTCATGATAACGCAGGCGATGGTGTGCATTACGCGTTGAATAACACGGAATGGTCGTTGAGAGAACAAGAAGAAAGTCCACAACGGTTGTACAAATCGTTTTGTGAAGCAGCTGGAGCAGTCGAATTTCCAAGTTATTTCTCATATCGACCACCGGCAGCTGGAACTTGTTGTACACAAGCTTTCTCCACATCGTATTACAATCGATTAACTGTTCATTTTCAAACAGTTTTTGTCAACGATCCACATACGCGTTACCGTGTTGAACTTTACAATGGCCAATTCGATGTTTTGCCTCTGCTCGCCAATATAACATTCAACCGAACAATCGAAAGTTTTTCATCGTATTCAAATGAATTACTCGTACGTTTGTGTCATTCATGTGATGATGTTCGAAGTTTATCTTGTTGGAATCAATCCGATCGAATTCAACTCTATATAACCAATGACGATGGCCGAGATGCTGATGTACATATATGGAATAGTCGAATTGTGAATAATTCATTGAATGGCGTACGTGTTGTTAATCTACGTAGTTTAGTGGAAATTAATCAGACGGTTGTTAGTCATAATCAAAAACATGGATTGGATATTGATTCAGGTGCAGGAGCATTGTGGACTTATCATTCGAAGTTTAATCATAACGGTGAAGATGGTATTCATATGATTTATGATGGTGGTGAACGACGAATTTTCTATTCGGATCTTTCGTTTAATCGTCAACATGGTATGTCGATTCGTCTCGATTCGATTCCGCCGGGTTTTCGTTTGTCATCTCTCTATTTTCCAACATTTGCCTACCGACAAATAACTCATATCAATGGCACGTCAATCCGTTCGAATAACTACTACGGTCTTTGGCAACGAGCAACTTGTCATCCAGCATTATTCTTCATCAACGGTTCGCTATTCGAACGATCGGTTTACGATGCCATTCGTTTCGATTCTTGTGAACACGAATGGCGACCCCAAAAAGTCATCGACTATCAATTTCGTTCGCCCATGATGCCATTCACTAGTCTCTTGCCTCCACCTCCACCGCCCAGTATCATCTATCAAGCACCGTTGAACGTCTATCCACAATATCCACTTTGGATGCCCGTTGCTTTGCTCTATGCGAACGAAACGGGCAATACGTTTTTGAATATAACGTGGAATCGTTTTTTGAATAATCAACGTGTTGGTTTACGGTTGAATCCGATTCAAAATGTTCTCGGTGATATTGCAAATAATTCGTTTATTGGACATAACAATGGTGCTCTATTCATCGGAGGTAATCAATCGAATTGGATCGAAGATGTTTATCTTCGAAATGTAACTTTGAGAATTTTATTCAATAATTTTACGGATAATGTGGGCAAACATTTCATTGTTTCGTTAAATGTCAATGAATTGTCGCCTTATCAAACGATTTTATTCATGTACAATCGTTTGATAAACAATAATATCACGTCGAAAATGCAACAATTTCTCAATGCTCGATCACGTATGCCAGGTGTGTTAACAATTGGCTCGAGTCATATACGTATAACACGAAATGTCTTTGGAAATAATGCAAGTCGATTTGAAATCGTCAGTCAATTGACAAATTCCAGTGCAATGATTAAAGCAGATATGAATTTTTTTACGAGTATTTATCCACCACCAGCAACTTTAACACAACAACCATTGAGTTCACTCGAACGAAATCGACATTTACAAGAAAATATTCAAAATTATCATTTCTTTCGACAGAAACAAATACCTCTACGGCAAATATCGCCATTAGAACGAATTGTTAATCGTACTCGTCGTCAACAACAACCACAACCACAGCCACAGTATATGCAAATCCAACCATATCATCAAATTAGCTACAGTCAACTCGAACAACCCTATGACCTTCGAACGGACTTCTTTCCAGAGAATTCTGTCTTTCAACGACCTTATGAACCGCCACAAAAAGTTCGATACTATCCACCTGACAGTCAATTTGAGATCCTCTCGGTACCATCGATTAACAAATCTGCGTTACTCTCAACAACCAACAACGATTGGGCCTATTACGCATCACCAGCATCGCTGACACCGTATTTCTATTCGTTGTACTACGATCAACCAGGACTTTGTTTTTCCCAATGGCCACGAGTTCGCGAACGGATCTTCGATCAACATAATCGATCGAATCTCGCTTCCGTTCTCTGGTATCCATTTCTCTGCAGTGATCGAGATATAACAACTGAAATTTGGCGTTGTCAATTGCCGAACTGTGGTTTTGAAAGTACAAGTTTTCATATCAATCCATTGACGTCAACGATTGGCGGCATCATCGATATGGATTATAATCTTCTACCAGGTCGATATATCGTTACAAACGATATTGTCATTAAACCAGACAAACGTTTGACTATTCAAAGTAGTCAATTAGAATTTCTAAATGGCGTTGGAATGTTCGTTTATGGCGAATTGATTGTCTTGGGCAGTGACGGTTCACCGACAAGATTTAATTTATTTCAAAATCAATCATCAACAAGTTTGTTAGTCAATCAACAAAAACAACAAGAACAAAGTCAACGTCGAGTTATGCTCATCGACGGTCCGAATATGTATCAAGGTCGTTTATTTGTCACGAGTGTAGCTGATGGATCAGGTACTGTTTGTAATCACGGTTGGACACGTGAGAATTCGATTCTTGTTTGTGCATCATTGGGTTTTATCTACGATCCAAATGAGTCATTCTATTCAGTTATTAATCCAAATCAAACATTAACCAATGATCCCATTATTTGGAGTGAAGTTCAATGTGATTTAAATCAAGATGAAACGCTCGAACAATGTCGAAAAGAAACTGTTCATACGTGCGATCATACGGATGATGTTTGGATTAAATGTTTACCGGCATCATGGGCCGGCGTACATGTTCATCCGACATCGAGCAAAATCCATCTCGAATATGTTCATTTCGATTCAGCTGGTCAATTTGACGTTCATCAAAATGACATTCATGCTGCTCTACACATCGATCTCTTTGCACATACGTCGAATCGTTTAAAAAATCTTACATTTACGAATAATATCATCGGTTTAGAGATCAATCATGTTCATCCAGCTAATCTCCAATCATCGATGATTGAACATTCGTTTTTTAGCGAGAATTCCTATGCTGGTCTATATCTTCATTCAAGTTTTATGAATATTTCACATTGTACATTTACAAAGAATGCTTTCTCGGGAATGAAATTCGATTCATCGTATTCGTATAAACAACTCGAACAATTTCGAACGAATCTTCAACGACAACGAACAAACTTTCCAATTATCGATCTTCTTCATGATCAAACATTCGATCTCGAACGAAATCGATTCGTTTTTCTTACAACAACATTCGGCGGTTACAATGCCGAAGATAATATTCTATTCAATACACTCAACATACGTACAGATCCATCGTATATTCTCATCGTTGATCTCATCGATTACAATCCATTATCGAATCTCAACGAACAATTATTCGTTTGTGAAGTTGAATGTTTTCAACGACAAGGCCTAAGACAAAGTCTATCCTATAAAAAATGGTCATTAGCCAATGATCGAGATCTTTTTCCATTGGTAACATCATATTCAAGTTTACAATTACACTATCGTCTCTTTCGATATCGATCGAGTCGATTGACATTCATCGTCTACAGTATTCCAGCACCGATTTTTACTCAAGGTCAAATGTTATCGGATATTTCACTTCGTTTTCATCGTTGTTTATTTTCGAATAATCAACATGATATGCACTATTATTTCAATGATCGAGAGAAAACAAATACTCAATTTGCACTAACAAATCAATTTAAAACCGATATTGAACGATTGTTAGATCAATTGTTACTCGATACAACTGTAGAAAATACCGATCCATCATTGGATTTAATCGAGATTGAAGAACGAAAGATTCGCGATGAATTTCGTCGTGAACTTCTCGAAGATCGACGTTTATCTCGACAAATAACTATCGTTGATATCAAACGACGATATAAAAATGCGACACTTCAAATCGATCAATGTCTATTCGAATTCAATCAAAATCGAAGTCTATTCATCGAACATCAATCGAAACAAATCTCCTCGGATAAAAATCAAGAAAATATTCGCATGTTAAATAACGAAACCATTCAACAACGAAAGACCTTTCTTCCGATTCAATTAACAATTCGTATCGATCGTTCGATCTTTCTCAACAATCAACAAAGTATCAATCTCGATGCACATCCATTGATCTATTCCGATCGATTGATTCGTTTCGAAATTACTCACACGAATTTCACGCACAATCATCATTTAATTTTCAATCTCACCTTTCCACGTTTGTATCCATTCAATAAAACAATCTTTGCTAGTCAATCAATTTGGCCCTATTTCCCCACTCGATCGATTTACACACGTTCGCCATTGATCTATTCGATCCCTTCGCATGCACTTCGAATTCATAAGAACGTCTTTCGAGAAAACGAACATTGTTCAATACGATTAACTGGCTTTCATGCGTCATTCAATCTCACACATTCGATATTCGAAAATAATATCAATCATGAATATTCACTCGTCGATCTTCGACATGTGGAAAAAGATTTTCGTCTCGATGGAAATCTATTTCAATACAATCAAATTCATACTCTACTCTCATTCGATGCAAATGGTCACGCACCGTATCATCAAGAATTACTCGTTCAATCATCGATTATCTTCAATCAATTCTTAGAAAATAAACCGTCACTATTTTCGAAATATGCGTATTTACCATCGGCATGTATTCGGTTGTTTGGCTCGTCGAATGTAACCATTCAACGGAATCTATTCGAAAATATTCACTATAATTACGAATTGATTTCGGGTGTATTTATCGATACAGTTAATACGACAGTTGATGCAACGATCAATTGGTGGGGTTCAGATGTTGAACAATTGATTCGAAATCGAATTCTTGATTTCATTAAACGGTCAGATCATGCGCTTGTTCAATGGAATCCATTTCTTTCGTGTCGAGAATTAAATTGTGTACAAACAAAAGTACCAATGCCGTTTGTTTTGCAACTCAATCGACCTTTACGAGGTCCAGTAACGTCACATACAATTATACATAAACGACGTGAACCGTATCTTGTCAATGGAGATTTAATAGTCATGCCAGAGACGATGCTCACGATTGAGCCAGGTGTTGAACTACATTTTGCACCGAATACCGGCATTTTAGTTCTTGGAAATTTAAATGCAACGGGTACACCGAAAGATCCGATTGTGATGCGATTAGCAAATAAACAATTCGTTACTGAACAAATCGCCAATGGTCATAATCCTTATCAATATCATTTCACTGATCAAGTTCCATTTGCTCAGCATAAATTCAATCCGTTGATTGATCGACTACAAATTCGACTTGATATCGGCCGAGGTCCCAATGAAGGTTTCATTCAAATCTATAACTGGACTCGTCGTGATTGGTCATACGCTTGTTACGATACATTTTCACAGATATTCTCCTATCGTTTACTTTGTCATCAGTTGAAATTACCATGGAAAAATGTTCTTGCTCATTCGGATTCATTTTATCTATTCGATCATCAACAATTACCTATTTGGCAAGAGAAAATCGATTGTTCAGGGAATGAACCATCGATCTCATCGTGTTCGTTTACAATCGAACAGAATTTAACTTGTTCGAATCTCTTCTATCTTTCGTGTTACGACGATAATCTCGTCTATTCACTTCATTCGAATGTTCAACGAGATTTTTCGAATAATTTCGGTGGTCATCCAATGCCAACATCATCGCCAACATACGAATCACCTCAAGCTTGGAACGGTATTCGATTTGCTAATCAAGATTATGAAGAAGATTTAGCATCGTTAGATTACACGAAATTCGATCAATCTTTGTTACGATATGTTCTAATTTCCGAAACAAATGATTATCAACCTGCTATTCAAACAATCTATCGAACACCAGCTATCGAACGTATTCATATTGAACATAGTCAATATATTGGCTATGAATTTCTTTTTCCTAAACAATCGATTCTATTCGGTTACAGTCGAATAACGAACGCATTGGATTTAGCTGTCAATGGACTTGTCTATTACGGTCAATCGACCGATGAAAAATCCACATTTGACATTCTCTATGATCAAACAATCAACGGGCAACCATTTAGTTTATTGAATCTTTGTAATGCACATCGAATTGTTAATGTTAAATATCGTTTATTAACATATTTTAAATACGATTTTGACTATCGAACATGTTCGAAATTATTCTGTTCGATGAATCCGTATAAACTCGGCATTCGATTTTTTCAAATCAATCTCATCAATAGTACATATCAAAACGATTGGATTGAAATTCATCGTGTTAACAACGAAGAAAATCAACTGATTGCCTATTTAACCAACGGTTCGAGTGAAGCCGATTGGAGACAATTGTACAGCGTTAATAACGGTTGTCTACGCGTTACAATTCACGCATCAAGTGGAAGGAAAACTCAGGGTTTCATGGCCGAGATCACTCTCTTTCCTGTGACACCATTTTCAACCAAAGAAATCGTTCATCAAATATCCGACAATGTCTTTCTCGGCAATCAACAAGGTGTTCTGAAATATATTTCGACTGGTGAACGTTCAGCGAATCTCTATTTTCAATCGAATACTTTGCTCTACAATGGTTTCTATCGGTACAATTCATCGTCATCATCGATCAATTATTTTCTCTTTCAAAATTCGCAACGATTCTATTTCGGAAACAATTGGCTGAGTAACAATCTAGGTGGAACATATATTCAATGTTTTAGTCAATCATTATCATCGATATTCAATGGATTTCTTTTCAATAATGTTTTCTATCGAAATAAGAACGATTCTGTTTTGATTTTCAATGGAATGGAAATGTCAGCATTTTGTAATTTATACGCCATGCAGAATGCGTTCATGTACAATGATGCTTACGATCGAAATGTGATTCAATTCGATTCGGTCGTTGCAAATTTTAGCCGAAATCAAGTTTATAATAATACAGGAATGAATATACTTTCAATGATTGGATTTGAAAAGATAACAGCACCGTTTCCAGCCGTAGAAATGAATTCGTTTCGAAATAATCGAGCTGTCGGCGTGTTAAATCAACAATTATTCGATCGGACAGGTGCAGTCATTGAAGTTGGCAATCCGAGACAGATTTATATGTTCAATACATTTGACAATTGGGACAGTCGATATGAAATGAAAGCTCGAATACGATCGTTCGAACCGATTCGCATGGAATCTCGTTCGGTGAATGCGTCAGCGAATTTCTGGGGACGAATCGGTGATGCCGATGATATAGGAGCGAGAATCTTCGATAAATATGATAATAAATCATTGATCGAAGTCAATTACTATCCGCCATACATCGATTCGACTCGACTTCGACAAGGCAAATGTGACCCTGGTTGGACACTCGATGATACTCTCTGTTACATCTACTTCGGTGCAGTAACAACCTATCGTATTGCTCAAGACATGTGTTCGAGTGTCGATGCTCGAATCACTCGTCGTGATACGCCGTTAAATCGGCTCGTTGTTCTTCGATCTTTGGTTCGAACGGGTCAATATCAAGGGATTAATAGTGATGCTGTTCCATCGTCGGGCATTTGGCTACGAAAAGACGATCATGTTCAATGTCGAATTTTCAATGATATGGAAACGTTGGATGTTAGTTGCAGTTCAACGGCTGCATTTATTTGCGAGAAAGAACAACAGTTCGATGGCGTTCGATATATTATTCGAGATGATCTTTTACTTGCTCTTGCTGGTTTAGTTTTGATGATTATTTTAATGGTTTGTTTTGCTGGTTGTTGGTTATGTAAATCTCGTCAACGACGAAAAGATAATTTCCAACGACAGAATTCACTTCGTCGAAGTGTTAAACATGAAATTAACAAACAATCGACATTATCTCTACACAAATCCAACGATACATCGTTCGTTAAAAGCGCAACACTCTCAACACTCACCAATGGCACGACAAATAAACTTCCACTATCAACATTATCTCTGTCGAGTCGGCCATTGAGCAGTGCAACACTGATTTCCGATCAAGATCTTTCAACAGCATCACCCGTTCATCACGATTTCTCGTTATTAAAATTAAAAAATCAACAAATTCCAAAAGCATCAACGCCAGCATTCAGCGATGACATGGGCTCACAACGTGCATTGACAGCAGCGCAAACCGATCAATCGAGTGTCTATTCAACAACAACAACCGAATCAGCATCATTGTATCGTAGTCGAAGAAAATTCGATCGTATTCAAACGCCAATTCTCCCGCCAACAGCACCGCCAGTCACACATCGACGTTCATTGAAAAATCTCCAATCGAACACGAGCGTTTCGACCGGTTCGATATCTCCGCCACCGGCTTATGTCTCTCCGGCACATCAACCGCGTCGAAATCGTTCGGATCGATTACATTTACTCTCACCAACACGCCAGATCGATTCTCATTCGCAATCAAGTACGAGTACAAGAACGGACTCTCAACCGCCGCCTCTCGAAACCGATATCTAATAATCTCAGGAATTTTCTTTTCTTTTTCTAATGATGTACAGCGATCAAAGTATTTTTTGTTGTTTTAGCAACGATTATGTAACTTTTGTTTTTTTTTCTTCTTCTCTTACATTTGACTTTAAATAGCATACCAAATAAATGAAAAACGAAATGAGTTCGCTTTGTTAGCATTGCAGATTTCATATTTCAAACGGCAATCAAAAAAGAAAAATGTCCTCACAGTCTCTTGATCTCGAACAAATTCGAACATTTCTCAATCGAACAGAGCAGCAGCCGATTGCGTTCGTGACATCGGGTGGTACGAGTGTGCCACTAGAAAAGAATACAGTTCGATTTATTGACAATTTCAGTACGGGACAACGTGGTGCTGCATCGGCTGAATATTTTCTTCGACATAATTATCTTGTTCTATTCTTTCATCGAACGAAATCAACTCTACCGTATCAACGTCACATGAAAACCATTTTCGAACAGACAAATTCAAATTATAATCTCGATGAATTTCATAAATACAAATCATCACTATTATTAATACCGTTTCAAACGGTTCATGATTATCTGAATGGTCTCGAACAGATTTGCTCAATTTTGAAATCATTTCAACGAAATGTTTTAATTTATGCATGTGCAGCTGTTTCGGATTATTTTATTCCGACCGACGAATTAACCGAACATAAAATTCCATCGGGTCAAAATGAGCTGCTTATTCGATTGAAACCCGTTCCGAAACTGTTAGGTTCAGTCAAAAACTCCTATGCACCACAAGCATTTCTCGTTTCATTTAAATTGGAAACCGATGAGCAAATTCTTGAAACAAAATGTTTACAATCGGCTGACAAATATCATCAAGATATAATCATTGGCAATATTTTACATACACGAACAAATCAAGTTCGTATCTTCGAACGTAATCAGCAACAATGGACAATCGTCAATCGATTCGAAAATCGAGAAATCGAACATGATATCATCGAATATCTCGCTGACAAACATCGACTCTATCGAAATAATGATAATTCATTTTAACGATTTTATTTATTTTTTCTTAAACCAGATATTCACGGGCTACCGTATATCATGTCAAAACTCAAAATATAGTGATAAATATGCTTCTTTCAAAATTTTATTCTTGTTGAAGAGTCGTTTGTGATTAAATAAACCTTGTGTTTGAGATATATATCGAATTTGATCATATTCAAATAATTTTGTCATCACACATCCAATTGCCATTGAATATCTTCTAAATTATCATTAGTTCAATAAGAATTCATCACTTTTCTCGGTCTTTCTTTCGTTCGATCTGTCGATATTCCAAAAATTCAAATGCTCGTAAAAAATAAACTTGAACATTATTTTTGTAGATTTTATCTCTCTCTCTCTCAAATCTAGAAAAAACTAGACTCGATGTTCCATTTATCAAGAACATCAACGAACAACGATGAGTGTATATATACGAGCAGATTCATCATCGGTCATGTAGAAAGAATGAACGTAATATATTCAGATAATGATAGTGACTTGCAAACCGATGATGAGCTGAGTACTATCGAAGTAAACAATTTATCCTGTTTTCTACACAGAAAAACTAGTTTTCTAACGGTAACTTTTTTTCAAGATGATGAACAACAATGTATCAGACGGCGCTCTAATGCGATGGTTCACCCTCATGTTTGATTTGAAAATATTTCAAATTCAAATAATTTAAAAGACAATTATCGACAACGACTTGTTCAAATCGAATCGGATGTGAAGAAGATCAGCAAAAATTTTACTGATGTAATCTATAGCGGATTGAATCAATCGTCTGCCAATTTGTTTTTTTTTTTGTACGTATGAGTTTCGCGATAAATAATAGTACAATGCTTGAAGGTTTTTCAGCATTCATTTGATGGTAAAATAAATTTATAATCCATATTCTGAACGTAGGATATTTTCATACCATATTCGAGTATTTGCTCACCATATTCGTTTGAGT
>ERZ778020.1605-NODE-1605-length-18868-cov-4.081380_pt1 | contig 18868 bp, 29 predicted proteins | sample MGYA00375750_ERZ778020 | MGnify/ENA primary metagenome ERZ778020 (study PRJEB29350, sample SAMN05389818) | bioreactor metagenome | isolation source: Ammonium sulfate bioreactor | place: South Africa: University of Cape Town | collected 2014-03-17 ...
AAAAATGCACCATGATTACGTTCATTATCTATTTTAATGTTAACGACATCTCTTCACAAGGTCAAGTAATTTGAGAAGAATATGATTTAATATGAATGCTTTGTCTTTTTAAATTTTTATACTGCGGAAGATTATCTCGACCTGAATGTCATTCCAACATTCAATGCCATATCCAACAAGTACTGGCAAGTGCGTATACACGTGATTTAATATACAAGCATTAAAACTTCTCGTATATACGCGATGCATGCAACAATGCAAAGCAGATATCGAAAAACAAGTCGAATATTTTTCTTTTACTTTCGTTCTTATTTATTTCATCTATGCTTTCAGTCATTGATTTATTAGTTAACTTTTTTTTTCTCTTTTTTAATCGTAAGTGTTTTACTTGTACTCATTAATATGAAATTTTTTTTCTTGCGTTCTGTCTTGACATGTTCTCGTCGAAGGTTTTGACGACCTGCGAGCAGCATAACCTAACATTTCTGTAAACAGAATGTGTGATGAGCATAATTTAGTATATCTTCATCGTTCTTTCATATATATAAAAAAGACGTAGACAGTCAGAAAGAAACAGAACAGGAAAAAAGACCTGTATTATATACTCGTATATAAGTATCGCTCTATCTGTCATTCCTATATTCATTTAGTATTTTTACTTTTGCGAAAAAAAAAGCATATACACATACAAATGTCTCTTCCGTCAAACGACTTATTTAAAAAATTCAAACTTAAACATCATTTAACTAGTCAATCATCGATGGAAAATGATGATCAATTCGAAACAACAAATTCCGATGAATGGACATCGCAATCGACAACTCCTGAACTAGATGTCGATCCACATTTTGATGCTTATTATCAACAACAACAAAATTGTCCTCAACATCTGTTAACACCAGATATCGATGAATTACAACGGAAAGAAAATGAATTAGTGCAAACGCTCAATGCCAATCGATATGACGTAAAAAAGCGATCTTTTTCTCGGAAAGAGTTACAAAAAAAGACATACATATATTTATTTTAGTCTCAATCAATGCATTCATCGAGTGAATCGGGAAATTATTTACCGAAGACTCATATGCTCTGTGGCGTGTGTCATGATCGAGCGACTGGCGTGCATTATGGTCTCGCGACTTGTGAGGGTTGTAAAGGTAGGTCATACTTTGGTGTTCGACCTTGATGAGTAAAAATAAATCCTTGTTTTTTTTTGTCGCAGGTTTCTTCAAGCGAACAGTACAAAATAAGAAAAAATATCGTTGTATTGGCAATGGTTCGTGTATCATCGACAAATCTCAACGGAATCGTTGTCAATATTGTCGATTTACGAAATGTTTAGCACGAGGTATGGTCATAGCTGCGGTCAGATATGACCGTACACCTGGTGGTCGTACGCCTGCTAATGTTGCTCGATTATACAAAATAAATAAAATGAACTTTTTTTTTTTTCAAAAACAATTCTCATTGATTTTCTTTTAGTATAACAAAGAAAAAAATAAACAAGAAGTAAACATTAACTCCTATCAAGTTGACAATAAACTCGAAGAAATCGTTCTTTCGGATGCTGAATTAAAACATAATATTGAAGAACAATTAAATCATACATTAGCCATTCAAACACATCCGAATTACTTCTCATCTTATGATCAATTTTCTACAATTGAAAATCTCTTCGATCATTTGAAATATCTTATACACTATCCAAATGATCTCACCAATGACATCATCAAAAAAAGTTCACATTTTATCATTGATACATTCATAGCATGGTATCGTTCGTTGCCATTCTATATCTATATCAAACCTAGTCTCAATCAATTTATTCTCAATAATCGTTGGTCAAAATATCTCTTATTTGTTCTTTGCTACTTTCTTATGAAAGCTTCTCGTCAACAAAATTTTCTCTCGTTAAATGAATATCTTCAACGAATCTACATTTATCAAAAGCAAAACTCTCTGCCAATCATTTCACAAGATATCATTCATGAATTTCGCAATTTTCTAATACAACTCGATCAACTTCAATTAACCAACATTGAATTCAGTTTGCTCAATATTTTATTAGTCATTCAACATGGTAAAAATAAATAAATAGTTCAATTTGCGAAAGAAACTAGAAGATTTCTTTTTTTCTTCTTTTCTATAGACGCAAATCAAACATCACTTGATCAAACAGATATTTATTCACTTGAAAAAATTTATTCAAAAATTTTACATGAACAATCAGCTCGTCACAACCAATTGCTGCATGTGCGTGAACAATTAAATCATTTAGCTGAATTGCTTTTAAATGAAAATCTTTTCTATTTGCCGTATTTACTAATTCCTAATTGAAAAGAATTTGTTTTCTTTTAAACGTTGTTTCTGTACAAAATAAATTTATTTCAAAGGCAGAAAAAAAAACAAAATTTGTTCTATTTGAGAGGCGTTTTGAAATATAATAATTGTTTCGAACCACGTAGTAAATCGATGATTTCATTAAGAAAATTGATTATGGCTGTGTCACGTTCTTGCCGATGATTAGCAAATATAAAAACGAATGTTGTACGTGGATCGATGTTTTGAAGAAAATATGTTTTACTCTGATTCTAGAATTCGAAATCATAGAAATGACTAATTTGGGAACAGAAAACAAACACGTACGGTATCACCACTGTAGAAGAGTTTTTCTCCGTTGAGAAGCGTTTCTTTATTAATTGAAACTTTCGTCAAGATTGTTTGCGTAATTTCATCGGTCTAGAAGTGAAAAAATCAAAGTTATCTTGGAAATATTTTCACTGTATAATCACGAACAATATTTGGTTTTGCTGGATGACCGTAGATTATCTGGTAGGGTTTATCATCATTTATGGACAAAGAAATTTGTTCGGCTAAAAATATGAAATTGTTCGAGTGAGAGAGAGAGAGAGAGAGAGAGAGAGAGAGAATCGTAAGCTACCTATTTGACTTGATGGATTTGGTTCGGATGTTTTATGAAGAATAAGAAATATCCATTCAACATTTGCTCGTCGATAGAATTGAGAAATTTTCGTTGGAAAATCTGGATTCGTTTTTCCTAACGGAATTTTACCCTCGGTGCCACTATACTCACATAAAACATCGTAGAAATAGAATGTAAACTAAATAACAACACAAAAAACTAATATTTTCCAAAAGACAAAATTGTTTAATTCAACTTTAGCGACAAGTAATTCATGAAATTTCGAATAGAATGTGTACAATGCTGGTTTGCTTGTCGATTTGAAGAAATTCAATGGACTCGTATTTGTCAATGTGAATCGATGCGTTGTATTCGATTGATTTTCGATATTATCATTCCATTCTTTGAGAATACAAAACATTTGATGTAATGTTGATATACTATTCATATAATGATAATCACAAATGAACACATACGATTGAATCAACAAATGTAAACAATCAATTTCATATCTGAATTCAATTCAATGAAGAAAACTCAAAACATAAATTTCGAAATTCTACTTTAGCAATCGACTGATCGGTTGAAGTATCGGTATGTTCAATGTTGATATATCAATTTGTGTTATCAATTTAATTTCATCTAGATAATTCTCGAGTCGAACGTTACGTTCATTTCGCTTCACTGCAGTCGATATTTGTTCATATCTAAATAATTATCCACATTGAGTAAATTAAAAACAAGGCTGTTTTTCTCTCCTTTACAATTTCATGAGGTGTGTTCGGATCTGCAAAAAAGTAATTAAACCATTTGTTAGTTGTTCTAATGAGTGCATTTCTTTCGCATCTTCTGATGCTGAGCTCATTTGCTTGTTATTCGACTAATTTATAAGTAAAACATTCATTGATATAAATAGATGATAAATAGTTTTTCTTTTACCTGTCCCTCAATCAATGACATATGAATGTCAGAATAGCATTGACACAATGTTTTCTAATAAGAGAGCGCGAGCACACTTTAGAAAGAAAAAAAGAAAAAAATTAATAACGCTTTACATCTTTTCGGATTGCACTAAGATTTCCTTTTTGGCCAATGAAACCAAAGTTATGATAAGTACGTTCGTACTGGATTAGTAATTGGAAATATTGAACAAAGTCATTCGTCATTTTATTTCCATCTTTATCCTCCAAAGATAAAAATAGATGATAAAGAAGATTTGTTTGTTGTTGTTTTTTTTTCTAACGGCTTACTAGAAGTTCTTTGGCTCTGTCAAACGATAATGTTCCTAAGTAATTAAAATACCGTTCATGCAGATTATCCCATCGAGTCATGATTTAAGATAACTAGAAAATAGAAACAATAACAAACGAATTCTTCTCTCGATATCTTTGTTTTTTTTTTCGAAAAAAAATAATTTCTATCGAGTCGAGTTTGATTTTATTTTCGAACAAAAATTTTATCAACGATTCTTCGTGCCATATAAATGTCGAACAGAGTCATTGTAACCTTCCCGATTTCGAGCAATTTCAATCGCGTAGAATTGTATTCGTACAACAAGGAATGTATTTTCACTTGAATATTCTCCTTTAGCATTCGTACGAACCAATGTTCCGTAATTATAATCGTCGACTGTTTCACGAAATTCTTCGCAAAATGATCGCCAAGTCTACATAATAAAAAAATAAGTTAGGCAAAGAATTGAATTTATTCGTTTTACATCTTTTCCTTCTTTCGATTTGATTTTATCTTCATCAAGTGTATCAACATTTAAATCAGGAAAAACTTCACGAAAACGTTTGTAGATTTGATCATCTTGTTTAGATAAACGAAGTTGTTTTGGATCAACAGCACATAACAACTAATTCAATAAAATCGAATCATTTTCGTTAGTCAATTCGACAAGAAAAGAGAATTACATTGAAATAAGTTTCAGCGTGTTGAAATGCTTTCATAGCCCATTGTTCTTCGAGATTTGGCTAATTTAAACAAAATACAAAAAAGAAAATCTTTCATTAAGTTTTCTATTTACATCATTGATGTAATCTTCAGCTGATGTTGATGGAATTAACGGATGTTTTGATAGATCTCGATTATCTAAATCCTAAACGAACAAATTCGTCATCAATCATCTCGATTGTCTTCATACCAAATCATCTAAATTCATGTTGATCAATAAATTATCTACAAGAATTATCAAAAGAAGAAATAATTCAATCTTTGGTTTTGTGCTTGATTTGTGTTGTTTTTCTTTATTTTTCTAATAAGGTTATTTTCGACGTTACAACATGAAGTGAACTACACAGAGAGACATAAAGATATCTAATACGTAGATTTATATAGATTTGAATAATAAGAATATAAATAAAAATGAGAAATAAAACAACAACAGCAACAACAACAGTAAGAAGAAGAATAAAGAAAAGAAAAGAAAAAAGAGCACACGAGAAATGTAGTTTTAGGACTTGTTCATCTACCACTCTTTCTTTCGTGCATCGAGTGAAACTCCTCCAGGTCCTAGAGCAACAACATAAAGTAAACCTCCGATAACCGACATGGTTTGAAAAAAATCATATTTCAAGAAATCATGTAACGCTCGATGGTCAGGCACAAGCCAGAATGCATTTGAATATACATTGACACATGTCAAATAGACGACCATGAAAAGAGCCGATAATTTCGTTTTAAAACCCAACGCAACGAATAACATGCAAACACCGCCGATTAAATTTTGAACAATCGATGTCAAACTTAATTCATAACGAACAATTGTCAAAAACATAATGACTAACAGCATACGGCCAGCTAATTGCATGTAGTTTTTCGGTGCATTGTTGTGTAATGTTGGAACACCGGCGAATAACGTACGAGCTTCTTTACGATTTTCGACCATGAGTAAAATTAAACCACCGACTAATGCACAAGATCTACGAGAACAACAAAAAATCATCGAGTTATGATTCATTCGAATTCATTACCTGAGTAGAAAACGTGGTTCCCAGATGATTCGATAGGCGATTGACTAGAAATGAATTGTTGAAGTTTTTTAATTATCGAATCAAAACAAAAAAAACGTCATTTATACTTGAAATGCGATGATGAAAACTAAGATTCCACAAGCAGGATCAGTTTTCTTTCGTGCCAAAATCATACCACACGGAATCAACTGTCCAAAAAGATTAATAATCACAAATAATGTTCCAATAAACCATCCGACACTCCAACTTTTCATAATATAATCACGTTGTTCACCCCATTGCATCCACATACGAATACCATCTTCGATAAATGTTGAAACAAGACAAAAACGAGCGATATGAGGGAGAAAATATTTTGTACGTTGAAGAAACTAAAAATGAAATAAATCAATCTATCAAGTCAATAAACTTGAGCGAGAAATCTTCGTACGAGATCAGCATAATCTTCCGCACGACTTAACCATTCTTGCCGTTGACGAGGTGTACCGAAATTCATGATGGATTTGTTTTGATGAGCAAAATTGCACGGTTAAAAGTAATCGAGTACTATATTTAGATAATATGCTAACGTGGTTCTATGCGTAGGCCACGAATTTCGATTGGTTAAACGCCGACATGAGATTGATTATCAATAAAAATCATTTCGAAAATATAAAATTCAGAAGAAAAAATACATTATCTTTTTCGATGAATATTTCGAAAGAATCTTTGCTAAAATAAAGGTCAACTATCGATAGAGGTCGGTAGATACCTATCAATCCAAGGATTATATGATTTGGAATGGGGAAAAATTAGTTGGAGATATTAATTCATGAATGACAATCGATTTACATTTGCTGTGCAACGAGTGCCAGCTGGTTCGGTCTACTCCGAATCATTTCAAGATCAATTTTCGTATGGAAAAGTTCTTTTCGAAAAAAATAATTGCATGAGGTGACTTTTGTGTTTTCATTATTCAGAAGTCGCTCGAATTCTCGTATTGGCGGACAAATAAAACGTATTGGGCCGGACATAATCGAAGATTTGCTTCGAGGCAAAAAGAATCCTGTTCAATGTTTGAATGAGTACTGTTCAATGACGAAGAAATCTATTCATTTCACGGAAACAGGTTCTGGCTATCGATATGCAAATTATGCAACCATTGATGATGTGCAATTTCCTCAAGTGAGAGAGAGAGAGACAGAAAAAAGAAACGAGAGAGAATGTGTAATTCGAATTTGTCTAGGGTACAGGGAAAAGTAAAAAAGAAGCGAAAATCATGGGTGCAAGACGTGCATTTGCTGCGCTACTTGATCTCGATGAAGAAGCATTCGATACGAAATTTGCTGGTAATGAAACAATTTTGTTCTTTTGAAAAAATCACAAGTGTATAATTGGCTTATTCAAGGCATGTCTGATGTTAAAATCGATCGTCATGGTCATAAAATTGTTGAAAATAGTTCAACTAATCCTGAACATTTGTACACAGCAGCTAACATTGAACAACTAACTCACAAACTGAATATTCTTGCAACGTAACTTTATTGTCATTTTGATTGAAGGAAGCTTTGATTGTCTCTAGTGATCACGAATTGTTCAAATCGAAAGGTGTAGCTCATGTTTTACAACGTCTTCATACTGATCGAACATCGTTGCAAACGAACGAATCATCAATGTTACTCTTAGGCCGAGAATCAGCTCTCTCATCCTCGATCAGTCATTTGCCTTTGTCGACAATCGAAAATCCGATAACTAATTTGCAAGAATATTGCCGAGCGAATATGCTGCCGATTGACATCAAAACTGAACTTTATGATCACGATTCACAAGATATCAATCAAAGAAAATTGTAAAATCGAACGCTAAACTAAATCCAAATAGTTTTCTCGTGATGTTTAGATACCGTTCGTGGGTTGTTTTGGATAATGATGATACAAAACTGTCGGATGTCTACGCAAGTACGGCTAGTGATGCACGACGACGTGCTGCACAACGAGCCTTAGAAATTCTAATGAAGAGACAACCATCACATGTAAAAATAAAATTGAATTTTCAATCGAGAGTTGTTTTCTTTTTCCATAGATAATAACAAGTAAACCATTGATGCCTTCGAGTGAATACGAAGAAATCTCGAATATTGTCGCTGATTTCATAAAACATAATCGAGCGAATGATCATTCGGAATTGTTCGAAACGATACACAATCGTTTCTATGTTGCTTTTGTTGTCAAACGAAGTAAAAACAAACATTTGACGAAGAAACAAAAGCATATTTCTAAACAAATTTTCAAGCTCAACGAGATGCAGGCCGTGTAGTAGCTTTTGCTATGGGTAGTCGATGTCCTGAACCGGAGAATGTCAGTGAAATTGGTGAATCTCTACTCGATTGTCATGCATTAGCCCTTGCTCGACGAGCATTTCTACAGTAAAGAAAAGCTTTATTTTTCATCATGTTTTCTTATTTCGATTCAAAGATATCTCTATGGTGAATTACTTAACTACGCTAATGGAAGTGCGTTTCGATCGATATTCGAAGCCAGTGAAAAAGATTCAACGAAAGCTCAATTGAAAAATCATGTGACAGTTCATTTACTGATTTCAAATGCGCCAACTGGTGATGCAAGAGAATTTCTACCACCGGATTGTGATGGTACGACGATAAAAACCTATCGTTCAATCGAATTTGCTTTTGTTTCAACTTAGGACCCATGGCTCCCTATGATCTCGTTCAAATGCGTGCTGCTGGCCATGCGCCTATCTATGAACATCAGGAACACGGTCATTTGAGATACAAATTATCGATTGGCATGGACACAATCGATGCAAATCGTAAATAGATTTCTTCGGAACGGAACTAAGAATGTAGAATTTTTGTTTAGCTCTTCAACGTTTTGCGATTATGTCGTGTAGTGATAAGATTTTGAAATGGAATGTTCTGGGCATTCAAGGTGCATTACTTTCAAATTTAATCGAACCGATTAAATTAGCATCGATTACATTTTGTAAATCCAAAAACAAAACAAAACGAAAAGCTTTTCATTCATTTGCTTACTTTTTTTTAGTAAGTGGTTTTAAACAATCGCATACATCACGTGCCGTTTGCTGTCGATTAGAAAAAGCAACCGATCCTGTACAAGTTCATCATCCAATGATAGGTAAAATGAAATTCAGAGAAAGAATAATCTCGGTTAAATTTTAAAAATTATCCTAGGTCGAGTTAAATATCCTCCTATTCAACCATCGGAATTCGATTCTGATTATAGTTATGCTTGGTCGACAGCATTTCAAGGTGAAATTATCGATGCACGTCATGGCCGACCTGTAACCGGGTATTTTACAAATCAAATATATTTCTCTCTGGACAAATATTTCATTATGTGTTTACTTTTTTCTAGCGGTACGAGTTTAATTTCCAAAGTTGTTCTTCTAAGTGAATATCGTTATATTTGTCAACGATTGAAATTTTCATCTCTAACATGGGATCATAGTTATTATCAATTGAAGCAAACATCGAAAGTTTATCAAGATAAAAAACGTTCGATGATTCAATATCTCGAACAGAAAAAGTTCGGCTGTTGGTCGTATGAAAAAAAACATCTCGAACAATTCTCTTGGCAATCAAATATTCCTCCTTTGCAACGAAATATAACCATGTGAAAATCTTTCTATTGCTTTGTTTTTGTTTGTTTAGTATTTCAGTCTGTCTATCTTGTTGAATGTCAGATAGTTTAGGAAAAAAAATATATTCAAAAAATAAAACAGACGACAATCTCTATGAATTGATATTTTTTAATTTCTTTTGCCAAATAATTTATTTAACAAAAAGAAGAAAAAAGAAGAAGAAGAAGAACGCTCGATTTTGTTCACGAACCAAATACAAAATAGAAATCTCTGTATTATTAATTATAATATGTTGAATAGAGAAGGATGACAAGAAGAACAAAATCAAAGAAATGAGAATGAAGGTTAAACTTATGCTTTCGGACGAGAGAGAGAGAGAGAAAGAGAGTAATGTTAAGCAATTGAATAGAGAGAAGGTGGAATGTGTCAAATATCTACAGGTAAACAGATGAAACAAAATACAAATAAAAAAAACGAAGAAAAAAAAGAAGAAGAAGGAAATTATTTTGAAAATGAATGTGTCCTCTTTATGTGTGTGTGTGTTTTTCACAATGCTGTTGGTTGAGGTGCATACATTGATGAATGATGATAGTAATCAGCTGATGATGATGGTACGAATGCTGTTTGAGGCAATTGAGATGCGTAATAAGCATTTAATGCAGCTGGATTCTCTCCAAAACCTTGATGCAACATTAATGTATTGATTGCAAATGGTGAATAATTGGAAAATGTATGCGAATCAAATGGCATTTGATTGAATTCACACTGTTCCTGTTTAAGTTGTTTGACATGAAGATTGGATGATGATGATGATTGTAAATGACGAGAATCAGGAGATTCAGATGCTTGAAAAAAAGAAACAAAAATTCATTTTCATTTTCATTTTTTAATCGATGATTCTTACATCCCAACGCCGATTGTTGTTGCTGCTGTTGTTGCATATACATCGGTCGTTGTTGTTGCTGTTGCTGTTGTTGCATGATTAATAATTGTTCGTCGCACGATTTATCCGATGCGGATGAAAGTGGACTTCGTTGTCCACTGCCTGTTGATGTTGTTGATTTTTCGAGACTATTATTCATGACATGATTACGTCGACTGTTATTATTTGAATCTCGTTCATGGCCACCAGTCAATCGACAAGATAGATCACGTTTGACACCTTGAAAAGCTTGAATTTTCAAGAAAGAGATTTTCTGAGACAATTTATTCTTTTCCAAACTCACATTTAAATCGTTTTTGTCGACGAAGATAACAACCATTTTCGAACATATTAGTTGCATCTTGATGTAATGTCCAATACGAACCTTTGCCTGGTCTACAAATTGAGGAGAGAGAAAAAAAAAGAAAAGAATTGGGTTTTTTTTCCTTTCGAATGCGTCGATTTTTTTTACCGATCAGGACTGCGCGGTACTTTAACAAAACAATCATTAAAACTTAATGAATGTCGAATAGAATTTTGCCAACGTTGTTGATTTTGACGGTAATATGGAAACGAATCCATTATAAATTGATAGATTTCAGATAAAGTACACATACGATTTGGTGATAATTGAATTGCCATTGTGATTAAAGAAATATAACTTAACAAAAAAGAAGTTGAAATTTAAAATTTAGAAATATCCGTGCGTACCTATAAGGTGGTTTAGCGCATGCATTGAAATTTCGTCGGTAGGCTGTAGCAGCTGCTAATGCTGCGCTGTTTGTTACGTTATTAACAGGCATTGTTTGTACTTGTCCATTGGTAACGACTGTTGTCGAATTGTTTGCTAGTTTGTCATTGATTTGTGGATTTTGATAACGTGTTGGCGAAAGTGTATGAAGAACATTTAAGGCTGACGTTGTTGCATACGGTGGCGATGATGATGTTGCCTGTTGAAGTTGTTGTTGCCCGTTATTATAAACCATTGATAGAGATGTTGGAGAAACATTATTACTGACTAGTTGTTGATGAGGATGTGTCGATGGGAGAAGGGAATATTGTGCCGATGGATTCGTCGTACCATACGGTGATTGTTGATAACAACAATTCGTCGAATAAGTCCCTGATGTTTTCGGTGAGGATGACATGAAACTATAAATAAAAGAACCATTTATTTTAAAGTTCATTTGTCAACAGAAAATTGTTATTTATATTAGTTTTATTAATATGTACTTAATAATAATAAAAAAAATATATATATAAATATGCATATTTATACACACATACTTCTTCTGTTGTTTTTTCGTAATGTTGAAAAAGAATATCTATATATGTGTGTACGATACGTGCGTGTACACGCGCGTGGAGATGTTTGTGAGTTACAAATAAATGGAAACAATATTTGCTTCGCGCGTCGTCGTTGTTGCTGCCTGCTGCTTGCTAGAATAATATTGGCTCCTTCTTCTGTAGATTTAACATCTCTTTATCGAGAAAAAAAAGCGAGCGAGAGAGAAAGAGAAAGAGAGAGAGAGAGAGAAAAAAACTTTTACTTCTTCTTCTCGATCGACTTATATGAAGAAGAAAAAAAAATGGTTCCTATATTAATTTGAAAGAGAGAGAGAAACCTTGTCGAAATATATATTTTTTTTCTGCTTCTTTAAAACGACCTTCAACCAATCGTAATGTTGTTTTTCTCGTAGCCAATCAAATGCTTTTTTCCTTCGATATAGAAAAAGAAACGAATGAAAAAACCGATGTCGACTTCTTTTTTTTTTCTTCCTTCGTTCTCTTTTTCTTCTCTTCTGGGAAAAATCAATGTTCATCATGAGTAATCGATCGACAATTGATATAATCTGATCATACTTGAAAAAATTAATTTCTTAGATACTTGATAAAAAACGAAAAATGTACGTCACAGTGCAGACACGAATATCGAAAAGTGGCAATAAATATCTGCATACTTATTCAATGTTTTCACAATTATTCTTTCGAGTAACTGTGATAAGATTATTTGTTTATTTTTATATTATCTCTAAGCTTCTCTTAACGATTATCTTTCGTGTTTTCTTTTTGTTTTCCTAAGCTGATCTTTGTCGAAAATCTCTTCTTCATCTTCATCGTTTTTTTTTTTGAGGTCAACTAGAAACAAGAAATAAAAGAGACGACAAACGACGAATGACCCTGATGATTTACATGTCAACGGACTAAATCCTTTTGATAAACATTTCCTTGATCGTGATACGTTCGATATTTGCTATATCGAACAAGAATGTATAGATGATTGCTTTCATACTGGTCATTCATTTCGTTGTCGAACGTACGTGTACATACCGAGTAAACACATATAGCAGGCAAGCAAAAAAAAAGCGAAGAAAATGAGCTAGTCTGTATATTTAATCCCGCCCTGACGTGTGTTGTGTACGTGTATATACCTCGATGGCTAAGTTAGGAGCAAACGGATAGGACAGCATGTATGCTTGGATTTCCGTTTTCTTCTTCTTCTTCTTTTTTTTTGCTGAATGCAAATTGAGAAAAGGAAACTTTGACTAATCACGTATTTGGATTATGCTCAAGCAAAGAATTGTTGGTTGAAAAGTGTAAAAAGAAAAACGGATGAAATATGTTAACACATCGTTAAAAACGAAGATAACTGTCTCACCTTGAGAGCACATACATTTTATTCTTATCCGTTGAAACGATTAAACTCTTTTTTTTTCGTTTTCTTGAGTCCTAACGAAATATGTTACTAACTAATAGTTCTTTCGAGTTTGTTTTCATTCGAAATCAATCATTCTTGATTAAATCGATTACTAATAACGATTCGAAACGACTTACTTCTTATATTCGAATGTACGGTTGCTTTAGGTAAATAGACGAACAAAAGTAATTTGAGAATCGAACATGAAAAAAAAGAGAGCAAGAAAGAGGCGAGTTCCCTTCTTCTTCTCGTTCTCTTCTTCTCCTCTGTTGTCGTTTTTTTCTGAATTGAAATACTCATGCCATTAAATGAAGTTGAACGAATGACTTCATTAGTTGAATGAAATATAAAAAAGAAAGCGAAAGAGACACAGAGAAAGAGGTTTTTCGTTTTTAAGGATTCCATGTACGTGACACGACTTTAATCAATTGTACGATATTAAAGTGAGTGAAAGTTTGTTTTTTTGATGAATGAAAAGCTTTTAAGTAAGCAGATCGCTGAAAAATGTTTCTTAAGATGTCAAGACATAAAAATAATATTCATTTGACATTTAACACAGGTGTTTAACTTTCGATGTCGATTGATGATGATGAGACTTCTGTGATTTATTTTGTTGTTATTGTCAATTGAAAGTGAGAACAAAACGGATGATTCAATCACGTTTGATCATCAAACAATAAAAAGTTGTTAAAATAGAAAACAAAAACAAAATAAATTTACTAAAAAAATTCAGCATCATCATTTTCTTCTTCTTCTTCTTCTTTTTTCTTTCTTTCTTTCTTTCTTTCAAATGCATTTTATCACATTTAATCACTTGACAACGACAATCAGCTTTCCTTGTTCGCTTGTATTTGCAATTGACTCTCGAAAGCTTAACATTAATACATAGCTTTTGTCAAACAAGCGTATGTATTCATATCAAAATTGAGTCCAGATGCGTTTTTTTTCCTTAGTTATTAAAAATGAGCAAAGAACAAACTTTTAATCACACCTCGTCATCATCATACATCAATTTTAGATTTTGGAACGTTTGCTCAGAGCAAACAAACTACTGATGTCGAGAAAAAGATGGTTAGTTCCGTTGTCGCGCGTATTTACGATTGATCAATCGATGAATTAACAGAAGACGAACAAAATTGGATTGCAAAGATGATGATGATGAAAAATTTACATTCAATTTCCTCTTTTCTTCTTTTCTACTGACATCACAAGTAAATACGAAAAGAAAAAAAAAAGAAAAACAAATACATTCGATTTCCGTTCATTTTATGCATCGAAGAAAGAAGAAAAATTCGTTGTAATCGGATCATAGACCTTCACTAACATGGAAAGGGAGAGAGAGAGAGTAAGAAGACGAAGTAATCGATACCTAGCTGAAGGTTTCTTGGCGTCAGTCAATATTTGCTTTTCCCGTTCTGTCGAGATATATATATCAATATGCACCTTTAATCAGATATCGATATGAACAAGAGGTATACAATGCCATATGTTCATTATTCAATAATCTTAATAAAGAGAGAGAAAAAAAAAGACTCGAGATAGAGTTTGTCATTATTAGTTTTTTTTCTTCTTCTTCTTCTTCTATAGACATTCAAATCTATGTGTTGAGTGCAAACATTGTTAAAAAAGATTGTATACATGTTCTGTCAATCATTATTCTCTTGATATATGGTCTTATTTAATTGAAAAGAAGAAGAAGAAGAAAAACCTTCGATAGCTATTTTTAGTCTCAATCGAAAATTCAAATGATGGTCAAATATTGATTTAATCGAAGTAAATAAATTTAGTTTTGATAAAAATCACAACAGGAAATGACTTATTCCGATCGATTACCGGCTTGGAAAATCAAGGATTTTCTGGTCTTCATTTTTTGCTCAGACATTTTCTGTCACATTTATGGTTTCAAATTTAATTAAGAAACATTTCTTTTTTTCTTTATTAATAACAACGAAACAAAACAAAACAAAACAAAGCAAGACGCTCAGACTATTTCAGTCTCCTAAAAGAAAAAAAGATCAGACATTAAATAACAAAGAAGTCGACTAATTTTACCATATCTTGATATTCTAATAGTTGTTTTCGAATTGCTGAATTGTCAGTCCAAGAAATGAAATCTTCCGTATTTCTAAATGAAAGAACCCAACTAGTTGAAATTCGAGAAAGAATTTGATTAACCTTGTCACTAAAAACGCCGGATCAGTAACTATATCCGGTCCAATACGAATATGTCCTTGTTCAATAAATTTCACGGCAGCAGGTAGATGTTGAGCCATTCGATTTCGTGTCATAACAACGGGCAAACGTCGACGACAGAATCGACTTGCAGTGATTTTGTCGACTAATTCGAGATTCTCTTTTGTTGGAACTAAACCCATTGCATGTCTTTCGAAAAAAAGAAGAACAACGAATATTTGATTTCAAAAATGAAAGAATTGATTTTCGTACAATTTTTCTAATAAAGTGTTCGTTGCTTCAACACGAAATGGATCATTGGCATCGAGTTCTTTGATTTGTCGAGCAAGATCTCGAATTCGACGTGAAAGTTCGTTGTATTTGGTGTAATCTTCACGTTTTTGTATGTGAAATTTTCTCATAACCGTGACTTCATGAAGATTTTTGTCAACTTCCCAATTGATGAAATCGACTTTCTTCAATAATTTCTTTTCGTGAAAACGTAATTTTCGTACCATGATCTATCTACAATTGGACAAAACAAACATATAAACAAAAAAATATATAATTATATTGATGTCTTCGTGCAGTTTATTGCACATAAGAAGAAAAAAAAACGTTTTTCACTGTTGAAAAAGTCAAAAGAAAATGAACTGAAAACCGGATTTACATGAAGAAAAGAAAGAAAACGCCAAATTAAGTCTGTTCGTTTTGTTTTTGTTCAATTTTTGTTTAGATTATTAACATCAGGATCGTCCTTCCATTGTAATAATTCTTGATGAATTTCCGAACTAATACCGTTTTGATCGATATATTGACAAATTGTTCGAAGACGTTCGAGTTCTTGTTGTAATTGAATAATTGCCTTTTCTCGATCGGTAACTAATTCTTCCAAATATTCGTAACGAAGTTTCTTGCGATGACGACATTGTCGAGCACTTTCTCGACTTTTTTCCAAACGTGTATTCGAATCACTTTTCATCGGTTTACGACCGCGTTTGCCCATTTTGTTTTTTTTCTATATACTTCGATTTGAAAATAATCTAAAAAGAGCCACATATTCAATTAAATAATCATTCGTTTAAAAAATAATCAAATGCACAAAAAACGGAAGAAGAAGGCTAAAAACAACACAAAACCAAATGGAATACGAAGTTTTTATGTTCGAATTTGAAAACGTCCATTTTTAACCGTCGTAATATATTTAACACCTTTGAATGGTTTGTATTTTTCTCCGTACATATCAACACGTTGAACACGCAGACCTGATATAGCCGTTTGATTTAATGTAAATCGAACGTTTAGAGTCGGATTGGATTCCGGTAGAGGTTGACCTGTTGCAAGAGCAAGATTGCCACGTAATGATGGTAAACGTGATGAATTGCTCGTTTGCGCCGTACTATCGATTTTGCCTATTTCCCAAACGAGCAGTTTTTTAACTGGATCAAATGAACATTTGCCTTGAGTTGGAGTTAGAGTACAATTGAGTACACTTTTCGGCATTGTACATTCGATGACAACAGATTCGAGCTAAAAAAATTAACGAATGAATAAAAAAAAAATTTTGTTCTTTTTTGTATCAAACGAACTGCTTTGCCCATGGTTTGTTTAGGTCCAACGGTTAGTTCAAATCGACTGCCGGTACCGTCGCGAAATTGTATGTTCGGTTTGACATAGATTGGAATCGATATCGTACTGAAAGCAGATTTTTTAGTTTTATTAATGAAAATCAAAAGTTCATCGTACTTTTGCGAGCCGATATGATAGGATATCAAACGAAAGTTGCCATCCGGAGGAATGAATGATAAAATACGTTCATTCTATGCAAAAAAAGATACTTCATGAATAATTTGAATTCAAGAAAATATAGCCTACCTCCCATTTTTGCAAACGTACACATGGATGAAAACTAACATCATCCAGTAATCTCGGATTGACAAATGACAATGTCAAATCAGGCATGCCACTTAATTTAGCACAGCAATCAATCTAAATTCGAAATCAAAATTTGTATTTTTCGTGATCAATAAACGTCGAATAGAATTTTCTTCGAGCATAATCTGCAAATTTCTAGCAATCATCATCATCATATTTACCACTCCGCTAATTTCAGCTGTTACAATCATTCCTCTTTGATCAATGATTGCATCAAGTGATTCAATAATATCAACAAGAATCTCATTTGTTGTTCGGTGAATGATACCGACTTTACGCCATGTCACGCCGGATTCCATTCCAGCCGACAGACTTTTCGCATCTTCACGTGTCATACCAATACTAAGATGATTCAGTGAAACAAAATTAAGCAAAATACATTCTCAGACAACAACAACAACAATGATAACAACTATGTACGAACAACATAATCTCACTTACATAACCCTGTATTTCGCACATGACGGTCGTACAATTTCGATCTATGATCGCATCGACTTCTTCGATGATATCAAAATAGGCTTCGTCAGTCGTGTATTTAACACCGAAACGTCGCCAAGATATAGTCGATAATTGATTCGATGGAAGTGTATCGCTAATACTAAGTACAAAAGGCAAAACATGTTGATTCTCTCCGCCTCTCTCTCTCTCTCTCTCTCAATCTCTTTTTCATTTGAATTCATGTCAAAGTCGAACAATAATCTGCTACATACTTCGTATCATTGCCAGTAACGAAACCTTGTACACGTCGTAGAATATTCGGCGGTCGAATGAGTTCTTTTAATATACTTGTTTCGGTAGCTAACGGTAAACCTGAGTCCAACATTTCATCCAAAAGCTATTCAAACAAACAACAGAATAAATATATATATTTATATCCGGTAACTTTCTATTTACCTCGTAAACAATGACATAATTATCTTTCAACGATGTTTCCGTACATTCATGAAAGTAATCTTCGAAAACATCCATAATTCGATGAAGAAATTCGAGAACAAAAAGCGGTGCAACTGAAACAAATCACCAGTTGATTTTGAAAGTTATTTTTTCTTTTTTTTGTCATACTTTCGCTTGTTAAAACAGCAACAAAATATAAATTATTTCGATAGATGTTAATTAAAATATGATGAGGCGTTGCAATAACTGGCGCTACATCTTCCGGATTTGCACTCTAAATATGCATTTTATCGTTTCAAACAACGGAAAATCAATCAATTGCTTGTTTACTTTAGATTGAGCTTCGAAAAAATAATCGCATATCGATTTACTTATAACAGTTTTCCAATGTTTTTCCATGAAAACATCTCTAAACAGAAAAACAAAACAAAATAAGAAATCATCAATTTCGTTTGGCGTTTTTTTTTTACCCGGCTCCATTGATAATAAATAAACTATGTACCATTTTGCTGAATACAATCTGCAAAAGAAACAAGACAAGAGATCATTTTGACTAGTGTTCGAATCTGTTTTTATCTTTGTTTTGGTTTTATCTACTAGCTAACAAGCAAAAAAAATATACAAAGATGAAATATGAGCACAATGGAAAGAGCAAATACATATATATTCATTGAAACAACGTTGCAAGAGAGAGAGAAAGACTATCTGATAAATTGTCATTCGATACGAATGAACAAGAAAGACAA
>ERZ778020.1611-NODE-1611-length-18819-cov-3.646664_pt1 | contig 18819 bp, 29 predicted proteins | sample MGYA00375750_ERZ778020 | MGnify/ENA primary metagenome ERZ778020 (study PRJEB29350, sample SAMN05389818) | bioreactor metagenome | isolation source: Ammonium sulfate bioreactor | place: South Africa: University of Cape Town | collected 2014-03-17 ...
ATTCTCGCTTTGGGTGCGAGAGGCTCCGGTTTCGATCACCGGTCAGGCCCAATTTAATTCTTTTTTTGAAAAACAAAATGAAAGATTATCCTCTAAGTTTAAACGACTGTTTCTTTCTTTTTATTTTTTTATTTTAAACTTGATCTTATACAAGAAAACCAAAAAAAGAATTCATCGAATTGATGTTTTCTTCCGTTTTGTTTTTGTTTTTCGTTCTTACAAAACAATCGAATTTCTTCTTTAAGCTTTAACAGCGAATGTACGTTGTGGAAACGCCCATTGTCGTCGTTGAACTTTTTTCAATTGAACAGATTTTTCCTTGGGTGATAACAAACGTCGAATAGCTCGTGTTTTACGTTGTCGTAAATCTTTTGGTTTATATTTTTTACCATGATATAAAGCACGTAGATTTTGTTTGGTTGTTTGATTGATAACAATCAAAACACGTGCAATCGATTTTCGAACATTACGAATTTTGCCTAATTTTTGTGCACCACCACTTCCAGTAACTTTACCAACACGAAGTGTATTCAATTCTTGACGTAATTCTTCCAATTGTTTTTGAAGTTCATCTAAAAATCAAAATGAATTTCGTTTGTTTGTCAATCGATGAATGAACGATCGATTTTATGCAATCTTACCGGGCTTTTTGCCACGTAATTTCGAACATTTAACACGAGTCATGATTTAATCAAAGATCTACAATAGAAATAGATAGAATATATATCGAAGACGAAAAATACAAATAAAAACTTTTTCAAAAACTAATAACCTCATGACTCAGATCGAATTCTTATTGGTCGAAATCGATTCCAATTCGAATAGAAACTCTTTGAATTCCTCCGATATTCCGAAACGAAATTCTTCGATTTTAGATTTTCAGATGCGTATTTATTTTCAAAAAACACAATATCAAACATATCGAGTAAACGTATATCAATTTCAAGTGAACAACAGATGTCGCACATATCTAGTGAATTTATTTAAGCGAGATTAAAAAAATATTATCATTCAATTGCTGTAGGAATAGTTCAACTAAATGCATTCTTAACAGTTTCTTTAGCCGTTTGTTTGACAACTTTTCGAGCGATCTAAATATAGAAACAAATTCAAAATGTTTTTTTTCTTATTTCTGCACATACCGATTTCGGTCCAAGTCCGCCGACATAATAAGCAGCTAATGCTGAATTACCAAGTGCAAATGCAGCATTTTCGGTTAAAACCGATGCATCTTCACCGTATTTATGTTTAACAACACTGATACTTTCATTAGATAAGTTCGTAGCTAAATGTTTGGCTGCATTCTCACAACTTTCATAGATAATGCCATAGCCTATTGATTCAAAAGAAAACACAAGAATAAAAAGAAAAAGAAATAAATTAAAAACGAACTTGCTAGTCCTGCATGACCAATTCCTCGTAGGCCGCTTAGTTTAACAATTTCGACGGTACCATCTTCTCTAACTTTCTTTTCGATTTTGCCGAGATTCGGTGCGAATGTTCGAGCTAAAGCCAATGTCATTGCACCGACTTTCGAAACTAGAACAAATCAATCCATTTTTGATTTTAAATTCTATTTATCATCATCACTTACCAACATAACTACTCGCTTTAACAGCAGCACCGGATGTTGTGCGTAGACCTTTGGCAGTCACATGTAAACCTTTGCTGACCTTTGTTGGTTCAGCATTAGGAACAATTTTATCATGAACATTTTTCGACACTTGTTCGATTAAATTCTCAGCTTTAACAACACCAGTTGCTAATTGTTTTGTTAAAAATTGCGTTCCTTGAAACAAAAAACAAACAAATCTGTAGAAGAAAAAACGAACACAAACGTGAAAATTCGAGTTTTACCAGTGATTAATGCAGCAGCTATTTTTCCTGTTGTCGTAGATGTATCGTAGAGTGAACTTTGTTCTATTGCAACTTCTTCTTCGCCGATAATTTCGGCTTTTTTACTCGTTGTTGCAGCAGCAGCAGCAGCGGCAACTTCAGGTTTTTTCGTGGTGGTGGTTGTTGGAGCAGCGGTTAATGCTTCGCCATACTAAATGAAAGTTTAAAAAAAAAAGAAATCATTGAGAATTTAACTTACTGTCGGTGTGCCACTTTGAGCCATGAAAACCGAAAGTTTCGATATAATATCTTCGAAAAAATGTCGAACATCGGGATCGACAGTGGCGTCGAACATAAGTCCAACGAATTCGCCCACAGATGTGTTGTTCGGAAAGAGATAAGCATCATAACCAGTTTTGAATGCTGGTGATACTTTGGAATGCAACGGGTAGATCCAACTGCCAAGTTTCAATAAACCACAAGTTTCATCACCTTCGCTCACTTCGAATATGAAGAGAGGTAGAGAATCGGATGTCGTTTGAATTTGTCCGTCTTTTGACATGTAAAACATTCGAGCACCTTCATCAAGTTGAAAGAGAACAGTTGCATTGCTTTCATCGATCTTTTCAATGGCTGTTATCGGTTGAAAAGCCGATGGATCTTCGAAAACTTGATCGTGATCATTGACTTCAGTCGGAACACGATCCGATAATTGTCGAACCATATTTTGATAGGTATTGCTTGAATCATTGACATTATTTTGATGTAGAGATGATTGAATTAGTCGTTGATTTGCCGTGCGTTTTATTGCGTTTAATTCTTCATCAACAGCCGGTGTACCTTCGTGTGAACTTATCAATGAAATCACACGTTTATAAAGAACGGAGGCTTCTTCGAATTGACGGTTTTTTTCGAGATTAGTTGCACGTTGGAGATATTCATTCGCTTCGGTTTTAAGACTTGACGCCGTAGCTTGAGGTCTTGGACGAAGTTTTTCGATTAACGCATTCATGATTATGAATCTAAAATGATATGAAAATGAATGTAGATCGATGCTCTTTTATTTAGTCTTGTGAATAATCTTGAATATGATTAACACATCGAGACTCTACTCTCTGATGAGTCATCTATGACGCATTAATTTTAATCAAATTTGTTTTTTTTCTAGATAGATGTCAGCGAATGACAGATCGGCTTTGAAAGCACAAAAAAACAGAAGCGTATGATCATTTTGATTATTTTTTTGAGATGAGTATCAAGGTTGTTTTTAATAAGTAAACTGAATAACGAATCAAATTTTTTTTTATTCTCTCATTACTGTATATTGACAAAAAAAAGATCGATCATTTGGTTTTTTCCCAGTGACGAATTGCAGTTCCCTTTTTTCAATCTATGGATCTCCGATTAGCAACCGTGGGTTTGGCTACCATAGCTATCTCCTATCCATCAATAGAACAAGAGAACTTTTCAAACGTTGGAGCGCTCAAAGCAAATGTCGATATGAATAGTCAGAAATGTTATCTTGTTGTTGTATTCTCCGGTGTAAACAAACGACGTTTAAAAAACGATTTCAAAGAACTACAACAAAAGTCGAATGTTTTTGCAATTTATATTTGTGTGAAATCGAAAAGAAATGGCATTGCCGGTATTGATAATTCGTGTTTGGTAACAGGACAATTTCTTCGATATCAATTAATTCAATCCATTATTGATTTTTTTGAAAAATCGATAAATTCATTACATAATGAAAAAGTTTTTTTGGGAATACAAATGAAGATGATAATTGATGAAATGAAACGGCAACGACAATCAATGATTGCACCGGTTCGAATCGAATTAGAATTTTCTTTGAGATTCTCTCTTCATTTTAGTTCAATCCTTGTGATGTTTTGATTATACCGATGAACGTTGGTGACGATATTCAATATACATATCTTAGTAAAATTATTGATGTATGCAATGATCTATCTCCTGATTGTGACTCCGTTGTTTATTTACTTGATAATTACGCGTCATTATACGAAAAATTCAATGATAATGAACACTCCGGGATTCTATGTGAATATGTCAAAAAAATGGGACCCATTCGTTTGTATTTATTTGGAAATGAACAAAATTGCCATGAAATCAGTAAATCGCTTTATGAAAGCGATAATTTCCGTGAACTACCTTGTGATCAATATTGTGCACGTGTTGAATACGAACCTGTAACTGAGTCAACAAGATCACATGCGCTCAAAAATTACACCGAACTGCAGCAGGCGAATGGTATTCGTTTTCAACGAATTGATGATATTAAAAACGATACTTGCTTTTTGAAAGCACTTGATTGTGTTCAAATCAGTCGTGATAATCGTCAACTAGTCGCCACTAATCGGCTAAATCAACATGATTTCGACTCCATTCAATTCAGTTCCGAAGTACAAATATTTCCAAAAAAAAAAACAAATTTGCATTTTTTGCTTTATTAGCATCGATCCATCGGTCAACCTGATGTCAGTTCAAACGGTTTAACTGATGGAGAAGAAATTAACACGAGTATTCAATGTTAAACTACTCATCCACACTCTTAAAATTACTATGATCAATCTGTGATAGACGTGCCATTTTTATTTTTATTCCAAATATTTTACAAAAAAATGTACTTTTGTATTTCTCTTTTAATAAACAGCTGGTTGACCGCCTTGTTTTACTTTTGTATGACGGCAATCTTTCGAATGTAAAGTCTATTGAGGTAAAAAGAAAAGAAAAAAAATGCATGGTCGACTAAACCGTACACTCTACTATACACATAATGATTCAATAGAATCATGTGTAAAGCACAAAAAAACGACAATTGCTAATTTCTTTAATTTCTTTTCTTTTTTTTTTGAAATAAAAGTAAAATTCATTCTAATCAACTCCGCCAACATCGACGTATGCACGTAAAAATCTATGCGTACAAAAGAAAAAAAGTAACGCGACCTGAAAAGTAACAGAGCACGAAATAAAACATTCTTACGAATCATTTCTCTCTCTCTCTCTCTTTCTTTTTTTTTTATTCTTTTTAAACTCAAACAACATTTTCGTCATAGAGAATCGAAAGTCGTACGAGGAGTGATAATTTATCTACCTAAAAACGATAATATAGGGCCACGTTTTTTTTTCTTCCCATTTTTGAAGGACACATAGCAAGTCTCGTGTAATATATAAAATATTTTATCGAGTGCGAAAAAAAATCGTTCATCTGGAAAGAAATGAAACCGTTTAGTATTTTTACTTCATATTTCACAGATTATGTCATTTCGCGAATCGCAATTCAATCATGATTTACCAGCAACAAGTTGTGCATCATCATCGTCGTCAATTTTAAATGTGGTCATCGACGATGATGAATCAAGTGTAACTTACATGGATAGTAATTCAAATAGTCAAATAAGGTAAGTTGTGTCATATGAATGTATATATTTCGAAATCCTTTCTAGTGATACGATTAATAATACTATGCCGTATCGACATCGAAAAACGTTTAAAACTAAAATACAGAAATCTCATCGTTTAATCGAAAAACGTCGTCGTGATCGAATGAACAATAGTCTTGAATATCTTTTGCAATTAGTTCCTCATCAAAAACCTGATGTAAATTCAAATAAAGTTCACTTTTGTTTATTTGTTTGTTTTATGGTTGAATTTAGAACGAACGACGTATTGAAAAAGCTGAAATTGTCGAAATGGCAATTAAATATATCAAAAATCTCGGATCGACAATTAGAAAAACTGGTGATAAATTGTGTTTTAATGAAAAATTTCAACTTTTTCTCTTATTGTAGCTGAACCGATTAATTTAAATAAGAAAACCAATCTTAAAATTGATGCTTATCGCATTGGTTATCATAATGCATTGTTTGATATGTTTGAACATGTTACCGAACATTTTCAGCAGGAAAAATTCGCTCGAAAATTAGTCGATTTTTGTAAACAAAAAGAAAGTCAATTGACTGCACTAACTAGTAAACGACTTCTCTCGTACAGATTCACGTTTCTAAACTATCTTCTTCTAGTTGTACCCGAACGAAAAGACGAAATTGTAATCAATAAGTCAATTGTCGAACCTGAACTTTCCAATCTCGATGATGATCAATCAAATCAACAGACAAAAGTACCGATTTTTGTCCTTCATCCATCAGGTACACATTATATACCTATGTGCGTCGATCTATCGCTTGTTTCACATGGTTTCAATCGCTCATCTCCTATTCATGATCAAACGCCCTGTCATCCAATATCGATTCCTGTGAATTTCAGTTCGACATCTTCGTTATCTGATTCGTGCGAACTTGACATTCAAAATATCAACGTCATCGGAGCAAGGCATCAAACCAGTGTCAGACCAAATTGACGTAGTTTTCTTTTTCATCTTTTTTTTTGTCTTAATCATTCGAACTTATGTCAAATAGAACGCAAAACACAAAAAAAAACGTTCTTTCGTCTGTTTCAATGTCGCCTGTCTGACAGATTCTTTTTTCGATCAGGTCACGATACTTTCGTACTGAAAAATTCTTCATCATTCACGTTTGAAAGAACAGATGTAATCACAAGATAAAAATCGATGAGAAAATCATCATAATTGAATTAATTCAAGAATAACATAGCTACTTGTGTCTACATACGCAATAAATCATCGTCAGTCGAACACATTCTAATCGTTTTAAATCATGTAAGGTTTGACGATCCAATTTAATTTTTTTTGGAGAAGCCAATTTATTTTTCCTGTCTGCGCCAAGAGAGAGAAAGAGAAAAAATACATTTCATTATGTAAATAAGTAAGTTAGAAGGCAGTAATTGAGACGTTGAAAAAGGTTAACAATTTTCTTTTTTCGAAAAAAAGGAAATGACCATTAGAATTCGGCATGAACAATGAATGCATGTCGCTGATTAATATAAGAGTTCTTTTGTGTGACACTTCGCTTTGTTAAATGAAAAGATGCTTTAAAGCCGGATGTACTGCCATACACTCTGGCGGTCAACTACTTAACTTGATTACATCATCTATTAAGGTAGAATGTCATTTTTTCTTCGATAGACATATGCTTCCTTTCGACCTTGATATACCTATTAAAACTTTGTCACAACGAGAATAACAGATGGTCATACTGTGAATAGTATCTATTTAGTTGTCTCTAATTAACCGTAAAGAGAAATAAACATAAACTCAGCCCCGTAGGTCGACGAGAAAGTGGTGACAATCGAAGTTAGCACCATGTGTTCGTACGTTTTAATTAGTATAGACTCTCTCTCTCTTCATTCATATGCATGTGATATAAACATAAAACCGGAACCGGATTAGAAGACAAGTGTACCATTTATATTTACATGCGATGAGGCAAGAACCTTGAGTACGGATTGAATGTTTAGTATATTTACTTTTTCTAATACTATCTTGCGTCATAGAAATCAGATCTTTCTCTCTTTTTTTTTCAGTTTGCTTGAAATGATGATCAACGATGACCAGAAGTATCCGATTGAACTTATGCAATCAACATCTGTCAATCATAAACATGTAAGATTCTCTTCTTTTTCTTTTTTTCGAAAATCTAATAATAAATTATACTGATCAACTGTTATGATATACAGCATATCATCATCCTTCAGAAGACATACGAATGAACATTGAATGTGTGACAAATAGCCCGTGACTGTGAGATATTCATCGAATTGCAAGCGTGCCTTGAACGAGAGAGAAAGAGAGAGAAAGAAAAAAATGTGTACATACATTCATTCCTCTTTCTCTCGTCTCATTCTATAATCGGATACAGTAAGACAGTTCCTTCATTTAGCTGACCGATGTAACAAAATATGATAATTGGTCTCTTGTATTGACTTAGAAATGACGTTAGAGACAGAAAAAATTTCATCAGGGAATTTTCTACTGTCTGATGACAATCATTTTCATATTATCAGTCTCGTATTTTTATAGATTCATTTCAATTTACGATGTTCATATGTTATCAAAGAAAAATACCAACATTATTTCTCATCGATCTTTTCTTTTACTGATTCATTTAATCACATATCTCAATCGTTATTTCAACAATATATCACACATCTAACAAACAAATCGTTCAATACATTAATTCTATTATCTGGTCAATATCACGAAAGTATGCCGACATGATGTTTTTTTTCAAAACAAACTTCTTATCATCGATAAAAATCAAGCCGATCGATAACTTTGTGTACATACATCTAATTTCAAACTTCTTTCTTGTTTAGTTAATCAGATTCAACATACACTTCTATCGTTAACAGTCAATCATTTGTTTACACACGAGAATTTGCTTCTTCAGTTGACTATCAACAAATATCCTCTTGATATAACAACCGATTATTTGAAAACAATTTCATCGATCTATCGAAATCAATCATTAGCAATTCGTCTCTTATTTCGTAATCGTTTCAATCAACACGTACAAGTTCATTTTATCACTATAAATGAACTTCCAAAGTAAACGAGTTGTTGTTGTTGTTTTCGTCTTCTTATCTATTTCTTGTGTTTAGTCTTGCAATTTTAAATGAATATCCCAACGATTTTCTTTCGATTCTAACAACAATAACGAATAAACATCAATTGAACTTACAACGACGATTAATTCAACAAATGACTTCGTCGTCATCGAATGAAATCTGGATCGATGGACCATTGTGTCAAAACGAGATTTGGATTGACGGACCACGAACACAAAAAATACGAGTCAAAACACGTTCGAAAGCAATGCATACGAAATCAAAGTATCCGTTTCGTTCGACGCCAACGAATTTCGACGATGCTAATTTCGATACGGAATCAGTTGTTAGTTCACATTGTCATTTGCCTGTTCTGCCTGTTTTTAAAGATCATTCACTTCTACCATTTCGTGATACACAAGTCATAAAACCGTCGTCTCCGAAAATTCCTCTCAAATCAAACACAAATTCGATCAATGATGAATTAGCAAAACTCTCGAAAACAATCGAAAATCTTCTCGTTCCCACGGATTTCAATATGACAAAATCATTGAATCGTATCGAACAAATTTCATCACAAATGACGAACGATGAGAAAAGTAAACGTCTCTCACGAATTGTTTCACCGACTCGCTTCGAAAAATTCCTTCCGACAGACAATCAAAAACCACCACCATCCGTACCGAATTCACCTTTTATCAATCCAAAACTTCGTCTTTCACGAGCATCGAAAAAGCCTCAAATACCAATGCGAACATCGAGCCTTGCCGAATCACATTTACCTCGACCATCGATACTTCAACGTCTGTTCGGTCAACGTTCTCCACCGCTCTCGCCTTTAACTGTTACGCTCGATTCTCGTGATGATCTCATGCCAATGATCACAAGTAGTACGATCTCATCTGGTCGTGCAAGTTCAAGCGGCTACGAATCCATGAGTAACATGATTTTCGACGAAAGAACGTCGACACAATTATGTCCGCGAAAAAAATCAAACTTGAAAATATAGAATGAAAAAAATCCCTTGTATGTGTATGTGTGTATGTGTGTATTTAAACAAGAAATAAAAAAAACATGACTCATTTTTGTATTTAAAAGAAATGACTGTTTCTGAGGCAGATTACATTTCTGCGATGAAAAACAAGATTCTATTCGGTAATTGCTTCATGATAGCTTGCGAAGTTGTGTGTAAATACAATGATTATCATTCAATCATTTATTTGAGCACAATGTTCGTTATAAATCTGCTTTTTTGTTGGTATTTGATACCAGCATTGATCAGATATGTTTATCCTGGATATGAGCTTCTAATTGAATTACTAAACGAACGATTAGTGAAAAATTTAAGTGTCAAATTAGCAAATCGATTGCCATCGCTGTGGCAATTTGAATCGCAAGACAAACTTTGGTTAATTCAAAAACTTCGTCGATTTATAAAATTGATTTTATTTATTCAAATGATCTCCTTTCGTCTACGTGCTTATTCATATCTTTCGTTGAGTCTTATCGGTGATCTATACATGACACTTGGTTTTATTCTACTTATGACGAAAACATCATGGAATATTCTCGATGCATTCGATCATCGATTGCATCCATTTATTTTAATACTAACAATTGAAAATTTTATTCCATCCGTTCATTTACTCATTTATTTACTTTTAACAGCTATGATATATCCATTGTTTTACTCACTTCTAACAAGTCAATCGATCGAAGAAATAATTACTTATTTTCAATTTATGAATTTTCGTGCTTATCTCGAATTCGATATTCAATACAAACAATTCTTTGCTGAACTAATCAATTTGCTGATTTCAATTTATATTGCGCAACGTATTTGCACTTGTTGTTCGATGATGAATCTATCTTGGACGTATACAATCATTCTAATTAGCTGTTTATGGATATATTCGTATACGAAATTCATCTATTTAATTATTATTCAACCGAATTTAGTTTTATTGACAATAACATCGATTGTTTTCAGTCGAATGTTTTTAAATTTACATGTATCAAATAGTAAATATTTGATTTTAGTTGGATTTCTTTTGATTTATTTCGTGTTTCTCTATCCATCAATTTATTTACTTGTACGTCAACAAATAATCAATTCATCGACAAAATTCAATTCAAAATTACGATCAATTCGACGAGAAATTCGTCGAAAATGTCTGCCAACATTCTTTCAATCGTCTTCAAAAAATTTGCTCATACATTCACTAACTAATTTCGTTCATTTTATTTTGTTAATTTCAATTGTTTTCTTTCTATGAATCTCATTATCAAGACATTCCTCTCCTCTCTTGTCAAGTTATCTCATATCACTAATAATCGAATGATAACGATGGCATTTCGACATCCATCATTTTCTTCAAGTATAATCTCTTGTCGATAAGTTATTTTATCTAAATTCTATCCAAACGAAACGATAGGATATACGTATATATTCACTATTTTTTCTTCGTTGGTTAAATCGAAAGAACAAAAAAAGAAAAATGACACAATTAGAATGCATGATATAACATTACAAAAGAAAATTACCATCATTTGTCGAGAATAATAATAATGAGGGTCGGTTTTGATTAATCAAAGTCTACTAAATACTCTGATAGTTAGATTATCGAGTTAGATTTTTCTTTCTTAGCAAAAAATAACAACAACAACAACGACGACGTTTTCTTATCATTTGCCATGTGACAGTACCTTTTTTTTTCTCTTTTGCACATAGTTGTGAAGAGATAATCAAGTGTTATTACTCGATTTCCATCGAGCAGAAAGAAGAAAGAAAAACTATCTTGTGGTTTTAATTAGCTTATTCAGTTAGAGGTGACTTGTGAATAGGAAAAGATTTTTTTTTCGTCGTTATTTAGTAATTTCTTTTCTTTTCTTTCCTCTTCTTCTTCTTCTCCGTTTTTTTTTCGTGTCCTATCGTATGTATAAGAAACAGAACACACGTCGTTTTTTTTATAATACACGTTCGCATATAAATACACAGTGAGATTCATTTTCTTTACGAAATCAAAATAGAATATAAAAAAAGAACACACACACATCGCTAAACGCTGTGACAACGACATGGTCAGAAAAAGTCAAAACACGCGCCGACGTGTTGCAACATCTTCGACAGGTAAAATTAATAATCGAAAAAGGCTCTTGTTTTTCTCATGAGCATATGTTTAGTTAATTTGAATTGTCATTAGGAGAGAGAGAAAAAAAAGACGACGCACAAGTTCGTCGGTCAATGTTATTTTTTCATCTCATTTCAATTCAATTAAGTTTCTAATGAATTCTTTCCTTTCAAGACTATATATATATATGTATGTGGGTTTTTCTTTTTCTTCAATTCATTAATTGACGACGTCTATTTGTAATATAATAGAAGAAAAAAAAATGAGAATCATTGTGATGATGATGATGAAGACGAGAGAAAGAAAAAAAAGAAAAGAAAATATATTGGGTCGAGTTTTTTTCTTCTTCTTCTTCTTCTTGTTGTGCTGCTCAAACAGAACGAGACGCGCGTATATGAGTTTGCTTGATAGAATACATCGATATATCAACGATAATATTCGTCTACTTCTATCAACAATTATTAATTTCTCATGAAGACAAAGTTGTGTTCAATCAGAAAACAAATCTTTGAACTTTATCTTTTGCCATTTTCTTATCTTTTAATTCAAATATATTCATTACATACGTCTATTTTTATTTTAAGGTAGTAAAGTATTAATGCAACCAAAAATTGAATTACAATCATTGACACAAACAAAAATGGTTCCCATTGCGCCACGTTACGAATCGAATTCAACACAGATTTGTTCGACATGTAGTCAACCGATTTATGAACGATATTTTCTTCATACACAAGACCGACTTTCAAGAGCCAATTATTATCATATGCAATGTTTACGTTGTCAATGTTGTGATGTCGTTCTAGCAGATATCTCATCAACATTCTATACAAAAGATAATACTCTTCTTTGTAAATCAGATTATTTAAAGTAAATTTTTAAAGATAAAACTCAAGATACTATTGTATTATGTGTTTGCAGAATGTATGGCAGTCGTCCTTGTTCATTATGTACGCAAACTATTGGAACAAACGAACAAATAATGCGTGTGAATTCTAATTATGTTTATCATTTATCATGTTTTACTTGTGTTAAATGTCGTACACCATTAGTTAAAGGTGATCGTTATGTTCTTTGTAATGGTCAACCATTTTGTGAAAAAGATAATCCAACTAAAACAGTAAATACACCCTCAACTAAACGTGCAAATACAACAACAAAACGTGCGGCCAAATCTGCACGTACAAATAATCCAGTTCAACAAACGTTTCTTTCCACACCACCACCGCCACCGCCGACACAATATCATCCAACTGGACAAATGTCCTTACTATCCAATCCACCGATAACAAGTACTATAACACATTCGTTACTAACGAACCCAACGCCTGATAATTTGTATTGAAAAAACAACAACGTGTAACATGTCCTTTCGAATCGAATGAATTTTTGTTTGTATGCATACTTATTTGCGCTTTTTTTTACATGATCAAATAGATTTATTTAAGAGAACGAAAAGAGAACGAAACGGACAGACTAAAATGTTTGCTTAAGTTCTTTTAAAAGCATCGTTCCGAGAACAATTTGATCGGAATTAATCGTAAAATTGACTATTGATTTCGTTGAATTGATTTGAATGGTGAGAAGAACAAGAGATTTACTCGATATTGTTTGACCAGAAAATCTAAAACATAAAAATCAAAATCATGTACTCGTTCCTAAGACCTTTCGCGGATAGAGACTTCAAAAATCGGAAAAGAAAGTGTAAACGAGAATGTTTTCTTTTCGAGACATTTATCAGAGATTAGACTACGATTGAAGTTCTAATTCTTTCTCGTGTCTCGAATCTTTTCCTTTCAATTCAGTGTTCGATTTTTAACCTACCGATAGATAGTTGCATCGCCTGAACTCGACGGAACCGATGTCATATTTGCACATTGAATAACTTTCGTTTGTATTGTTGAAAAATTCATTTTTAATAATTGAGATTCATTTAAAGTTATACTATCGGAGATTTCATTCATTCCACGAAGTCGATTCGAATGTTGAGTAAAATCTTGTTCGTTGAGAAATTTCTGTTCGATTAATTCACCGACTGGACACGAGATTGTCAATGAGATTGCTTTCGGATTGTCATCGAATGATATATCGAACACAGCTGGTTGAGTTTTGTCATTAAAATCAATACCAATGGAAGACACAACGGAGACATTAGTTGGAAGTTGATCAATATCATCGAAACCTTGCATATTGAGATTTGATTTGAGGAATTTAATCGATTGAATAGGTTTGTTTGATAGAGTATTTGTAAAGGTTAGTTCGATGTGAACCATATTTGTTGCACGAGGAAATGGTGTTCGAGGAAAACGATATTGAATTTGAAGACCTTGGCCATTGATACGATTTAAACATTCGTATTGTCGAATGTATGTCAGTGTTGTTGGAGCTGTAAGAGATTCAAGTCCATGAAGATCATTGAAAATCGGTTGTGTTGTTGCGGGTGTTGATGTTGATGTCGAACCGAGAAATGCTTCGACTAGATGAAAAAAATCAAATATTTAAAAGTAATTGAATTCAAACATACGATCCATTTCGAGAAGTGATTTTTCGGCTGAAGGAATTGTATAATCATTTGCTGGAAGAGTATTATTCTGAACTGGTTTAGTAACTACCATTTTTTGTTTTACCGGCTGAAAATAAATAATTGATTAGAAAATCTATTAAGATGAATTTGTTACTTCTTCTTCGGATTCTTCTTCTTCATCTTCATCATCATCAGATTCTTCTTCACTCTCTTCTTCTTCGTCGTCGTCGGACTCTTCTTCTTCCGATTCTTCTTTGATAACACTTGTTGATTGAACATCTAGTTGTTCGTATTCAGTTGTTTTATTCTCTTTCTGTTTTTGTTTTTCATCTTCTTCCTCTTCCTCATCTTCTTCTTCGTCTTCTTCTTCGTCTTCATCCTCATCAGATTCTTCATCATCGTCCGAATCTGGACCTTCAGTTGATTCTTCATCGGAATAAAAGTTCTCCTCCGTTCCACTCTTCTTCTTATTTGTAACTGCAGTTGTTTTCTTCGAATAATCATGTTGAGGTGTCGTTGGCATAACAACTTCAACATTTCGAACACTTGGATCCGGTGCTTCCAGTGGAAATTCAGGTAGATCCTTGTAGCCCGCTGCTTTCTGACCAATAACAAAAGATAAACTACCCAATGTATATTGATCTTGATCTAGATATTCAACAATAAAAATAATTCCAAATCGAACAACAATCATTCGTACCGCGAATAATCGATTCGAGAATAGGCGCTGGTTTCGATGCGAGAAGAATTTTCTTCGCATATTTACTCAATGTTGGGCATTTATCAGTTTGTAGTATCAATGCTCTATACAAAAAAAAAGAAAATTGATTCAAAATACATATTCAACTTTAAATTCTACCGAAGTAATCGAGCTTTATCTCGTGTATCATAATTTGTATCGTATTTAGCAAGATTAAAAACATATTGAACAAGTAGATGTGTTTGTTTAGCATTGACAACGTAGAGTTTAGCAGCTAGATTGAGTATTTGATGTTTAACAATTGTTTCCTAAAGAAATCAATTTTGTTTTTATTTTTAAATAACAAAAAAAGAAAATATCAATTCGAACCTCATCAGGAAATGATTTCGCCATTTTTCTCAAAACATCCGGTGCTAATTTACTAATTCGATCCGAATATTCTCCAATTAGCCAAAGAATTGATGCTCGTGCAGTTGGTACAGTTACTTTATCAACCATTCGAACAATATGTTTGATAATTTCACCATATTGTGTTGGCTTAAGAAAAACGAAAATTATTTATTTTGAATCGCTTTTTCTTTCCTCGGGTTTACATTGATTTGTAAGAGTTTTTTAATCACGACAACACTTTCTGCAACAATTGTCTCATCTTTTTTCGACATTAAACCAACTAAACCATTCAAACATGCTTCAGTTACATCAGATATTGTACTTGCACATCGACCAATCGCATGTATTGTCTGTGCACCGAATTCCTTATCCGGATGAAGAACATAAGTCTAAACAACATGTATTTTAGTTTAATTTTTGATTAACAAAAAAAGCAAATCACTTGAAATTCTCGAAGAATCGTCGAAATATTCGATGCATTTGCTAGAATAGTTAAAATTTCTAATTTATACTGTTTAACTAAGCCACTGTCATTGGAATGAACATAGAATGATTTGAGATACGGTTCGAAGATTTGTTTATATTTATCAGCTATGGAAGCAATAGATTTCAAAACAATTGTTTGAATTTCTCTATTAGTGAAAACAAAAAACAAAGAGAATATCAAAACTTTTCTTAGTAATTAGCAATTATACCGATGATGACGAAGTAGACGAATTAATGATTTGGCAACTATTTGAATTTCACTTCGAGGTGCAACATAATAATATAATTGTGCTACTGCCATGACAACCTACGATTATTCGATTAACAAAAAAATCCTATTAATTCAATTTTCATACTGCAGAATTTCGACTTTGTAAGAGAGGCTTTGTACATCTCAATAGTAATCGATGATCACTATCCATAATATACGTTCGTCTTTCGTTGTCTTCATCTTCTTCTTCGTCTTCGCCATTGTTAACATTTTCGTCTTCAGTTTTTTTCTTATTAGGATCAGTAAATTGCGAACGAGCATATCGTGTTAACATTGACAAAATTGTCACTTGTCCCCATTCATCAATATCAATTAAAAGATTACATAGACGTCGATAATTCTTATGAATTAAATCGATTCGTTCGGGACAAACATGTTCAAATGCTTGAACAGCACTACCATTGACTAACTAAAATTTACAATAACAAAAATTCAATTTCTTCATTCGCGTTATCTTCTTACGATTGTCTTATCAGTTAATAATTTCGCAATAATTGTAACTAGTTCATCTTTTAATTCAGGATCGAGGCTAGACAAAAATGAAGATGTTTAACGAGAAAATACGTATTTCAATGATTTCATACGCATAGAGTTTTGCAATAGCATTAGCAGCTGTTTTTCGAACGTATGGTGACATATCGGTAACAGCATCACGAATAGCTAACATCATGATAGTTACAATACTTGGAACACGAATACTTGACAAAACACGTAAGGCACTTGCACGAATCAATTGATTCGGATCCTAAGAAGAAGAAAACAATAATAATAATAATAATAATAAATAGAAACTGTAAAGACCTTTAATCCACGTTGGAATGTTGCAATCGAGAGTAGGGCAAGATCTTGTTGTTCTTCAGCATAACGCATTAAATAGACGTAGACTAATTTTTTCACTTCCATATTTTTCGAAACAACATTTTTGACGACAGCTGGAAAGAGATCAGCAGCATCTTTACCTTTGGCAATCATGCCAATAATTCGACGCATAGCTTCGAGTTTCAAATGATCTTTATTGCTATCTAACATTTGTTTTAAATCGTCATGTTTTTTATAATCAACAGAAAAAATGCCCATCGTTGACGATGGTTCAGCGTGTTCGTCAGTATGATTTGTTGATCCGGTGGAACTTGCTGTTTGCTGCATATTTGTTGTTAATGTTCGTTCGTTAGGATTCATGATTTTGTTTTCCAAATAATAGATCGTTGAAAATGTCTTCGATCTATTTCTTTCTTTCTTTACTATCAAGGGAATCGAATCGCAATCAATCGTAATGCATTACTTGATTGTTAGCCAATGGAGGACAAAAAAAAGATGTCACACATTGACTACTATTTTCAAGAAAAAATTATCTGTGTCGATACGCCCCAAATACGTTCCCTCGCAGAAGTATTGTGTGAAAACAAAACGTATTTGTTTAATGATTTGATTGTTAAGTATTGATTTTGTCTTCGTAAGATAAATAAATTCGTTCGACGTTTAATAAAAACAAAAATATAAAAAAAGCTTATAAATGTTGCTTTTCGCTTTATTTGTTTCATTTCTTTCCATTAAAGTTTTGTAAGAATAGAATATAGTTGCAAAATGCGTTCGACAGTACCGGTGCAACAATTTGTACCACCTCCATTAGTTCAACCCCAGTATGTGCTACCGCAAAATGTGATAATGCAACCTGCACCAATTCCATATTATGCACAATTTCCAGCTATTCCAACGAATACAGGTCCTAACAACAACGGAAATTTAACTAAATCGTCGCCAACATCGTTCGTATCCTGTATTTCTCTTTCTGTTTTATTCTATTACTTGTATTTTTAGAATGAAAATGATACACAAAGTTCTACTGTTTTTAGTGCTAGGAGCTATCGTATTAGCTGCAGGATTAGTTCCAGCATTGGTTTTGAGTTTTGCAGTAACTACAACAACAGTCAGTACTTGTACGTATATTTCGAACTATAATGAATATGAATACTAATAATCTATGCTATTATTCTAATTCATAGTTTCCTGTGATCCAGCATGCCTGAATGGAGGAATCTGTATTGCTACAAACACTTGTCTTTGTAAGTACTTGAACGAAGTCACTAAAGTAAGACAATCGATTTCATCTAGGTGATACTGCCGTGTGGATCGGATCCATTTGTCAAACACGTTCGTATTTTCATATGTAAAAATGTTATGATTATAAGATGATTTCTTTATTAGCTGTTCGAATATTTTGGAGTTTCGATAATACATTACAAGATCTATACAATAACTTCAACGGATATGGAGTGAACAATCCAACGTTTGTTTCGCCAGGTTACAATGGTGCAGGTGCATGTATTTCGTTGAACAAAACTAAAAATCAGTCAGTAACTATCAGTACGCCACCGGTTTTCTATATGGCATATACATCATTTACTTTACAAGTTTGGATGTATGCAGAGACACTGTGTAATGGTGGTGCATGTAATGATAACGCTCTCTTTGGTCAACATGAGCAGACTACTATGGATCATTCATTGCATCTCAACATTCGAAATCAACATATACTTCTTGGCTTTTTTAATGATGATACTACCGGGAATATGGTAAGTTATTTATGATGAACACTTTTCAAAGTAATTTTTCTTATTATTTTACGTTCTAGATATTGTATCCACAACAATGGTATCACTTGGTAAATCTACGACAAAAAATATTTTTGAATTGAAATGACAGAATGATTTTCTTTTGTTCAATATAGTCCTATGTTTATGATTATGCAACACGTACTCAGTTCATTTATGTTAATGGTTATTTAGATCATTCGCGTAATTCAACCGGTCCTTATAAAGGTACTACTGGGTAAGTTATCAATTGAGTGATTTTGATAGAACAAAAAAAAACATATCCTTTTCAATCTAGAAATTTAACCATTGGTACTAATGGTGTGAACTCGCCAGATAATCTCTTCGATGGTTATCTCGATTCAATGGCCTTTTTTAGTCGTGCTAAAAATGCAGCAGAAATATTA
>ERZ778020.1621-NODE-1621-length-18742-cov-3.878632_pt1 | contig 18742 bp, 23 predicted proteins | sample MGYA00375750_ERZ778020 | MGnify/ENA primary metagenome ERZ778020 (study PRJEB29350, sample SAMN05389818) | bioreactor metagenome | isolation source: Ammonium sulfate bioreactor | place: South Africa: University of Cape Town | collected 2014-03-17 ...
ACATAGTGTGCCTTTCTCTTTATTTAGCACAATTTATATAGGAATGGTTAAACATAAGAGAACAGAGGGTCAATGCCCGGTGATTATATAGGGGCATCGTATATAACGGGTGATGACCGTTACAGTGACGTCATTGGTCCGAATGTTTATCTTCTTCGGTTTTTATTAGGCAGATCATGTGTGAAGTTTCTCCTTCTTTTTGTACACATGAAAACTCTATCGTATCAATAAAAGCTCTGTTGCCCAAAAAAAGAACAAAAGGAATAATCCACCCAGCGATACGACAAATAGAGCGATTGGATTTCCAAAACCAATGTATCCACTGGTTATCGTTGCTATTGACACGTGGATGAGGTTTTATTGAGAATTTCGTTCAGAGGGAATTCACCTATAATCGTATACGCTGCATATAAACTAAGACAAAGGCAAGCACCAATATAAAATATGTGCCCTTTTTTAGTCCTAAAGCAAAAAAATGTTTTAATTTATTTAAAATATTTCTGAGAACATCATATACCTAATGCCTTCTTTCTTCTTCGACTTCGATGGTGATGATGGCATTTTTGGCAAGTCTATAAATAGAAACCCAGGGCGATCAAGACACGACCTTTTCTCTCAAAACAAAACGGACGATCCGTATTCTTTCGTCTCTTCCACGTGTATCCATACTTTATTCTTTAAATTCTTCATTGTAATTCCTGGACTAAAAATTTTGAACGAAATTCGTTCAATCACGTAAATCGATTCATTTTCTTAGTTTTGATTTTGATGAAGAAAAGAACGAACCAGCAGTTTCATAGAGAAGTTTGACTTATTCAATATCTTGAATATCATCGTCACTTCGTGATTGATTTTCATCTGCAGATCTACGTAATAAACTTTCCAAATAAAGATTATCGATATCGAAACGAACAAAATTCTCCAAACAAATTTGACTACAGAAGTAAATTGCTAACAATGAAGATACATGTTGAGAGTGAGCCAATGTTAGTTTATGTTTTAATATTTTTCCATGAAAATAATTCAAACAATAGACAGATAGTTGAACTAATCGGTGAAGAACATTCATGAATGATCGTTCCTTCATCTAGATCATTCTTAGCAAAACAACTGCGACCTTCATATTTCGTTGTTCTGATGGAGAAATACGGTGAGATTTCATTGAATAACTGAATTTCTTCATGCTGTTGTTCTTCTGTTGTCATATGAAGGTCAATAGAAAAGAAAAACGATGCCAATGTTGTCTGACGAGATACAGAGAATAAATGTTTTTCTTTTTAAAGTTTTACATGTTCATATGGAGATAAGAGAACAAATCAATATTGAAATTAATCAAAGTTAATTATTATTATTATTATTATTATTTTGTGTTTTATCAATTAAAATGTCGGTTGAAATGGAAAGAACTTGTGAAAATTCATCTGGAAATTCAATGACAAAAAATCCTCGAGTTGTTGACGTAACAACAAGAAAAGAAAAGAAAGTTCGATTTGGAAACAATGGCAATGAGAATATTGAAACAAAATGTAAATATATTAATGGATATAATGAAGAAGATCTTGTCTCATTGTTTGAATCGTGTTTACCTTTGATGAATCTAATTTATAATCTAATGTTTTATGTTCAAATGGCATTGAATAGAACAGCAACACGTCCATCCGATGGATTAACAATTGATGAAAGTGCATCGATTCGTTTGTATACTATGGAATGGGAAGAATCTCATATGAGTTTATATACGATGCTTAATTCGAATTTGAAACGAGGAACACAAGATGATCTTCGTCCTTATTTTAAATACATGAAACTACTATTGACTGCTCTAACAAAATTACCATGTGTTTCGACACGAACTGTTTGGCGTGGTGTAACAAAAGATTTTACTAAAGAATTAATTCGTGGAAGTCAATTAACTTGGTGGTCATTTTCTTCATGTACAAGTGAATTAAGTGTTCTGGAAAATAATATGTATTTAGGTCATACTGGTGAACGAACGTTATTCTCAATTGAAATTCTCAATGGTCGATCAATTCGTTCACATTCACATTTTGTCAATGAAAATGAAATTCTTCTCTTTCCTGGAACACAGATGATTGTTCAATCATTGCTTACTCCTGCACCAAATCTTCATCTCATTCATTTAAAACAAATCATTCCAAAGAAAATCACACTCGAACCACCATTTCAAGGTGCGTGTCTTTATCCACAATTCAAGTAAATTCTTCGACACATTGACTTCTTTGTTATCTTGTGATTTATGAATTGTCTTGTTAGATTGCCTTGGTTTCGTCAAAAGAAATATGTAACTTCGATATGTTTGTTGAGTTTACTAGTGATTGTATCAATTCTGACTAGCAGTGTTTTAGGCAGTCGATCTAATAAGAAAACAGGTATAGTATGATTTTCTATGGATTTATTTTCTTGATACAAAACAAAGATGTTTTTATTAGTTAATTTAACAGATCTGAGTGATGAATTGAATTTAGTTCGATTGAAATATAATGTTCCTGGATTATCTGCATTGGTGATGAAAAATGGTGAAATTGTTGCTCAAGGAGCCTGTGGATATCGTCGACAAAATGATTCAACAAATCTTTTGATTAAGGATCAAATAAATCTTGGTGGAAATTCTCTATGGTTAACAGCAACATTAGTTGGTCGGTTAATTGATCGAAATCTTCTTTCTTGGAAAACGCAAATCTATGAATGTTTTTCAAATTATCAAAGTTTTCATCGATCATTTCACAACATAACTTTAGAAGAACTTTTAGCACATCGTTCAGGAATTCAAGATGAAACAACGTTCTATGAGAAATATTCACGAGATTTATTTCGACAATACAATGAAACATTTCGTGACATTCGTTATTGGGTAGCTGAAACTGTTCTCCGAGATCGACCACAAACTCACCGTGGTCAATATCTCTATTCGAGTCAAGGATATGTTGTTGCTGTTGTAATGATCGAACAAAAAACCAATCAACAATGGGAATCATTACTAAGAGAACATGTTTTTATTCCATTACAAATGTCAAATACAAATATTGGTCTTGTTTTTGACGATTTAATTCCACCAAGAAATCCAGTTGGTCATCTGATGAATTCAATTCCTGGTGAACCAATTCCATTACAAAGTCCCAATTCAACTGTTCTTCATAGTGAACAAGGTGCAAATGGTCCTTCTCTCATTGCATCGACACTTCATGATTGGGCCAAATTCTTATATTCGCATATCATTGCTCGAACAACTGGTTATTTAACTGAACAAACATTAGACAAACTGAGTAGTCCATTTCATAATCAAACCGAATTCGGTCTAAGTATTTCAATTTATGATCGTGTTTGGGCAAGACCTGGGAAAGCTTTGATGCTCGATGGATCAACACACGGACAAGAAACATTTTTCGTCATGGGACCAAGTCGAAATCTAATTGTTGTTACTTATACAAACTCATTTCTTGTCAATTCAACTACTTATAATCATGTTTTAAATACAGTTATTAAATCTATCGTCGGAAGATATGCTTAGCCTTCTTCTTCTTCTTCTTCTTTTTGTTGTTTTTTTTTTTAAAAGAACAGAAAAGGTTTCAATCGTCTAGACAATGAAAGAAGAACATATGACCAGGATTTACTGTATAATTTGAACCTGAACGAAGAATTGTTGTTTGTTTTGATGTCGATGAATTGAATCCACCACATGGAGAAATCTTTCGATAACATTCTTCTGAACCAAAAGCTCGTAAAGAGAAATTACGTCGTTGCATTGGTTTCCACATACAAAGGTATGTTTCATCTTTTTGGATTTCTTGAAAATAAACTCTTCAATGTTGAGTTTATAATTTTCGAGATAAGACAATTTTCAAAAACCAAGTGATTTAATAGCGACGTCTCTATTTATTTATACAAAAAAAAAACGAAAGAAAAGAAAGTCATTTTTTCGAGAACGAGAATAATCCCATCGTCGAAATGGTTAAAACAGCTAATGTTATGTAGTGGAAATATTCTATTTTCGTCTCAATTCGTTGATTTTGTAGATTCAATTGTTTTAATTGATCAAATATATTTCGTAATAATTGTTTATTCGGTGATCGACTAATTAAGTTTTGAATAATGGATGGATCTGTTTCATCAGGATTTAAGACAATTGGAAAGATTTCTTCTTCATCATTATTTTGTTGTTGAGGCATTGTGTTATGTTCAATAAGCAAAAAACAAGATTTGAGGTCAAACGGTTATATATAAATAAATATCTCCGAGTCAGAGGTCAACGTATAGATTTGATTGTTATTATTCTTTTGTTATAAAAATATGTTTAGTTTAATGAGAGTTTTTCTTTGTTTGTTGAGCTTGATTCAAGTTGAAATAAATTCCTTGTTGTTGCATAAGTTCTTGATGAGTTCCTGATTCTCTGACAACACCTTGATCAACAGCTGAGATTTGTTCTGAATTTTGACTTGTTGTTAATCGATATACAACCGTAAGACAAGTTCTTCCTTGTTTGGCTTCATCGAGTAAAAGAATTTCTGGTTTTCTTACGAAAGCTCTTGCAATGGCAATTGTCCACCTTTAACTCCACACGACGTTTCAGAACTCTTTTATAACAAAATCAATTCGAAATCAATATAAAGAAAAGAGAGCAAAAACTGTTACTTGAGGTAGAGAAGTAATCAGAGAATGAATTTGCTTTTTTTGCTGCATCTTCAATTGAAAGATTGAATACAAAATGTTTTGCGTCAAGATAAAGATGACCTTGAAATAACTTGTTTGCTTAAAAAGAATATTGAAGAATCATATTGCAATTGAAAACGAGATAGTACTTTGGTTCAGTTTAAATCGAATTAATAATTAGATGTCGCTTTGAACCAATTATCCTCTATATACATATATATATAAACCTTCTCTCTTAATCACTTTTTTGGGTATTTTCTGTGTACTGTGCTAAATCAAAATCGTATTGTTTCGAAAGTGTTTTTTTGAATAAAAAAATCATGGGAGAGTACGTAGAAATGGTATGAAAAACTACTTTATACAAATACAATTATGTTTTTTAGTCGACAATTATTCGTTGGAAATCTGTGTAATATTACACTTGAATCTCTTCGAGAGTATTGTGAAAAATATGGAACAATTTCTGATTTACAATTAAATCGTGACAAAGACAAAAATGTAAGAGAAATGTCATTTTTTTCTTTCTTTGGGAAAAGCAATGATTTTTTTCTTTTGAGATTTATCATTGTTTTGCTTTTCTTACCTATCAAACTGCTCTTTCTGCAACACAATTCATGCAAAAACGTCCTCATATAATCAATAATGAACAGATTTTTGCTAAACGCGCTTTATCACGTTTCAATGCGTCCATTCCTGAACGATTAGTCGTAACTAATCGATTAGTTCTATCAAATATCAATAAATTTGATAAGCAAATGGTTCGAAATTATTTTCATAAATTTGGTCGTATAAGAAAATTCGATTACGAAAATGGTCTTATTGATTTCGATGTAACGAGAAAACAAAAGAATTTAATAATTCAATTGATATTCTCTCTCCTTTCTCATTTAGGATTATGACGATGTCGATCGAGTTCTCCTATCACGACCACATTATGTCGACAATAAGATTATTTCTACAACAAAATTTATTCCAAAAGGACCTGAAGATATTGAAAATAATGAAGTAACTATTCAATTGATTTCGTAGATTGAAATTTATTTGATTGTCTAGGAAGGAGAAATAATTGATAGTCAAATGGATGATTATCAAATGAAATATTTTCATCTCGAAAAAGAATTTCAAGATTATAAACTTGCCAAAGAAAAAGAAATCGAATATTTACAAAAAGAATTAGACAATCTCAAAGGTGATCTATCTGATATTACACAAATTAAACTAGACAAAATACTTAAAACTCAACAATTATATCATAGTGAAATTCTATTACGTTTATCTTCGGGAGATCTCAATGATAGTATTCATAAGCAAATGTGCGATGAATTTCTTCATTCAACACCGAATAAAAAACGTAAAACAACCGAAGAATCTCAGAATACATTTGAATATCATAAATGAAAACAGCATGGATTTAGTCTTTTTCTTATTTTGTAATTTAGTATGACATTCTATTTTTTTTTGTTATTTTTGTTTTTGAAGTAAAAAGTAAATTTGATTTGAAGTATTGTTACTAAAACATCGTACAAGCTCTCTGAAATTTATAGCTGCTGATAAGGAAGAAACGAAACGATGACTAATATTTTTCTTTCTTACGATTTCTGCATAGTCCATACTTTTCGATCTAATCACCTTAGTAGAGGTTTGTTTTTGTTGCAAGACATAGAATTAAAAATACAAAATGGCAAATACATTGTCAAAAACGACACATGATGATGAAGAACGTGCTCGTATTCTCAAAGATTTTCAAGTAGAATAGGTTTCGTCTTTCATTTATTTTCTTTCTTGTTTTGTAATATTCTACTAGGCAATAACAGAATTAAATATTGAGGATTCGATTCATTTTCTCAATGAATATAATTGGAAACTTGATGTAATAGAATAAACAAGCAAATTATTCTGATAAAATATAATTTATTTTCTCCTCTAGGCAATTATTGATGATTATTATGAAGGCATCAATTTAAAACAAAAGTATGATCATAATCCGAGTAAAATCAGTGCCGTTATTTTTCCAGTCTGTTGAACATATTTTTCATTATTCAGGTCTTGGAAGATACTATTCGAATGACGATGAAAATAAATCACAAAATGCAGATATCGACAATCATTATCCGAAATTATTAACTTCCTATGAAGAACCCACAGTAAATATTTTCGATTTGTTTTTTTCATCCTAAAAATTCTCTTCAGACGATTTATCACGAAAAACAACGATTAAAACGTTGTGGTCTTCATTCATTGAATAATCTATTTCAAATCCCAAAATTATTCACACGTCATCATCTCGAACAAATAGCCCGAAAATATGACAAACGAAAAGTTTTCAATGAATACGCGACACTTTGGTTGGGTAATTATGATATTCAAATTTTAATCGAAGCCATCAACAGCTGTGGATACAATGTACGACAAATAGATTTTAGTCGAGGAGAATCTTTATCTACTCTTCCATGGGATACTTATTTCGGTTTGTTGATTAATTTAAATGGATCACATTGGTTTACAGTAAAAAATTTAAATGGAATTTATTACAATCTGGATTCAACACTACGAAAACCTTTTCAAATCGGACATAGAGATCGTTTAATAGAATATTTAAATCGTCTTATCTACCACACACGTAAAGTGTATCTATTTGTTGTTAATCAACAACAAGAAAACTAATCGGATCAATCCTACGTATATAAACAAGAGACTTGTTTCTGTGATCTCTTTTTTTTATTTTCTAAAGGAAATCGAAACTAAAATGAAGAGGATTTCTTTTTTTCTTAAGTATAACAATTTCCGGATCGTTTTTTTCTCAATAACAGCAAACGACGAATATTCCTTTTGTCTTTTTTTCTCTCTCTCAAACCCCTACGTGCTAGAGAATAACAGATACGTATAGAGATATATAAATCTATGTGTGTGTGTGTCTGCGTTCAATCAAGGATGCAAACGAATTAGTTGCTTATTGCACCGTACTGACGTCATTGTAAAAAAAGAAGAAGAAGATAACAGCAGCAGGAGAAGATTTTTGTTGTTGTGGAAACGGAAAAAGAAGAAGAAGAAGAAAACGACGAGAATCTCTAAAGTGTGAAGTGCACACTAGATTATATAAACACACGCATAGTGACAGTAACGGAAACAATATTTTTGTCTCTTTCTCAATACGACCGTGCGTTGAAAAGAAGAAGAAAAGATGAAGATGAGGCTGTAGCAACAGCGCAGTCAGCCATAGAGAGAAGAAAAACGAGAAGAAGAAGAGTAACGCTGAGAACTGAGCGCTTTTTTTCTCTCTTCTATTCATCTTCTTTTTTAGTATGCTATGGCTCGGGAAAAGAAGACGACTTGTATCATAATTATCTTCACCTGTATCTACGATATTTTAGTTTAAAAAACGTGAAAATCAAACTATGGATGGAAAACTTGTTAAGGTAATAAATAGAAAACCAGCTATCAGACATTAACCTTTTTTTATCGAACAAAATTCAATTACGATGATTTAATAGAAGCAGAAAAAATCAATGAATCCGCATTTGAATACATTAGTTTGATGCTTTCAAAATTGAATTGCTTTCTTTTTTTCTACGTCGTCGACGACGAGATGAATTAGATCCGAAAACGAGGGGGGGGAGAAAACAAAATCTATTCATCGTCGATCTAAATAAGGACACATTAGAGCATTCCAGTTCTTCTATATTAGATATTCTAACGGAAAAAGCGAGATCAAAAGAAATTCATGTCAGCATATGAAAGAGAGAAATTGAAGTTATTAGTTTAATTAAAGAAAAAGAACGAGGATAGAAAATTTAAATTTCTGAATAAGTTCCGGGAGTGTTTAATATATTCGTGTAACTGTTCGTCGACGTAGGCAAGAAAAAAACCTGACAGTTACAGGAAGTGCTTCTGTCATTTTTTCCGTTCGAGTGTTTTCTTCAATTTGAAATTGATATGTCGATTGAGTTGACTGAAGAATGTTTTTAACAGAGCTTATTTGTTTTTTTTTAGTCACAACGAAGAATGTCCCGATTAGCAAGTGATTCGTCTGAAAATGTTGAACCTTCCCTGTCCGAAGAAGTCATAGCCAAATATTTACTTCGTCGACCGAATTTTGTCAAACGTTGGTTCAAAGAAAATGCGTCGAATGATCTAATCACCGATTGTATTCGTTTGAAAGAACAAAACGAATATTTAAACAAACCACGTGCATCTGTTACACATGAAATGTTCAATAATATTGTTCAAGGACATCGAACAACTCGTGTATCATCATCGAAACGATTACCTATCGATTACACGAATTTAAACGAAAACGAACTATTCTTCGAACTTATTCGTGACATAGCAAATGAATTAAATGTTGACATTGTTTGTCATAAAATTCTCACGAACGTATCGATCTTAACGAATTCCGATCGTGGTAGTTTGTTTCTTGCACGTGGACCAAAAGATGGTCGATATCTTGTATCGAAATTATTCGATGTTACAGGCGAATCAACACTGGAACAGTCACTTCATACTGAAGGTCAACAAATTATCGTACCGTTTGGTAAAGGTATTTGCGGACATGTTGCATCGACAAGAGAATATATTAATATTCCTGATGCGTACGATGTAAGTAACAAAATGATTTAATTTTTCAAGGTTTTTTTGTTTAAAAAAAAGTAGAGAAGAAAGAAAAGAGAAAATATGTTTGTTTTTTTGTTTGTTGGCTAAAGAATTGTACAGCAGGCACTTTTCTTTGTCGTCGTGGAAACTGTTCCTTGAGATGATGCGTTCGTTTTCTTGGTTCGATAGGTTTTTTCTACTCGATTTTCGTAATGATACGATGGTTCAATGGGTTTTTGTTTCGCATGACTTTTCTCATGAGCTTCATGTCTTCTCGATGTTGTTTGTTGAGGTGGTGGAGTCGATGAATTCGTTGGCGTAGGTATTGCGTAAGGCGTGCGCATACGATATTCCATCATAGATCGTCGTCCATCGTTATTAGCTTTTCGTTTCATCGTGCTTGATTTGATGCCTTTCAATATATAATTGAGTATGATTAAAATGGTGGTGCACACACTTCTAAGCGATCATGTGCACTTTCGCTCTCTATTCATTGCGTTAACAAAAGCATTTAAAAAAAATAGAATAAAACAAATATAAAATTTTCTTTTTCTTTCTTTTTTCTCTTCTTCTCTCTCTCTTTTGCTGTTATTGACTGTCCGTTCTGTTTAGGATCCAAGATTTAATAAAGAAGTTGATAATAAAACCGGTTATCGAACACATTCAATATGCTGTATGCCGATCTTGAATCGAGATAATGTCGTTATCGGTGTGGCACAAATTATTAACAAGAAAACTGGCACACATGAATTTACTGACAAAGATATCACTGTAAAATAGCAATTGAAAGAAAAATGCTCAAGTTCTTTCTTGTTTATTCTAGGTCTTCCGTAATTATTTAACATTTTGTGGTCTCGCTTTATCAAACGCTCAATTATTTGAATTATCTATTCATGAATATAAAAAAAATCAAGTAATTTTTCAACGTCGTTTTGGCAACAGAGCATAAGGAGAGAGAGAAGTAAAGAAAGGAGAAAAAATAACGACCGAGAAGAAGAAGAAGAAGAAGAAAGACGACGACATTTTAGAGCTTTTTGCGTGCGTGTATAAGAAGTAAAAAGTTGCTTTTCACTTTTATTTCTTTAAACGTCGAGGAAAAACAATCGGAAAAGTTTCATTTGGGAATGTAACTCGGTTGGATATCGTAACGTGTCTTTTGTTTTCTGCGAATGTCATTTGATCGATCAGAAAATTCATCTTCACGAACAATCGTACAATTAACTTCTTCCTTATCGTCAAAGACAACAACTTGTAACGACAATAATGTTGAACATTTACAATGCAAAAAAATGTCTGAAAATATTCCAAAAGGAGATTTCACGCTTTTAATCAGGCTTAAGGTCAGATTTACTTTGAAATAGGCAAAAAAAAGTTTAATTAATAAATAACAGAGTTTTTGAACTCGTGCTTTCTTTTTTTTCTTTTTCTTCTATTGAAAAAAAGAACTAATTGTTTGTTTTTCTTCTTTGTTTAGCTTCTGCTGAACTTAGCTCGAAATTTATTCCGAGAACAAGACGATCTCGAACGTTTAGTCAAGAAGATTATAACTGAATCGCAAGGTTTAATGCGATGTGGTCGATGTTGTGTATACATCATCGATCAAACATTGACAATGTCGAACAATCCTGAAGAGATCCATTTCTCGAAAGGTTTCGATATGATCAACGGCGAAGAATTTCAAGTAACAACGTAAGTCAATTGATTGACTTTTACGCTCTTACATAAACATTGATTTTAATTCAAAATAGAAATGATTTTCTTGAACATTCACGATACGCTAAAATTGCGTATCATGTTGCATTAACTATGGAAACAGTTAATCTCAATGAAATGTCAAAAGAACATGAACTATATAATTTAGTAAGAATAAGAAAAACAAAAAAACAAATAAATATCCGTTTGCTTTTTTTTCTTCTTTCTCTCGTCTAGTTCACTGCGAATAGTAATGATTCATTTGAATTAATGAATCTTCTCTGTGTACCGATTATGGATGGCGATGGACATGTCATCGGTGTGACACAAGTCATGAATAAATTACATGAAAAAGTCTTTACTGATGATGATGTTGCAATAATCGAAGTATGAACTTCGAATTCAATTGATTTGAAACTTTTGTCTCGTCTATTTTAAGGCTTTCTCGGTCTTTTGTGGTTTGGGCATTCATAATACTCGTCAATATGAAAATGTTGTTCGTTTAACTGCCAAACAGAATGTTGCATTTGAAGTTCTATCATATCATGTCGTTTCATGCGAAGAGGATGTTCAACGTATCTCTCAAGTCAGCATACCCGAAGCGAGTCAATTACGTTTGTATTCATGGGAATTCAATGATATGATTTTAACTGACGATGAAACAATACTTGCAAGTATACGAATGTTTGTTGAATTGGATCTATTGAAGAAATTTCGTATACCACATGATGTCATGTGTCGATGGATGTTGAGTGTGAAGAAAAACTATCGACCTGTTATTTATCATAATTGGAGACATGCATTTAATGTTGCACAAACGATGTTTTCAATGTTAACTGTAAGTTATTCGACGATAAATGAAAATGATCGTTTGTTTTTTTCGCTCTCTCGAATCTAGACCGGTGGTGTCAACGATCGAATGAATGATCTCGAACGTATCGGTCTTTTAGTCGCTTGTTTAAGTCATGATTTGGATCATCGAGGCACGAATAATGCATTTCAAGCGAAAATCGATGCACCTCTAGCAAAACTCTATTCAACATCGACACTCGAACATCATCATTTCGATCAATGCATTATGATTTTGCAAACAGAAGGCAATAATATTTTGCAAGCTCTATCTGCCGATGATTATAAAATGACCGTGCATATTATTGAATCCGCAATTCTATCGACAGATTTAGCACTTTATTTTCGAAAACGAGGAGATTTTCAGAAATTAGTAGAAAATCACGAAGAACATTGGGCAGATCCTACGAAGAAGGATTTACTTCGGTAGGCTCAAGTCGAATACTAATCTCATTTTTTTAAACTTTTATATTTTCAACAGAGGTATGATGATGACAGCTTGCGACGTGGCTGCCATTTGTAAGCCATGGGAAATGCAGCAAGTTGTTGCAAAATTAGTTGCAAGCGAATTTTTTCAACAGGGTGATTTGGAAAGAAATCAATTACATGTCGAACCGATCGTAGGATCGAATGAATATTTGTTCGAATTGAGTTCGTTTTTTGTGTTTAGCCTATGATGGATCGAGAGAAACGAAATGAATTACCAAAAATGCAAGTTGGTTTTATTGATTCAATTTGCCTTCCACTTTATAAAGTTAATTTGAATTTGAAAAATCGGTTTATTGTAATTAAACATATGTTTTCTATGCAGATGTTAGCTGAAGCTGAAACAGGTTTAGCTCCTCTTTACAACGGCTGTAAAACAAATCGAGATAATTGGGAAAAACTACAACAACAACAAGACAAAATGAGTACGAATCAGTTACGAAAAATTCATGTTTCTTAAGTTTTTCGATTAGAGTCTCTTTGGTCTGACAATGGGTCTCAGGTATAAACTCGCTCGCCTTGTCTTTAATGTTGTCTTGTGAAAATGTTGTGGCAACCTACGTTTTTTTTTTTTATTAAAACTCAACATTTTTCTAGATAAGCACTTCTCAACAGTAGCAAGAAAAATTGAAGTATGAAAACTAACTAATAATAAAAGAAACATATTCAATTACACATAACAAAAAAAAAAGATTTTTGTCCTTTTTCTCTTTATTTTGCGTTAATCGTCTGTTTTGTTTTGTTCTGTTATTTATAAAATATTTAATGTCCTATTTTTACCTCTGAATTAGTTTTTCAATGTCTACGATGAATTGAATATTCTTTTTGATTTTATTTTTCTTTTCTTTTTCTTTTCTATTATGAATAGGAAGCTTTGAAGAAAATCTTCGAAGCATCAAAACCTATTGTTCAATCAAAAAATCTCGATACCACATCCGATGTAAATAAATTTACTAAGCCTGTCAATCGTGAACAACAAACGACGAACGCAACAGTAGATCCCGCACTCATAGCAACAATTCATTCGAATAAAGGTGCAATCGATACAATTCGTGGACAAATAACGGAATTACGACGTGATGTTGATCAATTACGATCAGAAGTGAATAAACATCGACGAATATCGGATCTTTCAACAAAAACGAATGAAACACGTCGAATATCGAAGAATGATATTAAAAGTCATAATAATAATAATATTGGCCAAACTGTTGCACCTGGAAATTCATCTGTTTGTATCCTTCTTTGAAAACATACAAAACCATGTAGCTTCTCTCTCTCTTCTTCTTGTTTTTATTTATTCATTCATTCATTCGAAAAATAAAAATATAATTTCAAACAAAAAAAAATCAATTTGTTCTTTATTACGATGCATGAACACGATTTTTAAATGTTTGAAGACGTAATTTATGTTTTATTCGTTGAGGATCGAACATCTTATTTAGTTTTACGAATAAACTAAACATTGAAATCATTTTAATTGGAAGTATTACAGCATGTGTAACAATTGTCATGATCAAAACCGGATACATGCAAAGAGTTTCGAAATCTTGAGCTGAAATGATGTTCATAGCTGTTGTTGGCGTCTCTGGAGTTGTCACTATAGCAAAAATATTATGCATTCAAGAATAAGTCAGATAGATAATTACCGCTTGTCGTTGTTTTAGACGTTGTCGAAGATGATGTTGATGTTGTTGTTGTTTGAGTTGTCGAACTACCAATAGTAATACCTACGGTTGTTAAATTAACGTTAGGTGTTGTCGTAGCCATTGACTAAAATAACAAAAAAGAGAGGGATCATTTCTTTCCGAGCTTTATAATTATTTGTATACGAACTCTTGTTGTAACTGTATGTGTTGTCGGCGGAGTAGTTGTTGTCGTTGTCGTACTACTTACATCTGGATTCCATATATCAAATACCCAAAAATTTTTATCTAAATATCGAATGAAATCGACAATACATCAAACATATTTGTTTACTCGTTATAGCTGCAGATTCGGGACCACAAAAAACGTTTCCACTAACAGCACCACTATCGAAAAGTATATAATATGTTTCGCCAGGTATCCAAGGTGGATTTGGCACTTGAAATATGAGTGTTTTACCCGAATATGTAACCAATGGTGACCAACCACCATCGACTTGCCAAACAAGAGTATCGTTTGATCGAAGATAAATTTTAATATAAGTACCATTACGATTTGGATGATAGACACCGTTGGTGGCTATGGTTTGAGCAATGTTAATTGAGAATATGCGAAGAGGAAAAGATAACTTACCACTAATACTGAATAATGATTGATTGGCAAAGACAGTACCTAATGGAGAAGCCGAGCCTTGAACGAGTATAGGTACAATAAGTTCAGGAGATCGATAACCAACAACATAATTAACACAATACTGATCTCCGGTAAGGCTTTTTTGATCGATTGGTGCCGCACAGAATACCTACAAAAACATTTTCGAAAACATTTTCTTCTAATTATAACCTATTTGTTTGTACTTGAGGACCATATTGCTCTTGAACCGGTGTCCATGTTAGAGTAATATAGAATTTTGTCGAATAACCTGGTACAGGAGCTACTGATGTTTTGGTCATAAATAATGGTGATGTAGTGATAAATTCGACAATTGTATCGCCAGTACAATAAACATCAGCGACAATTCGTTCAGTTAATTGAACATTAATATCAACGCCTAAGATTCGAAAGTTTACAATCGAATAATATACAAAAAAAGAACAAGCAAACAAACCAATGCAAGCTCGATTCGGTCGATCACCGGTTATATTCGGTTTAATCGAACAAGCGCCAACGACTGGTGTGTACACATAGATAAGCATTTGTAAAGGAACTGAACTCAATCGAACTGTAGCACTAATCCATGGTGCAAAATCTTCTACCATAATAGCAGCAACATAAAGACTTGTTGGTGTACCTTTACTTATATCGTAAGCTTTTCGTACGGCATACCAACTCATCGTACATTCTCTAAATTAGGAAAAACTCTTCAAAATCTGAATCTATTTTTGTGTTGTTTTCTTTTTTACGTTGCAGATATATTAGCATTTGGCAAATTGCCACATATACCAGCACATTCATCTCCATAGCCATATGTATCTGATGCAAAACGACATCTCAATGTTTGCCCCGTGTCCCAATCAGCTGCAGGAATTTGAATAGTGGCTAATTGATTTTCGATCACTCGAATAATTGGTAGTGAGCCAGTTACTATCAAATATCACAAATGAGATTTTATTCTTACAATTAAAGTATCCTACCGGGTGATGAATTAATTGGATAGACTGCCTGTGTTAAATCAATATGTGCTCCAACATACCATGCAAGATTACCTGGTGGTGATCCACCAATAACATAAATCTCATCAGCCCAAGCGTTTCCTGTGTAAGCAATGTCAATATTGGTTGATTTCGATAGCATTTGTGTTTCATAGTAAGCACCCGTACTTATTTGTACTATATTATTATAATCAGTACATAGTGTCCTGTTATCAATCTTAACGAATAGACTTGATGTACACAGAGCAGCTGATGATTTGCACACTAATGTTGGATTAGTTGAAGCGGCATTTTGATCGTAATATGGACCGCGACTGTTGATTAAAGACTGATCGCATTTAAAGCGTGCAAGCGTCCATGAGTGTTTCACACTAATTTGAATAGCTATTGGAGTAGCATTGGAATTTGGATTTACTGGTTTCCATGTAACAGTACCGCCTTTATAATGCGACGAATGAACAACGATCGGTAACAGCAGTAAAATGAAAATTTTCATCATTCTTACATGAAAGTGCAATTTAAAATAATGCAATTAAAATGCAAATCTTGAGAAAATTTATAGAATTCATTTATTGACATTTGCCATTTAAAAGTTCGTGTAAATATGCTTAGTTCTTTTTTTTAGCAAAAAAGCACTTTTAATTTTGTTCTGAATTAAGTTAATGTAGGTAAATGAATTGAAAAGATTTCTTTGATCATTTTATTTACGAAACAATCGGCAGTTTAACTTTTCTAATAGTCAACTTCAATTTTTACTTAGCCCCCGTAGCTCAGTTGGACTAGAGCGTCGTACTTATACACAGTATTGAAGCAATGCGAAAGTCGTGAGTTCGAGCCTCACCGGGGGCATCCATGATTTTTTTTTCTTCTATCAAAATTATTTCACATACCTTTTTTTTACCCAATGAGTCATACGAGCTGTGACAACTATTTGCCCAGCCTCGCCTATAAATACATGGAGAAAAATTTCTTCCTTTCATTTCGACATCGGCTATGTTGAAGATTACTTCATCGTCGTCGTCGTCGTCTTTAGAACGTTTTGTTCCATTGAAAAGTGTTGATGTTCAAGTGAATATCTACGCATTTGCTGCTGAAGTTTGTATTAGACAAATATTTATCAACAATGAGCAAACATCGAATCCCATCGAAGCAGTTTACTGCTTTCCAATTGAAGAACAAGCAGCGATCTATAGTTTTCAAGCAACATTAGATGACGATCGAAAGATTGAAGCGAAAATTCAAGAGAAAAAAGCAGCACAACGTGAATATTGTGCAGCATTACGACGAGGACATGGAGCTTTTCTGCTTGAGCAAGATGAAAAATCAAATGATATTTTTACAATTAGTATCGGTAAGACATTTTTTTATTAATTAGAAAGCAAAATATTTTCGTTTCTTTAGGTTCGCTTAAACCACAATCGAAATGTGAAATCGAAATTCGTTATGTTCAAGAATTAGATCTAATCAATGATGGTCAACGTATTCAATTTACGTTACGAACAACAATCGCTCCACGATACAGTTCCGTATCTGATGGTCATGGTCATATTATTTCACTAGCATCAACAACATCAAAATATGTCCAATCAGCGCCCTATACAATTTCTTTTAGTTGCGCAATTTCATCTCTACCTATCGCAACAATTGGTTCGCCATCACATCCAATTCAAATTTCAACTGATGACAATCCAATAACTCTCGTTTCTCTCAGCCAAGAAAATACGCATCTCGATCGAGATATTATTCTCAATATTGATCTCAAAGAACAACGAACACTTACTTATACACTTATCGAAAAACAAGCGATCATGCTTTCGTTAGTTCCAACTTTGGAATCATGTGGTGCCGGTGGTGACAATTCATCTGTGAATTGCGAGTATATTTTTGTTGTTGATTGTAGTGGTTCGATGGAAAGCGAACATAAGATTGATTATGCTCGACAGGCAATGTCGGTTTTTTTGAAAAGCTTACCAATTGGAGCATTTTTTAATATTTTTCGTTTTGGCTCGACTTATCAACAATTCGATAAAAGTGGAATAACTATTCAATATAATGAAGAGACGGTTCAACGAGCGAATGATTATATTAATCATATGCAAGCTGATTTAGGTGGAACAGAACTCTTTGGAGTTCTATCACATTTACAATCAAATCCACCAAAAACGAATCATTCACGTCAAATATTTATTTTGACTGATGGTGAAATTAGTGATGTTGATCGAGTCCTTCAACTTTGCCGTTCAATAGCGGATACAACACGGATTTATTCATTTGGTCTCGGTTCATCACCAAGTCGTGCTCTTGTCAAAGGTCTAGCACGTGTTACTAATGGTTCTTATCTTTTTATTCCACCGAAAACTCATGTTGATGTTGCTGTTGCACGTCAAATGGTCAAAGCACTTGAACCATGTTTAGTTAATGTCAAAGTTCAATGTCATTTCGATCATCCTGATCTTCAAAATTATCAAATTTCACCTTTTATCTTACCACCAGTTCATGCAAAACAACGTTTGAATGTCTACGTACTTTTCTCGAAAATAATCGAACAAACACTTTCGGGCTCAATTGATTTCTATTATAATGACAAATTACTTGAACGTGTTACATTTACAGAAAGTCAACCATTAACAACATTAGTTGCTACTCGTCTAGCTGCTAAATCGATCATCAGTGATCTTCAAATGGAAAATGGTCAATCTACATCATCTCGTCAAGACGAACAAACCGATAGAAAACAAAAACAAATTCAAATATCTATTGAACATCAAATCCTTTCGCCATTAACTGCATTTATTGCTGTTGAAACTCGATCGGAACAGGACAAGACCGATCCTACTACAACTGTTCTTCGAGAAGTTCCAATAGAAATTTGTGACGATGAAAATCAATTCTCATCAAGTTCTTATACGGCTGCAAGTCAAAGTTATCTTTCTATTTCTCCAAGTTATCGTTCTTTTTCTTTAAATTTTCATTCTATTTCTCCAAATTATCGTTCTATTTCTCCAAATTATCGTTCTATTTCTCCAGGTTATTGTCCTACTTCTCCGGTTTATTCTTCTTTTTCTCCAAGTTATTGTCCTACTTCTCCGGTTTATTCCCCTACTTCTCTGGTTTATTTTCCTACTTCTCCAAGTTATTCTCCTAATTCTCCGGTTTAT
>ERZ778020.1622-NODE-1622-length-18741-cov-13.371722_pt1 | contig 18741 bp, 17 predicted proteins | sample MGYA00375750_ERZ778020 | MGnify/ENA primary metagenome ERZ778020 (study PRJEB29350, sample SAMN05389818) | bioreactor metagenome | isolation source: Ammonium sulfate bioreactor | place: South Africa: University of Cape Town | collected 2014-03-17 ...
AAGCCGATCTGACATTGGCGCAAAAAGAACTCACCCGGCAGGGCGGCCTGCTGCGCGCCCACGCGGGAACACAGCAGAATTACGATCTTGCCCAGTCCAATGCCAAACAAGCCGCGGCCCGCCTCGCCCAGGCAACAGCGCTGCACCAGCAATACAACGCCGCCCTCGCCGATGCCGATTACCAGCTTTCGCAAAGACAGGTCACTGCCAAAACAGCCGGCCGGGTTGAAGACATCTATTTCCGCGCCGGGGAGTATGTGCCTGCGATGACACCGGTCGTCGCCGTGCTGCCGCCGCAGAATATCTATGTGCGTTTCTTCGTGCCCGAAACCCAGTTCGCGAAGGTTCATATGGGCGATAAGGTTTCCATCACCTGCGATGGCTGCGCAAAACCCATCCCCGCCCGCATCACGTTCATCGCCCAACAGGAGGAGTTCACCCCGCCGGTGATCTTTTCTGCGGAGAGCCGCGAAAGGCTGGTGTTCAAACTGGAAGCCCGCGCCGATGGCGGCCTGAAACTCAATCCCGGACAACCTGTAACGGTCAGGCCGCAATGACCGCGGCGCAGACGCTGGCCATCGACGTGCGCGGGCTTGCCAAGCAGTTCGGTGACAAGCGCGCGGTCGACGGCATCGACATCGCAGTGCCGCAAGGCGAAGTGTGGGGTTTCCTGGGGCCGAACGGCTCGGGCAAGACCACCACAATCCGCATGTTGTGCGGCCTTCTGAAACCGGATGCGGGTGAAGGCACCTGCCTTGGTCACGATTTCCGCCGCGAGAGCGAAGCGATCAAGCGCAAGACGGGTTACATGACCCAGCATTTCAGTTTCTGGACCGACCTTTCGATACGGGAGAACCTCGAATTCACAGCACGGATCTACCGCCTGCCCGATCGCCGCAAAATGGTGGATGAAGCCCTTGACCGGCTGGGGCTTGGTGGGCGGCAGCACCAACTGGCGGGCGGCCTTTCGGGCGGATGGAAACAGCGCATGGCGCTTGCCGCCTGCATGCTGCACCGGCCCGATCTTCTTTTGCTCGACGAACCCACCGCCGGCGTGGACCCCAAAGCCCGACGGGATTTCTGGGACCAGATTCACGCCCTGAGCGATGAAGGTCTGACCGTGCTGGTCAGCACACATTACATGGACGAGGCCGAACGCTGTGACCGCATCGTCTACATCAATGTGGGCCGCATCGTGGCCCGCGGCACGGTGGCCGACGTGATCGCACAATCCGGCCTTGCCACCTTCGTCATCGAAGGTACGAACGCGCGCGAACTGGCGCCGCATCTGCGCGGGCTTGACGGTGTGGAGTCCGTCGCCTTCTTCGGTGCAGCCCTGCACGTCAGCGGCCACGATGCGCACAAACTCGAAACCGCGCTGGCCCCGCTTCACAGCCGGGATGGATTGTCGGTGCAGCGCGCGCGGCCAAGCCTTGAAGATGTGTTCATCCAGCTTCAGCAGGAAAGCCGGGGTGAGGCATGATCATGCGCTTTTCGTTGCTGCGCGTGCGCGCGATCCTGATCAAGGAATACATCCAGATGCGGCGCGACCGGCTAACGCTTGCGATGATCGTGGGCGTTCCGGTGATGCAGCTCTTTCTGTTCGGCTTTGCGATCAATCTCGATCCCAAACATCTGCCCACCGCGCTGACCATCGAAGATCCCGGCGCATTTTCGGATTCCATCACGGCGGGGCTGATGAATTCGGACTATTTCCGCGTCGTGCGCCAGACACGTTCCCCCGCGGAAGCGCGCCGCCTGCTTGACCGCGGCACGGTTTCATTCGTGGTGAACATTCCGGCCAATTTCTCCCGCGATCTGGTGCGCGGCGCATCCCCCACGATCCTTCTGGAAGCCGATGCCACCGACCCGGCATCGGGCTCGCGTGCGGTGGGCGCATTCCAAGGCCTGATCGAAAATGCGTTGCGCGATGATCTGAAAGGGCCACTGGCCGCGCGCGCAGCCGCCAGTCCCGCTTTCCAAGTTGCCGTTCACGAACGCTACAATCCCGAATCCAACACGCAGTACAATGTCGTGCCCGGCCTTCTGGGCGTGATCCTGACCATGACACTGGTCCTGATGACATCGATGGCGGTGACACGCGAGCGCGAACGCGGCACTTACGAAAACCTTCTGGCGATGCCGGTGCGGCCGCTGGAGATCATGACCGGCAAGATCGCGCCCTATGTGATCGTGGGCCTGATCCAGAGCGCCCTGATTCTAGTGGCCGCGAAAATCGTTTTCGCGGTGCCGATGCTTGGCTCGCTCACCCTGCTCAGCGGCGCCCTTCTACTTTTCATCACCGCCAACCTGGCCGTGGGCTACACCTTCTCCACCGTGGCCAAAAGCCAGCTTCAGGCGATGCAGATGATGGTATTTTTCCTGTTGCCGTCGATACTGCTGTCAGGCTTTGTTTTCCCCTTCCGGGGCATGCCCGGATGGGCACAGGCGCTGGGCGAAATCATGCCCATCACGCATTTCCTGCGGATTGTGCGCGGTGTCATGTTGAAGGCGAACGGCTTTGCCGATGTGTGGCCGCAATTCTGGCCGCTGGCGCTCTTCACCGCGGCGGCCGGTGCGCTGGCGCTGGCCCGGTTCCGCCGCACACTGGACTGAAACGGCCGCCAATGCGCTAAACCGGCCCTGGAATTTGCCGGTTAGTCAAGCCCTTTCCGCCTCTTGCGAAAGAGTCCGCGCCGCCTCACATTCCCCCTGAACTTACTCCTCTGGGGACGCGGGGTCTTGCGCGGCCCGAATGTTCTGGAATCCGCCGCTTCCCGGCGGCGTCACCGACGGAAACAATTGGGGGTCCGTACTCTCCGCCATGGCCGGTTTTTCCCTGCTCCTGCAATGTGCGCTTGCCTGTATATTGGTCATGCTGGCGCTTCTATCCGTGCAGCTTGCCGGTCTCGGCGCGCTCCGCCTGTTCAGGCGACCGTCGAGCCCGCGCGTGCCCAGGCTGCCTGACGAGGCGCTGCCACGCGTCCTGGTCCAGTTGCCGGTCTGCGACGAAGGGGCGCTGGCCGTGCGGGTTGCCGCCGCCGCCGCCAGGCTGGACTGGCCACGCGACCGGCTGGAAATCCAGCTTCTGGACGATGGCCGGGCCGAGAATCACGAGGCCCTGGTTGCCGCGGTGCGCAATGTGGTGCCCGAAGGGGTGAATTTCTCCATCCTGCGCCGCGGACAACGCACCGGTTTTAAGGCCGGCAATCTTGCCTTCGGGCTGGTTCATTCCGACGCCCCCTTCGTTGCGATCTTCGATGCCGATTTCGTGCCCGCGCCGGATTTCCTGCGGCGGACCGTACCGGCATTGGTGGCCGATTCGGGCCTGGCCTTCGTGCAGGCGCGCTGGGGCCATGCCAACCGCAACCGCAACTGGCTCACCTTCGCACAGGGGCTGCTGCTGGACAGCCATTTCGCGGTGGAGCAGGACGCCCGTGTCCGCGCCGGCCTGCCGATCTCGTTCAATGGTACGGCCGGTGTCTGGCGGCGCGAGGCGATCGACGATGCCGGCGGCTGGACCGGCGACACGCTGACCGAAGATCTGGACCTCAGCATGCGCTGTGCCCTGAAGGGCTGGCGCGCCACGCTGCTGCCGGATGTCGAAGTGCCGGGCGAATTGCCCGAAACAGCCGCCGCATGGCGGGCGCAACAGGCGCGCTGGACCAAGGGCCATGCACAGGTCGCCCGCAAATTGATCCCGCAGATCTGGCGCTCCTCCCTGCCGCTATGGATGCGTGCGGTGATGACGGCCCAGATCTGCCAGTTCGCGTTTTATTCCCTGGCTGCGATGAGCGCCGTGATCAGTCTGACGCTGATGGCGCTGGGCGTGGTCTATATCCGCACCGTGGCCGAGCTTGGCCTGGCGGTGACGGCATTCGGCCTCTCTGTCAGCGTGAGCTATCTCTATCTCGGGCAGGCGATGCTCGGCCGTCAGCAAACGCCGCGCCTGTTCCGTGGCCTTCTGCTGGCGCTGATCTTCCCGAGCGGCCTCGTCCTCTCCAACACACGCGCGACGCTGGAAGCATTCTTCAGCACCCGCATGGTGTTTCAGCGCACGCCGAAGGCCGGCGCCGCTTACGCCGGGGCATGGCGCGGCTGGCCGGAAATCGTGGTTGGGCTGCTGCTGCCAGCCTTCGCGCTGACCGAGCAGGCGTGGAGCGCGCCGTTCTTCATCATCGCCGTGTCCGGCCTGATCTCGATCGGTGGTATGGGGCTAACCGGCTCCATCGCATTGCCCGCACGCGACGTGGCACCCGGCGAATAAGTGCGGAATTCCAAATCCATATCTTAATGAACCCTTAACCAGCGCAGTCTATCTCTCGCCCTGAACTGCCCGCATGTGCGTGGGCGGATGGTTTGGGGCTGACCATGGCCGACGCGTTCCCTGCTCAAGCGTTGCGGATCGCGACAGCGGCATTTCTATGCGTTGTGATGGCAGGGTGCGCGGGCGTGCCCGGCGATTCCGGCAGCAGCGCGCCGCCGCCACTCGCCGCAAGCCGCGGCGGGCCCGGCCGCATCGAAACGCCGCCGGCACCGCTGCAATGCGTCCCGTATGCACGCGCCCATTCCGGCATTTCGATCTATGGCGACGCGGGCACCTGGTGGAACCAGGCCACGAACAAATACGCCCGTCATCAGCAACCCGAGCCGGGTGCCGTCATGGTGCTGATCGGCTATGCGGGCCCCAAACGTGGCCACCTCGCCGTGGTGCAGAAGATCGTTTCACCGCGGCTGATACTGGTAGACCACGCCAACTGGCTGAACAGCGGCGATATCTATCTGTCGAACGCGGTTGCCGATGTTAGCCCCGCCAACGATTGGAGCGTTGTCCGGGTCTACAATCTGCGCGCTGACAGCTGGGGCATCCGCGATTATCCGGTACAGGGATTCATTGGGCCGGAGCCGGCCCAGATGCGCCTTGCCGGGCAAGTTTCAGAATAAAATTCCCTTTTACTTCAGTGTCATAGATGCAAAACCGGAGCGAAATCGCCTGCGGGTCTTTTCAGCCGCGCCGGGCGAGCCTATTTTCGCCGCCCGCAAGCGGGATCGGGCATCGCGATAACCGGCCGGCCGCGGAATAGACCTTCTGGGCATGATCCGATTTTCCCAATCGGACCATGCTTCCGATTCTTTTTAGAGAGCGGGCCTGTTTCCGTGTTTTCCAGAATCTCCTGCAACATTCACGGCCGTTCTTCATCGTGACCATCGACGAGACCAATCAAGGCCCCGCCCCTGACGACCCGTTGGCAGCGGTCCCGGAGACACCGGTCCCGCAAGCCCCGTCGTCACCGCCGGGCAAACCGCTGAAGCGGCAGGTGGCACTGACGATCGGGGCGCTGGGCGTTGTGTTCGGCGACATCGGCACCAGCCCGATTTACGCGCTGCGCCAGACGGTGGAGGCAACGGGCGGTCACTTTCCCGGGCCGATGGCCATCTTCGGCGCGCTGTCGCTGATCTTCTGGTCGCTGATCGTTGTCGTATCGATCAAATATGTCGGCCTGATCATGCGGGCCGACAGCAATGGCGAAGGCGGCACGCTGGTTCTGGCAACACTGGCCCATCGCAGCCAGGGCTTGAAGCCCGGGACCAAGCGCCTGATCGGGACAGCCGCGATTCTGGGGTTGGCGCTTTTCTACGGCGATGGCGTGCTGACGCCGGCGATTTCCGTGCTGAGCGCGGTCGAGGGGCTGGGCGTGAGCAGTCACGCATTCGAACCGCTGATCATGCCACTGACCCTGATCATCCTGGTGGGGTTATTTCTTCTGCAAAGCCGTGGCACGGCGCGGATCGGGCGGATGTTCGGGCCGATCATGGCCCTGTGGTTCGCGACGATCTCGACACTGGGCCTTATTTCCCTGGTGCAGACCCCATCGATCCTGATGGCGGTCAACCCGCTTTACGGGCTTGCACTGTTCGCGCACGAACCATGGACGGCGTTCGTCGCGCTGGGCGCTGTGGTGCTGGCGGTGACGGGGTGCGAGGCGCTTTACGCCGACATGGGCCATTTCGGCAAAGACCCGATTCGCTATGCCTGGGCGTTTGTCGTGTTGCCGTCGCTAATGCTGGTCTATTTCGGACAGGGCGCGGAATTGCTGCGCAACCCGCAATCAGCCTCCATCGCCTTCTACGCGCTGGCGCCATCCTGGCTGCACTATCCGCTGGTGCTGCTGGCGACGGCCGCCACCATCATCGCCTCGCAGGCCGTCATTTCCGGCGTCTACTCCATGACACAACAGGCCGTGCAACTGGGCCAGCTTCCGCGCATGGAAATCCGCCATACCTCGGCTACCGATTACGGCCAGATCTACGTACCCGGTATGAATACCGTGATGCTGATCGGCGTGGTGTTGATCGTGCTGATTTTCCGCAGCTCCAATGCGCTTGCCGCGGCCTATGGCATCGCGGTTTCCGGTGTCATGGTCATCGACACCTTCAACGCCTCCATCGTCGCCGGGCGGCAATGGCGATGGGGGTTCCGGATGGCAGCAATCGTATTCGGCTCGCTCGCCTTCATCGACCTCGCCTTCCTGTCCGCCAACAGCCTGAAGATCGTCGAAGGCGGTTGGGTGCCGCTTGCCATCGCCACCGGTATTTTCATCGCGATGGAAACCTGGCGCAAAGGGCGTCAATTGCACCTGGAGCGGATTCGCAACGAATCCATGCCGATGAACCTGTTTCTGGAGCGGGCAGAGAAAACACCCACGCGCGTGGCCGGCACCGCGGTCTTTCTTGCCTCACGCATCGATTCGGTGCCGGGCGCCCTGTTGCACAATTTGAAACACAACAAGGTCCTGCATGAGCGCGTGATCCTGCTGCATGTGGAGGTGGAGGACCGCCCCTTTGTGCCGCCGGACAAGCGCATCCAGGTCGAAAAGCTGGGCAAGGGCTTTTTCGCCATGGATGTTCACCACGGCTTCTTCGAAACGCCGGACGTGCCGCGCGCCTTGGCAGAAGCGAGGGCCTATGGTCTTGCGGTGGATATCGAGACCGCGACCTTTTTCATCGGCCACGAAACGCTGATGCCGGCCGAGCATCCCGGCCTCGGCAAATGGCGCACATGGCTTTACATCACGCTGGCCAGCGGCGCCCTTTCACCGGCGCGGTTCTATCGCCTGCCGCCCAACCGTGTGGTCGAACTGGGCACGCAGACAACAATCTGATCAGCCGAGCCGATAGAGCAAGGCTTTCAGATAGGCCGTTTCCGGCAGCAATGGATGAACCGGATGGTCTGGCCCGGCACCCGATTGCCGCACCAATGCCGCCCGCCGCCCCGTTCGCGCGATACCGGCAGCGCATTCGGCCGCAAAACGCTCCGCCGATATATTGTGCGAGCAGGATGCCAGAAACAGGAAACCACCCGGCGCCGTGACGACGGCAGCAAGCCGCGCAAGGCGGCGATAGGCGCGGGCACCCGCCTCCAGATCCTTGCGTGCCTTCACGAAGGGCGGCGGATCGGCCACGACAATATCGAAAACGTCGCCCTGCGTGCCAAGACGCTCCAACTCCACAAACGCATCTGCCTTGATGAATTTACAGTTGCTAGAGACGCCATTGGCCGTTGCCGCTTCCTCTGCCTGCGACAATGCGCTTTGTGACGAATCGATGCCGATTGCTTCGCGGGCACCGCGTTTGGCGGCAAGCAACGAGAAACCGCCGCCATGGCAATAGACATCCAGCATGCTGCGGCCGCGAGCCAGTGCCGCCACATCGGCCCGATTGAAGCGCTGGTCGAAATACCAGCCGGTTTTCTGTCCGCCTTCCAGATCGGCGAAATAGCGGACGCCATTTTCCTCCACCACGACATGGGGCGGTATGCTGCCCTTGAGCGGGCGCGCATAGAGATCGAGCTTTTCGAGCAGACGCGCAGGCGTATCGTTGCGTAAGATCATGACGCGCGGCGCAATCACGCTTTCAAGCGCGCGTTGCAGTGGGGCGATCAGCGCCTCCATACCCGCCGTTGTGATTTGCAAAACCAGAACATCGTCAAAACGATCGATCACAAGGCCGGGCAGGCCATCGCCTTCGGCATGGATCAGGCGATAAAACGGTGTTTCGAAAAAAGCCTGACGCAGGGACAAAGCGTGGCTGATGCGCTCCACAAAAAAGGCCTCATCGATCCGCGATTCAGGGTCGGGCGAGAGCAGGCGGGCGGCAATCAGACTGGCTGGATTGAAATAGCCCGTGCCAAAGGGGCGGCCATCACCGCCTTCGACCCGCACGAGGCTGCCGGGAGCAAGCGCCTTCAGCGCGGGCGTCATTTCGATTTCGTTCGAGAACACCCATGGGGCACCGGCGCGCGCACGCCGTCCCTCCTTGGGCTTTAAACGCAAGAGTGGATATAGGGTCATGGGCCCTGCGGTAGCACAGACGCGGCGCGCGCGGGAAAGATTATGCGCTTTATGTCTTATACAGGCCGGACGGGCCCACGAATCCACTGCGACAGCAGCCACTTCTCCCCTTGCGCCGGCGGGAGGCCCGCATGCAGGGTTTCGCGGTCGCAAGTACCGTCCGGCGTCACGTTCCAGAAGAACACCGCATCGCCCTTGCGCCCCTTGTAGCGCCAGTCAAGTCGCGGAAAGCCGGTTTCGCCGGCAGTGAAGTCATCGTTCAGATAGATCAGGAACGTGAAGACGCGCTGGCCACGCTGGGCGATATCCTGTGCACCGCCGGAATCCTTTTCATCCAGAAAGTCATAGTGCTGGAAATATTGCTGGCCCGGCGCGTAGTGCAGGATGACCGTGTGCTCCATCTGCTGGGTGGGAAGATTGCAAATCTGTGCAATTTTTTCCCGCACCAAGGCCACCACCAGATCGGTCTCCACAATCGGGAAATCCATCGAACTGCCGGTGCGTGCCGCAACAACGCTGGCCGTGCCCGTGCCGCGGCCATACGTCTCCGCCCGTTTCAATTGCGGCCGTGCGCGCCTGATCAGCCAGTCGCAAAATGCGGGCGTGAGAAAATTTTCGACAACACCAATCCGCGGTGCCTGATGCACCATGCGCGGTGACGGCGTTGCAAGCCAGCGCGCGATCGCGGGCGCAGCATCCGAAACCGGCGCCGCATCCACGGCAAGTTCCAGAAGCGCCAATTGTTCACGCGCGAGCGATGAGCCGAACCTTGCGGCATGCCGCAGATAGTCAACCGCGGCAGACCAATCCTGTTTCAGGCCGGCACCGCAGGCCGCGAACACAGCCAGCAGATGCGTGGCATCGGCATGGCCCTTCTGCGCGGCCTCCATCGTAAACTTGATGCCGTCATAGGGCGCAAAGGGCGGTTCGGCCAGAAGACTGCGCCCAAGCTCCGCCATGGCCGCAACATCGCCGGCCGCAGCGCCCTGCCGCAGGCGTGTGCGTATCTCTTTCAATGGCGATGCAGGCGTTTCCATTTTGACGGACGATCTTACCAGAAACGGCCGCAATTGGCAGCGGCCCGGCTTTTCAAAGACTTGCTTCTCCGGGAGAGCGGGCCATACTTCACAGGAAACGGCATTGTCCAGCCATTTCAGGGGATCGTGGCATTTCCGGATCGACACCCATTCTTCCCCGCGCCTTGCGCCGCGAGATCATCCTTCTGGTCGGCATCAAGCTGATCGCGCTTTTCATTCTCTACCAGCTCTTTTTCGCCCCCGTGCGGCCGCCGGCGCCGGACAGCGCCGCCATAACCGCCCATTTGTTGGACAACAGCATCCCTTGAGGTTTCCCAATGGATATTGTCGAGCTTTCGCGCCTGCAATTCGCGGTCACCGCACTCTACCATTTTCTATTCGTACCGTTGACGCTGGGCCTTGCGGTCCTGCTGGCCATCATGGAGTCGGTTTACGTGATGACGGGCAAGCCGATCTGGCGCGACATCACAAAATTCTGGGGCATTCTGTTCGGCATCAACTTCGCCATGGGCGTTGCCACCGGCATCACCATGGAGTTCCAGTTCGGAACCAACTGGGCCTACTATTCCCACTACGTCGGTGACATTTTCGGTACCCCGCTCGCCCTTGAAGGGCTGATGGCATTCTTCCTGGAAGCAACCTTTGTCGGCCTGTTCTTCTTCGCATGGGACAGGCTGAGCAAGGTGCAGCACCTGATCGCAACCTGGGCGCTGGCCATAGGCACCAATCTTTCCGCGCTGTGGATTCTGATCGCCAATGGCTGGATGCAGTATCCTGTCGGCGCGGCGTTCAACACCGATACCATGCGCATGGAAGTGACCGACTTTATGGCGGTGCTGTTCAACCCGGTGGCGCAGGCAAAATTCGTTCACACCGTCAGCGCGGGTTATGTAACCGGAGCGATCTTCGTGCTGTCGATCAGCGCCTACTATCTGTTGCGCGGCCGCCATGTGGAGATCGCACGGCGTTCGATGACCGTGGCGGCCAGTTTCGGGCTTTTATCGGCACTGTCTGTCGTGGTCCTGGGCGACGAGTCGGGCTACACAGCCGGCGAAAACCAGAAAATGAAACTCGCCGCGATCGAGGCGATGTGGGACACCGAACCGGCACCCGCGTCTTTCACCGTGGTCGGACTGCCGGACCTTTCCACACATCAGACGCACTATGCCGTGAAAATCCCCTGGGTGATGGGGCTGATCGCAACACGCTCTGTCGACAAAACACTTCCCGGTATCAATGAACTGGTAGAAGAAGCCCATCACCGCATCGAGGACGGGCTTATCGCCTACCGCGCGCTGGAAGCGATCAAGAAGGCACCGAAAGATGAAAGCCTGCGCCGGACGCTCGACGCGCATATCAACAATCTGGGTTATGCGCTGCTGCTGAAACGCTACCGTCCCGATATTGAAAATGCCACGCGCGCGGAAATCACACGTGCCGCCTATAGCACAATCCCGGATGTGCCGGTGCTGTTCTGGTCGTTCCGCATCATGGTGGGCCTAGGCTTCTTCTTCATCGCCCTTTTCACCTATGCCTTCTGGCTGTCGGCGCACCGCAGACTTGAGCGTTGGCGATGGTTCCTGAAGCTTTGTTTTCTCAGCCTGCCGATGCCGTGGATCGCGGCTGAGCTGGGATGGATCGTGGCGGAATATGGCCGCCAGCCCTGGGTGATCGAAGGCGTCCTGCCGACCTTCCTTGGCGTCTCGTCCACGCCGGCGGGCAATGTGCTGTTCAGCCTGGTGGGCTTCGTCGTGTTCTATACGGCACTTCTGGTCGCCGACCTCTATCTGCTCATCAAATATATCCGGCTGGGGCCAGAGGGAGACGGCATACCGTTTTCAGGCGCCCGAAAACTGGCAGCGGAGGTGAACGATGCTCGACTATGAAATCCTGCGGCTGCTGTGGTGGGCCATTCTCGGCATTCTTCTGATCGGCTTTGCGGTGATGGACGGATTCGATCTCGGCACCGCAGCACTTCTGCCCTTTGTCGGGCGCAACGATATCGAACGGCGCATCGCCATCAACACGGTCGGCCCGGTCTGGGAAGGCAATCAGGTCTGGTTCATTCTAGGCGGCGGCGCCATTTTCGCGGCGTGGCCCGCGCTCTATGCGGCGAGTTTCTCCGGCTTCTATCTCGCGATGTTCCTTGTGCTGGCGACATTGATCCTGCGCCCGGTGGGATTCAAATTCCGCGGCAAGATCGACAATCCGCTTTGGCGCAGCTTCTGGGATTGGGCCCTGTTTTCCGGCGGCGTCGTGCCGGCGCTGGTATTCGGCGTTGCCTTCGGCAATCTGTTTCTGGGCGTGCCCTTCGGGTTCGACAGCGATTTGCGCTTTCATTCCACCATCACGCTTCTGTCGCTGCTGAACCCCTTTGCGCTGCTTGCGGGGCTCATCAGCCTCACCATGATCGTGTTGCATGGTGCAAGCTGGTTGAACCTGAAGACCGAAAGCACGGTGCAGACCCGCGCACGTGCCATCATGCCGTGGGCCGCACTTGTGTTTGCAGTGCTGTTCGCTATCGCAGGATTCTGGATAGCCAGAATGAACGGCTATCGCATCGAGAGTGCGATCGTTCCCGACGCCCCATCCAATCCGCTTGGCAAACAGGTTGGCACTGTACCGGGCGGCTGGCTTGCGAATTTCCTTCATCAACCTGCTTTATGGCTGACCGTCGTCATCGCTTATGCCGGTGCAGGCGGTGCCGCCTTGCTGCGTGCCCGGCCATTGGCGGCCTTTCTCGCATCGGCGCTGGTACCTGTTGGCACGATCACAACGGCAGGCGCTGCCCTTTTTCCCTTCCTGCTGCCATCATCGGCTGACCCGCATGCCAGCCTGACAATCTGGGACGCGTCTTCCAGCCGGCTGACCCTGGGTGTGATGCTGGCGTCGGTGATGGTGATTTTGCCGATGATCATCGCCTATACCGCCTGGGTCTATCGCGTGATGCGAGGGCCCGTACGGGAAAACGATGTGACCGACAGTTCGAAGCACGCCTATTAGGAGCGCGATGCCATGTGGTATTTTTCCTGGGTTCTCGGCCTCGGCTTTGCCTGCACCTTCGCCATCCTGAACGCCATGTGGCTGGAAGCGCGCGACGAGGAGCCGGATTAAAAACTGCCGCACGCCGGGGTGACGAGTTGCCCCACCGATTGCTGGTGAAAGCGTGCGCGATAGGCGGCCTTCACCTGTTCCACCCGGCGGAAAAGATCGCCATCAGGCCGTGCCGCGATCAGCACGATCATACTCCCCTCTTGCACGATTGCGCCGGTTCCGGGATCGCGCCATTGCCCGATGCCGCGGGTAACCGTGAAACCATCGGGAAAAGCGGGGCTCAAAACCGCCGCCGCGAAGGAGGACCATTCCGCGTCGCTGACATCGGCCCGGCCCGCAATCGCGCGGCCGAAAAACAACTGCACACTGGTCAGCGCCTGATCCGTGCCCGCAGTACAGGCCGGATGCAATGCGGGCGCACATGCACCAAGCGGCAGCAGAAGCGCTACCGCCAGAGCAGGCACAATCGCGCGTGACCTCATCCCGTCCCCCACCGGCAGCAATCTTCGCGATACCTCAATCCCGGGAGAGATTGTCGGTGTCACGGATGAATTGCGCAACATTGTCATGCAGCGCCTTCAGGGCCGGGGGATGGGCATAGACCATGTGGCCCGATTCATAGAATTTGTAGCTGATATTGGCCTGCAGCTTTGGCGGGATGGGCAAATGCCGCATCTCGTAAATCCCCTCGAAGAACGGGGTGGCGAGATCGAAATACCCCATATTCAGCATGACTTTGAGATCGGGATCGAGCTTCATCGCGGTGGCAAGATCCGGAAGCACATTGGTGGCGACAGGCGCCGCACTGTCGGACCCCGGCGGTTTGTGGCGATGATCCCAAGTGCGCCACAGCCCGTCGATGCCGGGCTTGTACATCAAACCTTTGCCGTAATGCAGATCCTCGCGCACATATTGATTGAACGCCGCAACATAGGCCGCACTGATAGCAGCATCCTGCGGATCGTACTCGGCTTCCTTGCTCAGGGGATCGAGCGTCGGCCCGGAAAAGCGCGTGTCGAGGCGACCGGTCGTCATGTCGTCATCGCCCAACAAGGTCTTCTCGAACTCCCCGCCATTGACACGCAGATTGGCCTTTTTGATATAGGCCACCGGCAGACCGGTATATTGATGCAGCTTCTCGGCAACCGCATCGCGCTCGCCATCGCTGAGGGCCGCCCCTTGCGCCAGCGCGTGGGCGTAATCGCCCATCGCGAACTGCTCCACCTCGGCCAGAAACGGGTCCAGTGCGGCCGGCTGTTGCGGCAGCTTGTGGTGATACCAGGCTGTTGCGGCGTAAGTGGGCAACACAAGCTGATATGGCAGATCGACACCGGGATTGAGCTGCGGTTCGTCCGCGCTCATGTCGAAACTCAAAATCTGCGACAGCAAGATCACACCGTTGAGTTCGATGTTGTAGTGGCCGGTCAGAAGCGCCGACAGTGCCGCCGAGCGTGTAGTGCCATAGCTTTCGCCGAACAGATATTTGGGTGAATTCCAGCGGTCATAGCGGCTGAGAAACGCCTTGATGAATTCGGCGAACGCATGCGCATCAGGGTCCACGCCATAAAAGGCCTTTTCCTTGTCCTTGCCTGCAATCCGGCTGAAGCCGGTACCCGGCGCATCGATGAACACGAGATCGCTGACGTCGAGCAGGCTGTCTTCGTTGTCCACCACGTGATAAGGCGCAGGCGGGGTATGGGTATCGTCATTGGTGACGACACGCCGTGGGCCGAACGCGCCCATATGCAGCCACATGGTTGCGGAGCCGGGACCGCCGTTGAACAGGAAGGTCACCGGACGGTCGGCCGCCTTTGCGCCCTTCTTGAAATAGGCCGTAAAAAACATCGAGGCTTCGGCAGACGGATTGTCCTTATCCGTCGCGTCCTTTGCGTCCTTGTTGCCCATTTCCTTGAAATCGTCCCAGCCTTTGGGATGGACGACGATGGTGCCTGCAATCGCATCATAAGAAACACTGTGGCCGCCCGCTGTAACGGAGCCTTCGCTGACCTGTTCGGTCGGGGCGAAGTAGTCTGTCTTCGACGGTTCTTTTTTCGCAGCACTATCGGCTGCGGCAATGGCGGGCATTGTGGCGATACAAAGTGCGGCAATCACCAGGGCCAAAGTCTTCACGGTATGTTTCCCCCAATTTGGCAACCCCGTCGGCAGGTCGAATACCAGCACAAAAGGGTCCTTATCGCGCGGCGATACGGAAATTCCGGCGCACACTAAGCGGATGGGATTGTGGCCTGCAAGAATCCGGCTGGCCACGCCCGTCACAGTTTGGTGAGCGGCAGGCACGACGATATCGGCAAAAGCAGAACCGGTGCCACAACCGGGCAAAGCTCCTATCGGAATCCCTGGCGCCCGGGGGCCGTTCCAGCTTGTTGCGGCGGCACCGGTCACGATATGGTCCTACCCTCGCGGAGGGGGCCGCCATGTACATACTTGTCGTCGGCCTGACGATGCTGGTACTGCCTGTTGCCTCGATCGCAATCGACGCCGGGACAACACACGCGCCATTGCTTTGGCTGATCGGGAAGTGGTTCGTCTTCTGGGCGGTCGGCGTGCGGCTCTTGCTGGCCGGCATTCGACAGTATTTCCAGCCCGCTTTCACGAGCCGGGATATCATGGGCATCGAGACCCCTGAAGTTTATGTCCTGGTGCGAGAACTGGGCGGTGCGAATGTCGCGTCCGGAATTGTCGGGCTGGCATCGCTCGCGATGCCGGGTTTCGTGCTTCCGGCCGCGATTGGCGCGGGCATATTCTACGCCGTCGCGGGCCTCGAACATGTCCGCTCGGGCCATCGCGGCCGCAATGAATGGATAGCCATGGTGAGCGATTTTTTCGCTGCCGCGATTCTGTTGGGCTTCGCGATTGGAACCGTGTTGACGGGGCAGTAATCATCCGCATCGAAACGGATACGCCTGCGTCGTACAGCCACCTGCAGAAAGGCAGGTGCGCCGGGGACAGGAGTACAAGGCTGAACTGGTGCCGCCTGGGTGACTCGAACACCCGACCCACGCATTACGAATGCGTTGCTCTACCGGCTGAGCTAAGGCGGCCCCCTTGAAGGGCCGGGAAAATACGCAAGAGTGGGCAAAGCTGCAACCGCCATCCGTAACGAGCGGAATTCAGCCGCCGTTCGCTTGAATGACGTGTGCGTCAGCCCTTAGACTGGCCGACAAAATACACCTGCGAAATAAATGGGAGAACGCCATGACCGTCAGCGGCAAGTGGAATATCGAGATCAAATCCCCCATGGGGGCCCAGAAGGCATCGCTGGACCTGAAAACCGATGGTGGGGCACTCAGCGGCACGCAATCGGGCCAGCAGGGCAGCCAGGACATTTCCGGCAAGGTTGACGGTAATAATGTGTCGTGGGCGGTTGCGATCACGCAACCTTTCCCCATGACCCTGGAGTTCAGCGGTGCCGTGGACGGTGACGCCATTTCCGGCAACGTGAAGGCTGGGAATTTTGGCTCCTTCCCGTGGAGCGGCAGCCGCGGCTAGAGCGGACGCCCTTTCGCCTTTCCCGTAATGTGATCGCCGATGTGGCCGGGCACGGAGTCCGGACGCGTGGCGGGAGGTATGGACGATGCTGACCAGGGCCGACGATTATCCGGTACACCAATTGCCAGAGCCGATTGCCACGGCTGGCACGGACCGGAATTTCTATGACCGCTATTTCTTCAACGGCTACACACTGGACGGGTCTGTGTTCTTTGCCGCGGCGCTGGGGGTTTACCCGCATCTGAACGTGATGGATGCCGCCTTCAGCGTGATCGTGGACGGGGTTCAGCACAATCTGCACGCATCACGCCTGTTGAATATGGAGCGGATGGATACCCGCGTCGGCCCCATTACGATCGAAGTGGTGGAGCCCCTACGCAGCCTGCGCGTGAAAGTGCAGGATCACGAGCACAACATTCACGCCGATGTGGTCTTCCACGCCCGGGCCAAACCGGTGGAGGAGCCGCGTTTCACCTTCCGTCAGGGCCCGCGCACGATGATGGACTATACGCGGCTGACCCAGAACGGAGCCTATGAAGGCAGCATTACGATCAACGGCAAAACGATCGAATTGAGCCGGGAGATGGTGCTTGGCACCCGCGACCGTTCCTGGGGCGTGCGCCCGATCGGGCTTTCCGATCCGCAACCGGCCGCCCCGCCGCTGCCGCCGCAATTCTACTGGCTGTGGTCGCCGCTCAATTTCCCAGACCGTTTCATGCTCTATCACATCAATGCCAATGCCGACGGCACGCCGTGGAACACCGCATCGGTCCTTGGCGGGCTGGAGGAAGCCGAGCCGGTTCACATGGCATCGTGCGGCAGCGAACTGGCATTCAAGCCGGGCACGCGGCACGCCAAAAGTGCGGTGATCGAAACCCGCGATCCGGCAGGGGGGCAATGGCGCGTCGAATTGAAGCCCTTGTATCAGTTCTATATGTCGGGCATCGGCTATGGCCACCCCGAATGGGGCCATGGCCAGTACAAGGGTGAACTGGCGGTGGGCTACGACACCTACGATCTTGCCACGGTCAATGAAAACGACCCGCGCTTCCTGCATATACAGGCTTTCGTCACCGCGCGCCTGAACGGACCGGGGGTGGAGCGCGTCGGTGCCGGCGTGCTGGAGCAACTGATTCTGGGGCCGCATCGCCCATCCGGTTTCAAGGATCTGCTGGACACGGCACCATGAGCGAGACGCTTGCGCCACGGCTGGAAGCCTATCTGGCCGGCCTTCTGGGCGCGGGCGATCTCCGTGTCAGCAATCTTTCGCGCATTCCAGGCGGCGCCAGCCGGGAGACCTATCGCTTTCGCGCCCGTTATGCCCGCGACGGCAAAGCCGTCGAACGCGCGATGATCCTGCGCCGAGACCCGTCGGCCAGCCTGATTGAAACCGAGCGCGAGACCGAATTCCGCGCCTATCGGGCTTTTCATGCGCTGGGCCTGCCGGTGCCGGAACCGATTGCACTGGAAAGCGATGGCCGCCATCTGGAGCGGCCGTTTTTCGTGATGGAAGAAGTCGAGAATTGTCAGGTTGGCTCGATCCTGACACCGGATCCCTATGGCGCAAACCGTGAAAAGATCGGGGACCAGCTTTTCACCATTCTGGGGCGGATTGCGGGCGCCGATGTGGCCGCCATCGGGCTTGCCGATTTCGACGGCGCCAAGGACGTGAGCCAGTGCTGGCACCACGAAATGGAGCGCTGGGAGAAAGTTATCGCAGAAGACTCGCTGGAGCCGCAGCCGATCGTGCAGGGCGCGCTGCGCTGGCTGAAGCGCAATCCGCCGCCGCCGGCGCAAAAGCTGGCGGTGGTGCATGGCGACTACCGCACCGGGAATTTCCTTTACGACGCGGACGGCAATATCCGCGCGATCCTTGATTGGGAAATGGCGCATCTGGGTGACCCGCTGGAGGACCTCGGCTGGCTGATCGATCCGTTATGGAGCCATGGCGACCCCACACATCCCGCAGGCACCATTGCGCGTGCAGAGGCGATTGCACTGTGGGAAAAGACAAGCGGATTGAAAGCCGAACCCGGTGCGCTTCTGTGGTGGGAGATATTTGCCAGCGTCAAAGGCGCCGCGATCTGGCTTTCCGCCGCGCGCGAATACGCCGAAGGCCGCAATACCGACCCGGTGAACGCTTTTTCGGGCTGGTATTGCCTTGCCTTTCACAACAAGGTTCTGGCTGACCGGATGAAGGCGCTGGCGGCATGAGACCGGAAGCCGATCAGATTCTGAACTTCTGCGCAGGCCAGTGGCTTGGCGAACTGGCGCCACAGCTTGCGGCGGACTATGCCCGTAGCACCGCATCCCTGAACGCGATGCTGACCATTTTCGCCGCGCAGGAATACGAGCACGGTGCGGAAATCCGCGCACGGGAGAACAAAGAGCTTCGCACATTGCTGGCGCGCCATGCCCCAAGCGCGGGCGATGCCACCCTTACGCGGGCCCTCAGCGATGCAGCGGCGGAAAGAGACCAAACGCTGACCATCAGCGCGCTGAACGCCGCGAACAACACGCTGAAATCCCTGCTGATCCGGCTGCAATGCGCACTGGAAACGCAGGCAAGCCCGGAAGCACAAGCCGCCGCAAAACAGATCTGGGAAAGCCTGGCCGCGATGGCAGAACGGCGCATGCTTCGTATCCCGCCGACGGGGTGACAAGCGATTGCGCGGCGTGGCTCTCCGCCTTGCGTTGGCGCATGGCGCATCTGGCCTGATTGGCGGAGCCTACACACCGTTCTTTGGCGCGTGGCTGGCCTGGCGTGGCCTGTCATCCATCGAAATCGG